>JABAOG010007543.1_pt1 | contig 18224 bp, 33 predicted proteins | sample 7062131 | NCBI WGS metagenome assembly JABAOG01 (sample SAMN14538629, study PRJNA623070) | marine sediment metagenome | biome: marine biome [ENVO:00000428]; feature: marine pelagic biome [ENVO:01000023]; material: deep marine sediment [ENVO:00002113] | place: India: Arabian Sea | collected...
TTCGCACCGCTCATTCTGTTCTGTTCATTTCGTGCGCTTGTGCGCACTCAATGATGGGGGGTGACACACCCCCTACACCCCCAGTCCAGCTCGTACTCACGCACTACCTATGGTAGTGCTTACAGTCTGTGTCTCTCCAGAGTCCAGACTTGTCAACGCTTTAACCACACTACTGTCGTAGTGTTGAGCGTTGTTCCTTGCGTGCCTTGCACGCTGCGCGCTGCCTGCTCTGTCGTCGGCTTGGCCTCCGCCTGCGCTCATGCGGCGCTCCTCCCGTTGGTCGTCGCTACCCTAGCCGCGGGCCCCTCCCGCAAGCGGGGCCCTCTCCGCGGCTTTTTCGGGCCGCATGGCGCAGTCAGAATGCCTTCACCTTCTCCCTCCCAGTCAGTGCTCGCTGTGCGGCGGCACTGAGGAGGATATTTTTGACGCTCCGTGGGAGCGTCATGACTATGTCGACACGATCGGTGATCGTGGTCGACAAGTCGATCCAAATCCCGAGCGTGCGCATGGGCGCCCGCTGCGGGCTTCGGATATCTACCTGACCGCTGATGGTCAGCGGCCAGCTAGCATCTCACGCAAGCGTGAGATGAAGAAAGGAGCCAGCGATGGCTAATCTCCGAACCTTTGGTTCGTCAATCACCCTCACTGACTATAAGGGCGAGCATCTCGCCCTTATGTACCTGGGTGCCGACGTGGACGTCGACACCAGGTTTGGAAAGCAAACCGCCGCGCGTGCGTCGGTTGTGCATTTCCAAGAGGTCGACGACGTTGTCGTCGCCAAGCGGTTGGGATCGACGCTGGTGTTCCAGCGTGCGATCGCCAACGCGCTCAGAGAGTCTGCCGACTGGCAAGTCGGCATACTCGAAGAGTTGCCCAGGCCCACTGAGAGTGCGCCTGATGCAACCATGTATACCCTCTCCGATCCGCTGATCGATATCAGCGATCTCGGCGAGGCCATGGACAAGGCCAACATCGAGTGACGATGTTGTCTTGTCGAAGACAAGAAAACAGGGGGCCGTTGGCCCCCTTGTTTTCTAAGAGTATAGTCACCGCCCACGGGCGGTGGCCCACCTTTTGGGTGCGGGGGACCAGGTGTGCGCTCAAGGAAAGGCAGCCATGACTTACAATTCTAAGACTTGGGTTGTTCTACTCATCGTCGTGTGCGGACTCGCATATCTTGTGGCTCTGGGTCCGAACACAACTCAGCTTTCGTATCGTGTTGACTGGGTGGTCGATGGTGACACCCTCATCGTCAACGATACTCGTGTCCGAATCGCGAACATTGATGCGCCTGAATTGGGTTCATCTTGGGGTGAGTCTGCGAAGCGGACTATGATTGATGTCGCCTATGGCAAGGAGGTCCATTTGGACTGTAATGGACGTGACAAGTATGATCGACTGCTATGTCATGTCTTTATTGATGGTGTCGATCTTGGCGAGTACATGGTTGCTCGTGGCCTAGCAAGAGAGTGGAGATAATGAATATCTTGACTGAAAAACAGACTGAGTTGGCGAAGAAGGTGGCGATTGCACGTCGTACCCTTGATGTCAATNNATAATGAATATCTTGACTGACAAACAGACCGAGTTGGCTAAGAGGGTGGCGGTTGCACGTCGTGCCCTTAATGTCAATGAGGAGACGTTGATGCAGGTTGGGTCTGATGAGATTCAGCGCATCGTCGTGGATTTGGCGATCATTACTGGGTGGAAGAACACCAAGACGTTGATTGCTCTATTGCTGAAAGAGTGGAGCGAGAAAGAGGCGACTCTGGATGCGCTCCACAATGCGTACATCATGTGGGAGGATTACTTCAAGATCACGGAGGACAACAATGTGGACGGCAAGTGATCTCACTGTCCCGCGTCCTGGCTTTACGCCTGGCCGCGTGGTTGGGCGAGTGCATCAGTCACGTTGGTTTGAGTTTGACGATGGCGTCTACTCGTTTCATACTGCGCATTCGCACAACGACAAAAAGACTGTCTTCCGTTCCAGGATGGATACCTGGCCCAGCGTTAGAGCTGCGGCCAAAGGTATCGAATACAAACTCCTGCTCAATGCGACTCAGCAGGAGATTGATTTCTGGTTGGCGCTTCACCCTGACTACAAGGTGAGGAAGGAGATCACGGTATGATGAAGACGGGTGTATTTGGGATTGACCCTGAACTGTTTGTGGTGCGTGGGTCTTCCCCTAAGGCGACGAGTCTTCATGTGGTCGACCATCTCGTGGACTATCGTGAGGTCAGTGACAACAACTCGAATCCTATCAAGGCTGCGTGTCAGCCTGATGGTTTCGCGTTGGAGTTCATCAACAAGCCCACTACGTGTCGGGACTATATTGTCCCGTCATTGGCGGCGAAATTCCAGACTCTTTACAATGAGGAGTTTGGCGCTGAGGGGCTGCGTCTGTCTGCTAAGGCGTCGATGCAGTTGAATCAGCTGTCGTTGAAGGGTGAGCTGCCTATGGGTGTGAAGGAGTACGGTTGCGTCCCTGATAGGAACGCGTACACATTTGAGGAGCAAACTCCTGAGTGGCCTGAGTATCAGGATGACTGGCGTTATCTTGGTGGGCATATCCACTTGTCTCTGCCTGGCTTCCCTGAAGCCAAGGTGGGACTGCGTGGTGAACGCCAAATGAGTGGCTCGTCTCTGTCTGATGATGATCAGCTCCTTGTGGGTGCTGCTCTTGCGTTGGTGTGGGATGCGCTGGTTGCGCTGCCTATGGTGGCGATGTTGGGGGAGACGAATGATTATGGTGAGGCGCGTCGTCGCACTTACTATGGTCGTGCGGGTTCACATCGTGTGAAGCCGTATGGTGTGGAATATCGTGTCCTGTCGGGCATGATCCTCCAATCCCCGTTCATGTTCTCGTGGGCGTTGGGTGCTATTCGTAAGGCGGCGAAAGAGATGCCCAACATTCTGGGCATAAGCTTGCCGCAGCAGTATGATCTTGAAAATGGTGTACTTGATGCTGATGATTTCAGTGGTAAGGTAGAGCGTTTCTTCGAGACTGCTGATCTTGATCGCATTCGTAAGGCGATTGATGAGCATGATGTTGCTGCTGCACGTAACATTTACAAGAACAATGAGGTCCTCAAGACCGTGTACATGCAGCCATTTGTGAACATGTTGATGCAAGCTGATCAAGAGGGTATCCCATTGGATATGAACTTCCACCGTGCGTGGGCATTGGAGTCTCGCATTACGAACCACATGTATGAAGGTGTGGAGAAGTTGATGAACACTGCTCAGTTGTATCGTGATGGCTATGTGACGCAGGCTAAGAAGCTTGTGACGCGGATGCCGCAGCTCAAATTGTTGGAAAAGCCAGTTCATAAGGCCGCTTGGGCCAGAGGGAGATAAGATATATGTGTGGGATTGCGGGTTTCAACGCCTCCAGAGAGTTCGTTGCTTCGCATCTTGATGAGGTGCGGATGTTTAACGTGCTTGAGGAGGCGTGGCTCCATAACCTCCACCGTGGCTATGATGCTGCGGGCTATTTTCGTGAGGATGCAATAGAGGGCAAGCCTTACATTCGTAAGGCGCCTCTACCTGCGAATCAGATCATTGATCAGCAGAAGGACCGTGTGCTGTCGCCTTCGACAGTGTTTGGTGCTCATACGCGTGCTGCGACGCTTGGTGACCCCAAGTTTGAGGAGAACAATCATCCTGTCCAATATCGCAACATCATTGTGACTCACAATGGTCACATTGCGAATCATACTCAGTGGAAGGACCTGGCGACAGGTGTTCTGCCTGAGGTGGATTCGATAGCGATTCCTATTGCGCTTGATGATGCTGGGAACTTCTTCAATAGGACGGAGATGGGTGAGGCTCTTCATGATCTGAATGGTGGGATGGCTTTCCATGCCTACGATCAGACGTTGCAGGGGATATCTGTCTTGGGTCGGGGCAAGAGCAGCCCGATGATCTTGAGGTGGCATCCTGAGCTGCAGATTGTCGTGTATGCTTCTGTTGATGAGGCTACGTTCGGCATGATTGCTGCGATGGGTGTTGACCCCAANNGTCGTCTTGACGAGTATTCGTACATTGTGGTTGAGAATGGTTCGATTGTCGAATGGAACCATTATGGACGCTCTAAGTTCATTGGCAACAAGCTGCCGTTTGATCTCGCTCGTGTGAGTGGAGATGATGGTGATGCTGTTGTGGCCCATACGGATCAGGGCTCCTTCTGGGCTGCTAAGCCTGATAACCGCTCGTTTGCTGCGGTGCGTCAGGCTGGTAAGAAGCTGTTCGGACGGAAGGGCTTCAAGAAGCATGTCACTGACTATCAGAAGAAGCAGTTGCTTCCTCTGGCTGAGGCTGATAGTATCTATCAGACGGACAAGGTGACTGCTGCGAGATTCGGGAATGTTCATGTGCTAATGTCGCGTAACAGCGGCGAGCTGTTGGATGTCCAGGATTTCGGACGGCATGATTACGATCGCTGGTTGGAGATCGACAAGTCGACGCCCCCCACCGAAGAGGACGACTCGTTTGAGAAGTTCATGGTGAAGCGTATGACGCGTGTTCACAAGCCTGTTGAGGCTCCTGCTGAGTACGCTTATGCAAAGAGAGTGACGACACCTGCCCCTTTAGTAGGAGGGGGAGCGAAGACGGCTGGCTCAGCCGATCAAGGCTCACAGACTTCCCTCCCTATTGCTGAAGAGGAAGTCAACTACATTGAGATGGACCCCATTGTCACTTGGCAGATGTATGAGGAGCTGATTCAGCATAGAGTGAAGCCTATGTTGTTCATGGACAATCTCTACTGTGTGGAGCATAGTATCCACTATGCGGAGCATGAGGACCCTGAGAACTGTGAGAGGGTGCTCTTGGCTGCGTTGGGGACGTTTGCCTCATTTGAGGACATTTGGCTCTACTACGTAGCTGATCCCAGCATTGAGCTACTGCAACGGTTTCCCAAGGATGACAAGGGTCAGCCTACTGACTGTACTAGAGGGGCAGCAGGTGAGCCCACTGCCTGCGACGTCCAGTTATACATGTACCGTGAAGTTGAGGTTGGCGTGTCAGCGGGTGTGCCGCAAGTGTTGTTGATCCCTGTGGGTCAGCGGTGCGATATTTGTGGAATGAAGGAGTGGGTAGATGAGCTCCCTGAATTCGTTGAAGACCAGTTGAGGAGCGTGACTCGTGTTACTCGATGAAGGTATTATCCGTGTTGGCATGGAGATCGAGATCGCTGCGTTTGCTGATGGTGTCACCTATCAGGATGTGATCCGCCAGCTGTTGGAGGCTGGCTACATGGATGGTGGCCCCGAGCATTGGGAGCAGTGGCATCAGTACAAGTGCAAGTGCACGTATGGTTGTGCTCGTGTTGCGAGCGGTGACGTGTTGGTGCCGCATCGTGTTGCGGTCCAGTATGATGCGTCGCTGCCCGAGTCGGGCGCTGAGTTCATCGTGTCTCCAACGCTGATGAATGAGGGTCTAAGTGAGGTGCGTCCCGTGTGGGACATCATCACCCATGACGCTGAGTGGCGCAACGACATCCCTGCTATGCGAGGGATGGCGTCGCCTTCCATACATTTGCATGTATCTGTATCGAAGCAGACGGATGGCATACAGCCTGAGGTTGTAGGTATGCGTGAGGATGCTCTTCATGCGTTGTCGCTGTTTGGTCCTGAGATGATTGGGATTGTTGATGAGTTCCCGCTGCGGCGCGGGCTGGCTTTTAGGCAGCCCTGGCGCCACGCGGATGGACGGAACAATCATCATGGGTTCCTGCAGATTCGTAAGATGCTAGCTAATTCATATGCGTACGTTGAGTGGCGCATGTTCGAAGCGGAGTACGACAATTTCGAATACATTGAGACTGGCGCCTACTTGGCTGCCGCACTAACGCGTGCGCTCATGCACCCGCAGCAATTGCTGCCCAACCTGTTCCGCGATGGATACACTGATCCTGTAGATCAGAATGTGTTACGTCATGTGATTCAGAATGATGACACGGATGGACTGCTGCGTATAGTGTCTCCTGTACGTTTGGAGCTGCTGAGGAACATCCTGGTGGATGAGCTTCAGGATGATGCGTACGGTACGGAGCTGATTGAGCGTCGCTTTGAGGAGGTGATGCGTCGTGTATAGTGAGGACCTATTGAAAGCTGCGCAGGCGGCGAATGTTGTGATCATGGAGCGAGTTGAAGATGGAGACCCTGGACAGCCAGTGAATGTGCTGCCTAGTCTCAGACGTTTTGGGGCTGGTCACTTCCGCTCTGGACGGAATACTTGTTGCCCCATGCAGGACGCAGGTTTGCCTGTACGGTATACATTGTGTACGACGTGGCTTGTGGGTATGGAGGAGAACTATGAGGAACCCTTCCTGGCGTTCGTCTGGTCTCCTATGGACGCCTTCTGGCAAGACAGAGACGGTGAGCTGCCACGCCTACTTACAGACATGCGTGACATGACAAATCACTATGCATGGGAGCCGAATGTTCCTCGTAATGGTGCGGCTCGCATGCCGCAAGCGTTGCACACATACTTCATGGGAAACGAACTAGCTGATGCATTCGACGTGTTTGTGCGCCTGCTTGCGGGGCCACCGTGGGAGGGTCAAGTTGAGCATCGTAATGGTATCGTCGACCTGAGTCAATGGTTCGACTTTGAGGACTTGTACTTCGACGAGGAGGAGCCGAAGGAGTTCGCATTTGTCACATATCCGTCTCCTACGAAGGGTACGTATTGGAATCCTCAGAGGCCTGTGTACGCGTGGAATTCGTGGCATGGTCCTGACTGGGTGACTCAGCATCCTGAATTGTGGGAGTTGGCATTGCGCATGCCTGCAGACATTAATACGCATCGACGGGCAAAGAGTTGGTCTCAGCGTATGCAGTTTGGTACGACTGGCCCTGCAGAGCCCTGGCGTAGATTGGAGATTTGATGGCTATTCTAGGTATCAAGTCGATTCCATTAGAGAAGGAGACGAATCGTGCGTGGAAGACAGTCCCAGGAATGTACTTCGCGTCGCGGCGACGCGATAAGGCGTCGTTGGAGGCGCATATTGCGCAACGTCCGTACGAATTGGTCCTTAATTTGGGACGCCGCGATATTGATTTCGATCTTGCTATTTCTCCTGTGGCTAATAGGCGTGACCTGGTTAGGTCTATTTCTCGTCCGCTAGCACTGCGAGAGCTGATTGACGATTATCTGCCTGAGCGCTCTGTAGAGGGCGCTCACTGGCATAAGGCCGCGGGGTTCGCGGGCCGTGGGAAACGTCGCTGCACGGGCGAATGTGGTGGTCTGATAGACGTTGGGGAAGACATACAGCGTGAAATCATTGGTCAGGAATTTCGTATCTTGACAGTAGGAGAGAAAGTTGTCCAAGCATCCGAAAAGCGAGAACGAGTTTTTAGAGGAGGTCGCAACGAATTTACATATGAGTGGGTCGGAGTCCAAGGAGTATCCCGTGGAGGGATCATACCTGTCCTCAAGGAGGTCACTAGGCTCCTTCCTGACCCGCTTGCCGTCGTCGGTTGGGACATCATCCACGACGGGGCGCGCCCGTACATATTGGAGGGCAATACGTCCCCAGGTGTCAACGAAGCGACTGCGGCGCGGATTATTTCGGCGCTGAGGAGCGCGCTATGAAGAGTATTCAGCGACAACAGTTGGAGCTGGCGTTTGGCGACGCCTTTAAAGAGGCGTACGCCAACACGCGCAGCTATGTGAAGGGACTCATCGGCAAGAGCAGCTGGTGGGTATCCCAGAAACAGCTACTGGAAAATGAAGGTCCCCTCTCTCAGATGGTCGAGCATTGTATGCTCTACATCCTCGAAGAGGGGGGCAGGACGGAAGGCTACAAGGCCTACACGTCCTATCTCACTAAAGAGTATGGGACGTCCCAGACTCGTAACACTCGTCATGCTGACATCGACGTGTTGAGGTATACGCCTGCGACAACGGCGCCCTCACCGTCTTTAGAGGCTCAGACGCCTGTTGAACGTAAGGTGGGCGAAAATGAGGATGATCTGCCGCCTTGGTTGACCAAGGAGCAGGCAGATTTCCTCTACATGCACACGAAGATGGGGATGCCTGAGACTGCACGGATGCTCGGCATCGACGAACAGTCCGCGTGGAACAAGTATCGTTCGATCAAGAACAAAGTGAGGTATCATGCCCAGAAATCCTGATCCCTGCTTCCTATTCCAAGGCATCAAGAGTCTCGATGAGCTCATGCTCCCCCCCAGCGATGAGGGGGGAGGCATGACCATCGACGAACTGCTCGGTGAGATTGAGAAGGTGCTACGTGCTGAAGCCTAGCAAATTCCTCAAATTCTATCTTCAAGTCAAGGATTACCCTTGGCCCTCTGAGGATGACGACGAATGTTGTGTGGTGGACTGTAGCGAGCAGCCGTACATCCACTTCGACGGCACACTATTCTGCTGGGACCATGGGATAGAAGCCTTGGCTTTGTACGCGGAGGCTGGCTGTTACTAACTCCTAGAGGCTCATTGTGGGCTGCTGCGGGCGCGCTGCGCGGTGCGCCGCGCCCGCATTCGCCCACACTGGGTTCAATAGGAGTAACATGGTAAAATGGAAAGACCTGCCGCTCGACGGGCCTGAATACGACGAGTCGCAAGACACTCTGATCAGGCAGTCGACAATAGGACAGCTACAGCTCTGTCCTGGTCGAGTTGGCTATGCTGATCATCCCAAATACTTGGCGATGGTCAGCGAACCTCTAGCCTTCGGGCAGATGGTGCATCACATTATTGCGGAAGACCTCATGCACCGCCAGCAACAGGATAACCTGTTGTTGTCGATGAACGAGTGGGTTGACCGTATCCTGGTTGAGGACTATGAGTGGTCTTTAGACAAGGTCCCCAACCCGCGTGATTTCTTTGAGGAAATCAGTGCTGCGTATCGTAACTGGCGGGAGTACGTGCACCCGACCCTGGATCAAGGGCAAATTGTTGCGATCGAGCAAGAGCAGCGCATGTTTTTGGGCAATGCTGAGCGAGGCAACGTCTTCCTGAAAGGAACGGCTGATCTGGTGCTTGAAGATCGGCTTATGGACTGGAAGACGAGTGGAAGGGCATGGAAGCAGGCGAAGGCTGACTTCAGCGTGCAAGCCAGTCTGTACATGCCCCTCCACAAACAGACACTAGGCTTGGAGATCAAGAAGTTCGACTTCTGGGTGTATAACCGCCAGGCCAGACAGTGGAACGTCATGCGCACGAAGCGCACTATCGCGCAGATCGACTCCGCGCTCGATACCGCCCTTCAATACGGGCGGCAGATCGAAGCGGGAGTCTACCCTTGTACGCCAGTACCTGAGGCCTCGTTTAATAAGGGGAGAGGCTGGTATTGTAAGCCCAAGTTCTGCGGAGCGTGGAACATTTGCAAGGCCAAGCATCTGAATGATGACTTCAACGAGAAAGAGAAGGCCGTGCGCTCTTGGTGAGTTGCACCATTGTAAGTCAGTATAGGCGGATTTTTTACAAAAAAATTCTGCCAGCAAATCGCCATTGGGGCTTTTGCCCTCAGGAGGAAAAATGAACGGAAAAACTAAGAGTATCCTACTACAGGTTGCTTTTAAGGAGGCCACAAGTCGTGGCGAGTCAGTCGCTGATGTCAAGCTGCTGACTGCACAGTATTACACGATGCTGTTGGACCTGCACTCAGAGATCGGTATTGATCCTGAGGATGGTGCTGCGCCACGTCGTGGTGGCGGCGGTGGTTTCAATCGCGCGCCACGCGAGAAGGCTGCGCCGCCTAAGAGTGCCCGCACGTTTACCACGTCGGATGGCACTCAGTTCACTGACTATCGTGTGTCCAAGGCTAAGGGTGAGGTGAAGCCTAACTTCCCTGACTTCAAGTCTGCGGACAACAAGCAGTCGATCTGGGCGTTCGACCGTGACGGTGCTCCCAACGCTGAGGCAGCTGATCTGATTGCTGCTGCTGATGCGATGGCATCCTTGACGGACCCCATGTAATGTTCGAGCAGCCGAAGCCGTCTTTGACGGACAAGGCTCAGATCATTCGCACTGAATACGACAGCCGTGCGCCTAAGCTGCGGCTGTCTGTATTCGCTTACCTGCTGGATGCTGGGCTGAAGCCCGAAGAGATCACAACAGTAGACGAATTCTGGTCGTTCTATAAAGACATCCTTGAGTTCGTGACAGAACATACGACAGAGTATACTGACGAGCTTGCTGCGGCAGGTGATGCACCAACGGTCAGTGACATTCCTGATGAGATCATCGACGACCTTGGAGGTAAGGGCTATCTATGAAGCTCAGTCTCTACAAACAGGTAGAGGCACTGTACGACTACGCGGCGACACCAACGCATCGTGTCGGCACAGGCCTGGTAGGGATCGACGAGCTAATCGTCGGTCCCGCACCAGGGGAGGTCTGTATGATAGTGGGCCGCTCGTATGCGGGGAAGAGTATCATGGGTCAGAACATCATCTGGAACAATGCGAAGGAGCCTTCGATCTTCTTCTCGATGGAGATGCCTCACATGCAGGCGATCATCAGATTGTATTCGATGACGTTCGACATCCCAGCACCAGAGGTGCAGGCAGATATCGAAGCGGGGCGGCCTCCGCAGAAGATATGGGACCTGTTGGAATACTACCCAAAGCATGTGATAGTCGACAGGCCTGCCCTGTCGTTAGGAGAGATGAGCCGTGAAGTGGAAGAGTACGAAGAGTCGTTCGGCGTTAGGCCGTCTTTCGTCGTCGTGGATTACTTGGAACTCCTGGGTGGAGCAAAAGCCTCAGGGGAAGGTTATCTGGCTACGGAAATGCAAGCTACCATGCTTAAAGATTGGGCGAAGCAAGAAGAGATGCGTGTCTTTGTACTTCACCAGGCAAATAAGCAGGAACCGCGTTGGCTACCGCCGACTGATTCTTCCGCTAGGAACGGCGGATACACAGAAGCAGATTTTGTTATTGGAATGTGGCGTCCTCACCTTGACCCTAAGCTGCAGTACATCGAGATGATGTCGCTGCGGGAGACGGTACTGTTCAACGTGTTGAAGAACCGTGCGTTCTTTAAGGAGTCGAACAAGATTGAGGCGTTCATCAGTACATCACTAAGATTGGAGGACCGTGGAACTGTTCAAACTTTTACATGAAGCCATGAAGAAGGGCAAGGGGATTTTCCTTGTGCCTACTCAGTTGGAGCAGACTGTTCAGCTGATCTTGCAGCTCAATGAGCAGAGCAAGCAGCTGGCTGTCATGTTGGAAGGCGCTGACCAGATCATCACCAGATATGTGCAAGAGCATGGCGACGCTATCATCCTGGAGTTGCAGGGTGATCTCGTGGAAGGAGAGGTCGTTGCCGACGAAGAGACAGACGGAGATAATGAAGTCGTACGGGTGGACTCACCGTCAGAAGAGGAAGAGTAGAGACCCATACTTGAAGCTCGTTAAGCAAGAAGATGAGAATGGAAGTACATATATCGACATGGATAAGAAGTTTAGATACGTCAAAGATGAGGACGTGGTCAGTCTATGACAGTGAGTACGACTATCTTGAGTGGGCTTTTGAAATCCCTCAAGAGCGCCCAGCAGATAGCGACGAGCTACGCGGAGATGAAAAATGATCTCCCGCCATGGTCGTGGGTTGACCAGCTCAGCTGGATCATACAGGAAGTAGGTGAAGAACTTGAGCGAGCGAAGGGTAATTGACCCTGACACTGGCGGAGAGAAGGGCGAGAAAGATGTCCAGATTCACGCACTTCCATGGGAAGGATTGGAAGAGCTTGGTAAAATCTATGCCTTCGGGGCAAAGAAATACGCTGACTACAATTTCAGAAAAGGCTACCAATGGAGTCTTTCCTTTGATGCGCTCCAGAGGCATCTATGGGCATTCTGGAGTGGGGAAGATCATGACCCTGAATCAGGGTTTCACCACCTTGGTCACGTTGCCTGGCATGCNNGGTAAAGATGATAGACCTGTTTCACACGACAACGTTCACCCGAAGCGACGGAACCCTGTTCAGTCGTATCTACGAGCGTTTGACCAAAGCAAGTAGACGTCGCGTGACGGCTACAGTTAAAAACTATGAAGATATCGTGCCTGCTGCCCACCTGCGCGTACAACAGCATGAGGCTGCATATCGCCGTGGTGTCAAGGACACCCTTGAAGCACTGCGGGAGGAACTAGGCGGATGAGCCAAGCCTATCGTGATCAGTCTTTCAGTCAAAGGTTCGCTGTCATGGGCGACACGGCTGAGGCTGTTTACGAGACGGTGGCTCCGCTGGGGAACACGACCCGCTTCGGGTTTCGACGCCCGAAGGGGATCAAGTTCTCTACGTTCCCGCAGCATCTGCGGCACATGCCTGACTTCGTCACAGCCTCATACCTCGTAGAGGTCATGGGGCTGGGGCGGGACGGCATACTCAAGTCCATGAAGACCACCAAGTATGAGGCTCTCAAAGTATGGCATAAGGTTGCCAAACTGTTGGGGCTGATGGGGCTCGTCCTGTTCATCTGGAACAGTGCGGAGAAGAAGTTCCTGACGCTCCCTTGGGATGCTATCGTCAAAGAGGTGGCCTACTCTAAGAAAAAGTATGGTGTGCAGGCGTTTGAGAACGACGGGAACACCTACTATCGTCTCGACTGGGAGCGCCTGGTCAAGGCGGCATCGTTTGTGGGAGACTACGATGGCTAAGGAAGTAGTCAAGCTGATAGAGAAGATCGTTGAGGAAGCTGACCGTGTACATGCTATACTGTTAGCAGACCGTAACTATTTAGCCCACGACATGTTAGATATATTGAACGATCTACAATGGTTGTTGCATGATTTAACCCAGTATGAATAACGAAGAGATCAAAGGTCAGGAAGTTTTGATTGGGGACGATAAGCTCCTCAACTTTTTGGCGGATAAACACGCTCAAGGAACGGCAGGCCCGCACCCTTTGCAGGAAATTCTTGAAAAAATTATTTTGGAAGAATTGACTGAGGAGGAGCAGGAGCTGTTCTATTTGAGGTTCGGCGAGCAGCTAGCATACCGCCAGATCGCGAAGCGGCTGGGGTATGCGTCGCATCGAACCTTTCAACTGCAGGTTGAGCGCATTGTGAAGAAAGTGAGGGATGCACTTGGACGTGCTAACGTACGCGACGCTTAATGTCGTGATAGATAATCAGGCGTGGCTGTACGCTGCGCTGACTGTAGGATTGGATGCCCCTGACGATGAGTTCCGCGCGGCGATGACACAGTGGAAGGAGACGACGGGCGAGCTGATTGAGGAAGCGATCGCTGACCTCGTAGCCGAGCTTGCACTAGAAGACGATGAGTAAGAATAGACTGACGCCTTTCTTCAAGCCCTACGACCCGCACAAGAAGCGGGTGTACGTGTCGGGGCCGATGACAGGCTACGAAGACAACAATTTCCCAGCGTTCCACGCTGCTGCAGCAGACCTGCGGGAGCGTGGCTACAGTGTGTGCTCGCCCGCGGAGACGGACGAGTACCTGGGAGTAGGAGCGCTATCACATGAGCAGTACCTCAGATTCGACTTCGAACGAGTCATTGAGGCAGATTTTCTGGTCGCTCTACCAGGATGGGAGGACTCCCTTGGAGCGTTGGCTGAAATCCTTGTGGCTGTACGGATTGGTACGAAGGTTTGGCAATGGGATACGTTCGAGAATTACGACGCAGTTACCTATGATATGGTTGTACGAGCGTTGGCTCGTACGGGAGATCGAGAGGCGCCGCAGCATGTAGCGGGTGACCACTACTCTGCCACCTGGCAGCCTGACCTCTACGGCGACTGGCGGCGTGCCTATGAGTAAGCGGGGCGCCCGTGACTGGCGCAACAAGGCAGAGCAGGTCGGAGGCCCGCTCTGGACGAACGAATGGTTCCGCTCCCCACTGTGGGACCAGGATCATCTGCTGGGCGCAGACCCAGTGTGGAAGGAGGACGAGATAGCATGGTGCGGAAGAGCTTTGGGTGCTGCCAGGGAATGGACCAACGAAGACTACGGGGGTCTGTGGATCACGAACAGGACAGCCGCGAAGTGCGCGTACTGCAAGAGGAAGCAGAAGGAGTGGGAAGCGCGTGGCAAATAATCGATCCCGAGGCAGACGTGGTGAGCTCGAAGCTGCACGTGTGCTGGGGGGGGAGAGAATTTCACGAACAGGCGAAGAAGGTTCTGACATCACTGATGCTTGGGGCTTCACCTGGGAGGTTAAGCGCATTAAAGCCTGGACGCGCAGAATTCGTGATTGGTACGAGCAAGCAGACCGTCAAGGTGATTTTGGAGTCATCGTACGAGAGGACCGAGGACGCTGGTACGTGATCATCGAAGCGGACAAATACATGGAAGAAAAGAGAGGTAGAATAGATGGACGTTAGACCCCCGACCCACTGGTCGGAGAGGATTCGGGTCATAGTATTCCTCATCCTGTACACTGTACTGGCTGAATACACTGCACCTACACCATTCATACAGTCACGGTTCGGGAAGCTGGTGTACTTCCTCATCGTCGCCTACATCTTCAAAGAGTTCTGGCGCTACCGTGAAGAGATAAGCCCACGGTCACACAAGCGGGCGAACCGCATCCGCGACCGCCTCGCATTGAAGAAGAGCAGCTTCAGCGACTTCACCAAGTTCAGGCTGCAACGCATCGTACGCGTCTTCTTCCTTGCGTATGCTGCTGGCTGGCTGCTCGACGGTGTCACTGACCGTTGCACGGGCGCCGTCCAGTGTGCGTTCCTCGCACCCAAGCTGCTCACTGAGAACCTGCCCGAACTGCTAATGTTCGGCGTGCGTCTCGCAATGAGCATGATGGGTATCTTCCTCATGATGTACGTCATGGCGAAGATGGACCTGTACACTATCATTCTCCCCGACTCCATAGAGACCAGGTTCAACGACGTGTACGGCCAAGACAAGGCAGTCATGCGTGTGAAAGAGAACCTGGAAATGCTCGACCGCCCCGACTATATTGAGGCGAAGGGCGGCTACATGCCAGGAGGTATCCTCCTTGAGGGACCGCCTGGTACAGGTAAGACGATGATCGCTGAAGCGTTCGCAGGTGAGACGGGCAAGCCGTTCGTCTTCCTGGGGCCAGGATCATTCTCCAACATGTTCGTCGGTGTCCCCATTCTGAAGGTGAAGATGCTGTTCCGTCAGCTGCGCAAGCTGTCCGTCAAGTATGGTGGTGTCGTCTGCTTCATGGACGAGATCGACTCGCTTGGCAACAGAGGCGCAATGGTAGCAGACCATGCGTTCACGTCACCCGACTGTGTCGTAGACCTGGAAGCGATCCAGGATAAAGTCGTGGTGACGCCAGGAGGCGGGCAAGGACAGGGTGCTCTCGAAGCGTTCCTTGCCGAGATGAGCGGACTAGCGAAGCCCAAAGGCCTATACAATAGGCTGCGCGTCCTTGCGGGCTTCAAGCCAGTACCTCCCCCCAAGTATAGAATCCTCTTCCTTGGGGCGACCAACCTGGCGCAGAGGCTAGACCCTGCCTTGCTCCGCCCTGGCCGCTTCGACCGCAGAGTCAAGGTCAACTACCCTGACCTCAAGGGACGGGTCGCCACCCTCACAGGGTATCTCAACAAGATCAACCATGATCTGACAGACGAGCAGATAGAACGGCTCGCCAAAGAGAACCCACGTGCCACGGGCGCCAGCATCAAGGACATTGTGAACGAGGCTGTCATCAAGAGCGACCGTGAAGGCCGCGACATCGTCCACTGGGATGATGTGCGCGACTCGGTCATCTGGAAGTCGCTGGGAGAGAACGAAGGCGAACACGAGCACGAGGATGATCGGCGCCGTGTCGCCCTCCACGAGGCAGCGCACGCTGTGGCTGCCCACCACTTCCGCCCCAACCATCACATCCAGTTCGCCAGCATCCACAAGCGAGGCCATACTGGCGGAGTGGTGGCCTCTGTGATCAAGGAGGAACGGTTCGGGCAGACGAAGGAAGAGCTGACAGGCCACATCAAAGTGGCGCTCGCTTCCAAGTGGGCCGAAGAGTTCTACTTCGACGGCGACATTAGCACAGGCCCAAGCAACGACCTGCAGAAGGCGACCGCTATCGCCCGCTCCATGGTAGCCCAGTATTCAATGGGCGACCTGGTAGGGGTGTGGGATGTGCGCGACGGCATCACGGAGATACCATCAGGCATCATCGCAGAGTACATGACCCTCCTAGAGGACGTGTACAATGATCTGACCGTGTTCCTGCACGCACACAGGGACCAGGTGGAGATGGTGGCCGCACTCCTAGAGGACGAGGGCACTGTCGACGGTACTGTGATCCATGAACTGTTAGAGAGGATGACATGAGTCGGGAAGACAAGGGTAAGACTCGTGATAGAGCCATTACGGCCTCCTACCTGGCGGCCAACTATGTGCAGCTGGTAGCACCGTTAGGCCAGGACGAAGGCGAAGCGTACCGTGAGCAGTACGCGCAGGTCATGGCTATGTCAGACGACGACTATCAGGCCATGCTCGAACGCATAGCGGAAAACATGAAAGATTGGCCCTGCCGTGAATGCGGGTGCCCCACCTACGGAGACCACGAATGAAAAAGATAGCAACATGGATAGCCACCTTCGCCCTAGTCGTGGGCGGCGGCATCGCAGTCTTCTGGCCCATCGACTTCTGGCGTCTCTTCGACGCCAACCTGAGGCCACTGGCCCTCACCCACGCAGAGAACTACTGCGCAGGCACGGTCGGCATAGCTGAAGGCTTCAAGTTCGACAGCATTATGGTCGAACGATGCCTGAACAACACGAGCCTCGACAACGAGACACCCAGCATCGCTAAGAGCGTACGCTGGGCATGCCAGGGCATCGTCCAAGGAGGATGGGCTGGCAGTGTAGGAGAATGTATCAACATATTCGAAGCAAACCAGATGTGGACCGTAGCGACAGGTGGACTCACCATGTCGTGGAACGATGCGCATCCAAGACCACGCGCCATAGACGAGGGCGTCATTGAAAAGGAAAAGACAAGAGATAACCGTGCCACGGGAGTCAACCCGTACGGCTACGGAACACAGGAGGACGAGTAAGAATGAACGAATGGATTGTGCAGAACCTGCAGGCGCTACTCATGGGCGCCAGCGTTCTCACCGCAGTCATCATTGCCCTCACGGGCATCTACCGCTACGACCATGAGGACGGGGAGCGAGCCACAGGCTACAGTGTCCGCCGCCTCAAGATCGCAGGCGGCACCCTCATTAGCGGGCTGCTCATAGCGAGCACCCTCGCATGGGTGCCTGCTGGACACCGTGGCGTGGTCTTCGACCAGAGCAGCGGTGTAGTGCAGGCAGAGAAAGGCGAAGGCATCACTGTCGTCGTCCCCTTCTGGCAGCGGGTCCACAATATGAACGTGCGAACACAGGTGTACGTCTACGAGTCGTTCGTTCAGACCAAGGACCTGCAGGAGGTCACCCTCCCCATCGCCATCAACTTCCGCGTCGCCCCTGACAGGGCCGCAGAAGTATTCCAGGAGGTCGGCTTCGACTATGTACCTACAATTATTGCGCCTGCTGCGCTCCAGGCATCAACCCAAGCCGCTGGACAGATCGTTGCAGCGGACATTGCGCAGGAAAGAGCGACGCTTGCGCGCCAGATTACGGAGATCATCGCTCCGCAACTCGACAGTCACGGTATCGAAGTTGAGTACGTGTCTGTTGAGGACGCCGTATTTGACGGTGAGTTCCTTGCTGCAGTTAAGGCGAAAGTCATCGCCAACGAACGGGCCGAAGAGTCAGCCCGTCTCGTGGCGGTAGCTGAAAACGAGGCCCGCCAGGCCATCGCCACCGCAGAAGGCGCTGCGAAGGCCATCGCTATCGAGGCTGCAGCGAAGCAGGAAGAGCAGAACCTGCTCGGCCTGTCCCCCACCGAGTACGTCTGGTTCAAGGTGTGGAACGGGCAGCTGCCTGTCACCCTCCTGGGTGAGAGCGGCGAGTTCATCGTTAACCTGCCGTGAGCTGGAATATCCGCGAAGTCCGCGTGCCTACGCTGAGCCCAGTGCAGGCACAGTGGGTCGAGAGCGTCTGGCCCGACGAGGAACTGCCCCTCAACATAGAGCACAAAGTCGTGGCCGTCTGGCAGGGCAGGGGCACCAACGCGTGGCCCACGCCCGAAGAAGTCATGGAAGTCATCTACCAGATCAGACGCGACTACGCTTCCATACGTGAAGAGGACATTGTGATACATGGCCGCTGGCCCAAGTCTGGCGACGTGTTCGCAGGGATCACCATACCCTAATGGATGCGGCAGCGCAGA
>JABAOG010009359.1_pt1 | contig 18212 bp, 21 predicted proteins | sample 7062131 | NCBI WGS metagenome assembly JABAOG01 (sample SAMN14538629, study PRJNA623070) | marine sediment metagenome | biome: marine biome [ENVO:00000428]; feature: marine pelagic biome [ENVO:01000023]; material: deep marine sediment [ENVO:00002113] | place: India: Arabian Sea | collected...
GCTCGATCCGATGAAAGACGCAGGCAACTACCGGTTCACATGCCCGGAGTGCGACCACATCCAGCGTCGCCCGGCCAATGCACGTGTCGTGAGTGTGCTGCTCGCCACCGGCGTCGCCTACGACGTGCTTCCCACCAGTCCGATCACCGAGGACGAGATTGCAGCCTTCGCTGCGGCGCTGAGCACCGAAGAAGACCTCGTTCGTCTGATCGCCACGTAGCGCCTCACCGGTCGGTCCGGTGGCGACGATGCCGTTGTCGCCCGCCGGTACGTATCCCTCGTGGCAGCGGGCAGATGCAAAACTCTCCTAGCATGTGGTGGACATGCCGGATGTCTCCCTCACAGAGTTCGCCATCATCGGTCTCGTCGTACTGATCGTGTTCGGCCCCAAACGCCTGCCTGAGATCAGCCGGAAGGCCGGACAGTGGGCACGAGAGTTGCGCTCGATCTCCCGTGAGTTCCGTAGAGGTATCGAACGAGAAGTCGCCGTGATCAACGAACCGCTCCGCGAGATCAAGGAAGATCTCGCCGGTCCTCTGCAACAGGTCAAGAAGGACCTGGAGCAGCCGTTGCGGGATATCGAGAAGGGCGAGGCGCAGCCGGGACAGGTCGACGAGGTCGCCGGTTGGATTGGTCCGGTCCCCTCAGCAGGACCGACTCCCTCCGAAGCGATGGAGGACCTCGAGCGGATCGAGTCAGGCGAGAACCTGCTGGACGAGGACGCCGATTGAACGACGAGCGCCGTCAAAGCATTCTCGAACACCTCGAGGAGTTCCGCTGGCGGGTCGTCAAGTCGGCCATCGCACTCGTGGTCACCTCGGTGGTGGCGTTCATCTTCCGGGACTGGATCCTGGATCTCCTGGTGCAGCCGTACCGGGACATCGGAGGTGACGCCGAGCTCATAGCCCTCAAGCCGACCGAGGCGTTTGGTTCGGCGATGCGCCTGGCGTTCTTCGGGGGCTTGCTCCTTGCCAGTCCCGTGCTGCTGTATCAGGCGTGGGCCTTCGTCAACCCTGCCCTCAACCAGAAGGAACGCAGGTGGACGATCCCGATCGTGGCGGCCCTCGTCGTGCTGTTCATCGGCGGGGTGACGTTTGCGTACTGGGTGCTGCCGCGTGGGCTCGAGTTCTTCGCATCCGTACTCGACGTCGAGTTCCGGCTGCAGGTCACCGAGTACCTGAAGTTCGTGACGCTCTTCATGCTGGTGTTCGGACTCTCGTTCGAGTTCCCCGTCTTTCTGTACGCCACCGCGGCAGCAGGAATCGTCAGCTCCGAGAAGCTCGCCTCGGGGCGGCGCTGGGCGGTCACGATCATCGTCATCGTTGCGGCCGTCGTGACCCCGACGGGTGACCCATACACACTGCTCTTGCTGAGTGTCCCGCTGTATCTGATGTACGAGATCACCATCTGGCTCATCAGGTGGACTCTGCGCAAATGAGCCTCGAGGCTTACCTCGCGCAGCTCGACTTCACGCCGGACCCCTTTCAACTGCAGGCATTCACCTCCATCGAGAGCGGTCACTCGGTTGTCGTGTCGGCTCCGACGGGCTCCGGCAAGACGCTGATCGCCGAAGCGGCCGTTCACCGGGCTTTCGAACGCGGGCGACGAGCGTTCTACACCACTCCCATCAAAGCGCTGAGCAACCAGAAGTACGGTGACCTCGTAGGGGTCTACGGCGCCGAGCGGGTGGGGCTCCTCACCGGCGACAACTCGATCAACGGAGAGGCTCCAATCGTCGTCATGACGACCGAGGTACTCCGGAACATGATCTACCTGCAGGCTCCCGAGCTGGCGAGGGTCGAGTCCGTCGTTCTCGATGAGGTCCACTATCTGCAGGATCCGGCACGCGGTCCGGTCTGGGAAGAGATCATCATCCACGCACCTCCGCACATTCGCCTCGTGTGCCTGTCGGCAACGATTGCCAACGCAGGCGAACTCGCCGGGTGGGTGGAGGAGCGAAGAGGCACAACGGATCTCATTGTGGAGGAGGCGCGACCGGTGCCACTCGAGAGCCTCTACTTCGTCAAGGACCTCTGGGCGGAGGAGCCTCTCAAGCTGCTTCCCACGTTCGTGGCCGGGGGTAGGCCCAATAACGCAGTGACGAGGCTGTTGCAGCAGCAGCGCGGGCGGCGCCGGCGATTCGTCGCCCCGCGCCGGCTCGATGTGCTGGAACACCTGCGGCGATCCGACATGCTGCCCGCCATCTACTTCATCTTCAGCAGAGCCGGATGCGACAGCGCGGCAGCGTCGGTGGCCACCGCCGGACTCCGCCTCGTCGACGAGGACGAGCGCGCCGCCATACGGGAGATCGTGGACAGGCGGACCGCCCACCTTCCGGTCGGCGATCTGCGCGCGCTTGGCTTTGATCTGTGGATGGGACGTCTCGAGGCCGGAGTGGCGGCGCACCATGCCGGCATGGTTCCGGCATTCAAGGAGGCGGTGGAGGAAGCATTCGCTCGCGGCCTGATCAAAATGGTCTTCGCCACCGAGACCCTGGCACTCGGCATCAACATGCCCGCCCGAACCGTTGTGCTGGAGAGCATGACCAAGTTCAACGGGGAAACACACGAGATGCTGCAGCCGGGCGACTACACACAGCTCACCGGCCGGGCGGGCCGAAGAGGCATCGATGAACGCGGGTACGGGATATGCCTCTACTCCAGATTCCTGGCGTTCGAACGGGTTGCCTCGATCGCCGCGGCAGGCGCGCATCCCCTTCGTTCCAGCTTCCGGCCGACATACAACATGGCCGCCAATCTGGTGGCCAACTACAGCCGGGAGGACGCGCAACGACTCCTCCAGAGCTCCTTCGCCCGGTATCAACGGCAGAGCGCTGTGACGTCGGCCCGGGAGTCGATGGCGGCCCTGGAGAGTGAGATCGTCCGGTTGCGCAGAGAAGCGGTGTGCGATCGCGGTGACGTGTTCGAGTTCCTGAATCGGACCGGCGGGCCGGTGCCCGACGCACAGCGAGGCATACTCGACCTGGAGGCGGGCGATGTTCTCGAGCAGCCGTCGAGCGGAGTTCGCTCGGTCGTGCTGCAACGAGATCGATGGCGGTCGAGCGAACCACGCCTGATCGTCGTCAACGACGCCGGTAAGGTTCGCCGCTTCCGGGTTCGCGATCTGGAACCCGGCACTCTGCGGCGAGGGCGCCTGCGCCTTCCACAGCCGGTGCGGCCGAAGGATCGCCGGTTCCATCACAAGCTCGGCCGGCTGCTTCTCGGTTTCCAGCCAGAGGTGGAGGAAGTGCTCGGGTGGACGATCGCCGAGCGTGCCGCCGCTCATCCGGTCGGCAGCTGTCCCGACGCCGCCGAACATGTGCGCCTCGCGCAGAAGGTGCTGCGGCTCGAGAAGGATCTCGATCGGCGAAGACGGCGCATCTCAGACGACACCTCCGACCTGATCGAAGAGTTCGACTCGATCCTTCAACTCCTCGCACGTCGCGGGTACGTCGACGGCTGGCATCTGACGGAGGCCGGACGGCAGCTACGCGTCGTCTACAACGAACTCGACCTCCTTCTCACAGAGGTCATCCGCAGCGGCGCCTTCAGCGAGCTGTCGGCGGCGGAGTTCGCGGCTCTGGCCTCCGCGTTCGTCTACGACCCGCGCGGGGAGTCCGCAGAGACGGGCCGGCCCACGGCCCGATTCGCACAGAGCTGGCACAGCGTCGAATCCGTGTGGCGCTCGCTGTTGGCGGACGAGGAACGGCAGCACCTGCGTCCAACCCGCCGACCCGAACCGGGGTTTGCGGCGACGGTGCACCTGTGGGCTTCCGGAGCCGCCCTCGACGAGATTCTCGACGATGAGACCCTCACCGCGGGCGACTTCGTGCGTAATCTGCGGCAGCTACTCGACCTGCTGCGGCAACTGCGCGACGGTTTCCCGTCGCTGGCCGTACAGGCGCGAGAAGCGATACGGTGTGTCGATCGCGGCGTGGTGGCGGCCGGAGGACAGGAATGAGCAGCTGGAAGGTACTCGTCAACTCACGGGCAGGTGACCGGAGGAGCCTCGAACGACGGACGCACGACGCTCTGACGGCGTTCGGCCTCGAAGCTCAAATCGAGTCGCCGCAGAGCCCGGAGGCAATGAGCGAGCGAACCCTGGCCGCGGTCGGTGATGGCTGGACCAACTTCGCGATCGTCGGTGGCGACGGAACGATGAACCTGGTGGTCGACGCCCTCATGCAGAAGACGTGGGAGGAGCCGCCGGTTGTAGCGCTGCTCCCGTCCGGCACCGGTTCAGACTTCGCCAGAACGTTCGCGCTCCCTCAGCGTCTCGAGGAGGCCGCCGCCCACCTGGTGGGCGATCGTACGTATCCGGTCGACGTTGGGATGGCCGAAGGCTCATGGGGGACGCATGCCTTCGTCAACGAAGTGCAGGCGGGACTCGGAGCGGCGACGGCGGGACTCGCCGAGCGCCTTCCCCGGCGGATCGGATCCGGCAAGTACCAGGTCGCCTTCTGGGCAACGCTGCCACGATTCCGGCCGGCGAACGTCCGCGTGCGCTCCGGGAGTCGCTCATACGAGGGTCCGGCGTTGGCCGTCGTGGCAGCCAACGGACAGTTCTTCGGGGGCGGACTGAACATCGCTCCCCGTGCCTCCCTGAGGGACGGGAAGCTCGATGTGCAGGCCTTCTCCGTCCGGCGGGCTGCGGCGGTACCGCTGTTCCAGAAGATCAAAGTGGGAATGCACGGCACCCATCCGGGCGTTCATCGTATGCCGTCCGCAGACGTCACGATCGATGCCGATGTTCCGTGGCCGGTAGAGGTGGACGGCGAACTGCTCGGCACGACGCCCCTTCGGGCCTGGGTGCGGGAGGCGGCGATCCGCTTCAAGATCTGAGGTTCGCCAACGGTCTACATCGGGGTTTTCGTGGGACTAGGGTGCGTGCCCCGAGGGGGTTCTGAAGACCCGTGTGAAGTGATGGAAGTGTCCGCAGCGATGGCCGGGAGAATCCCTATACTCCCCCCGCCTTACGGAGAAGACCATGTCACAGGATGATGTGTTGACCGAACCTGAAGACGAAGAAATCAGCGACGAGGATCTCGACGAAGACTTCGATGAGGACATCGATCTCGACGAGGAGTTCGACGACGATGTCGATCTCGATGAGGACCTCGACGACGACATCGGGGACGATGAGGAAGAGGACGACGACGACCTCGAGGAGGAGAGCGATACGGAAGCGCTCGAGGAACTCGAGGCCGAAGAGCTCGAACTCCTCGAAGAGGAAGCCGCCGAGGCCTTGCTCGTCGACGAGGTTGCCGAACTCCGCGCCATCCGTCGCGAGGAACTGACGATGAACCTGGACGCACAACAGGCGCATGCCGACGAGTTCGTCTGCTCGTCGTGCTTCCTGGTGAAACGGACGAGCCAGCTCGCCAATCGCCGCAAGCTCATTTGCACAGACTGTGCATCCTGACCGCGTCACAGTCGTCGTTCCTACCTACAACGAGCGAGAGAATCTGCCTCGAATCGCGGAAGCGGTCCTCGCCCACGGATACCGGTTGCTCGTCGTAGACGATGGGTCGCCGGACGGAACGGGCGAACTCGCCGATTCGATTGCCGTCTCCCAAGACCGGATGTCGGTCGTCCACCGACACACCAAGGAGGGGCTCGGACCTGCCTACGCCGAGGGCTTCCGAACGGCGCTCGATTCGGGTGCCGCCATCGTCTGCGAGATGGATGCCGACTTCTCCCACGACCCTCTCGATCTGCCCCGTCTGGTCGATGCCGTAGGTAGGGGAGCCGATCTCGCCCTCGGCAGCCGGTACGTGCCGGGTGGCTCCACCCCCGACTGGCCGGTGCACCGTCGCTGGCTGTCCAAAGGCGGCAACCTTTACGCCCGCCTGGCACTCGGTCTCCCCGTCCACGACGCAACGGGGGGATTCCGCGCCTTTCGCTCCGGCTGTCTCGAGCAACTCGACCCGGCGAGTTGCCGCGCCTCCGGCTACGGTTTCCAGGTCGAGATGGCGATGCGGGCGGTCGATGGGGGATTCACCGTCGAGGAAGTGCCGATCGTCTTCCGGGATCGCCGGTTCGGCACCTCGAAGATGAACGGTGTCATCGTTTTGGAAGCCATGTGGCTCGTTACCCGTTGGGCCGTACGCAGGCGGATGCGCCGACTACGCTCGCTTCGATGATCACCGTACGAAGGGCAGGGGAGTCGGACCTGCCGGAACTCGTCCGCCTGTACCGGCTTCTCGAAGGCGAGATGGTGGACCTGCACGAGATGTGGCCGGTCGCCGACGGACTGCCGGAGCCCATCGAGGAGACGCTGCGGGCCCGCGCTGTCACCACGCTCGTCTATCTCGGCGGCATCGACGGCGTGCCGTTCGGGTTCCTCACGGCCCGGCTGATTCCGTTGCATCCGCAGGGAGGACCGGAACAGATCGGGATGATCGACCTCATCTTCACGGAGCCCGCCGCTCGCGGAGTCGGCATCGCCGAGGCGATGGCGGAACGGGCACTCGAGGACCTGGGCGGCGCCGGTGCCCGGCGGTTCGATGCACGGGTACTCCCGGGTCACCGCCAGGCGAAGAACTTCTTCGAGAGGACGGGTTTCTCGGCCAGATCCATCACCATGCACCGGAGAGCCCGATGAGGATCCCCCGGGTCGGCGTGGGCGCCGTCATCGTTGAAGATGGAGCCCTGCTGATGGTCGAAAGGGCCAAACCGCCGCGCGCCGGCCTGTGGGCCGTCCCCGGCGGCAAAGTCCGCTGGGGCGAGCGCCTCCAAGACGCAGTGGTCAGGGAGGTCGCAGAGGAGACCGGTCTGATCGTCGAGGCGGGTGACCTGATCTGGAGTGGAGAGACCATCGGGCCCGATTGGCACTTCGTGTTGATGGACTTCGAGGCAAAGGTCGTCGGTGGAACCCTGGCAGCGGCAGACGACGCCGCCGACGTCGCCTGGGTGCCGCTCGCCGACGTTGCGGCTCGGCCGGTGACGTCGTCGATGTTCGATCTGATCTCGGTCCTCGAGAAGAGACATGCCTTCTGAACTCACCACGTTGCTCACGGCGCTCATTCGCAACCGCTGTGTCAACGACGGCAGTGCCGACGGTGGATTCGAGTACCGCTCGGTAGAAACCCTGGCCGGCTTCTTCGGTCGCGAAGGGCGCGTGTTCGAACCACATCCCGGCCGCCAGAGTGTCCTGTATCGTGTCCCGGGCCGCGATCCCTCCGCGGCGAGGTTGATGCTGATGGGTCACCTCGACGTCGTTCCGGCCGACCCGGACGGCTGGCATCACGACCCGTTCGGCGGCGACATTCACGACGGGTTCGTGTGGGGGCGTGGGGCGGTCGACATGCTGAACATCACGGCCATCATGGCGGCAGTGTTCAAGCCCTACCTGCTGGGAGAGCTCCCGCAACCCGAAGGCGATCTCCTGTTTCTCGGCGTTGCCGATGAAGAAGCCGGAGCAACGTACGGTGCCTCCTATCTGGTCGAAGAGCACTGGGATGAGATCGCCTGCGATGCAGTGCTGAATGAGGTGGCGTATCCCGGCATCGACCTGACCGGAGATCCGGCGTTTCCGGTGAACGTGGGGGAGAAAGGCCCCTTCTGGAGAATCCTCGAGTCTTCCGGCACACCCGGGCACGGCAGCCAGCCCCACGGTACCGACAACGCGTTGGTGCCGCTCGCCGGTGCAATGGCGCGCCTGGCGGCCGCACCGTCGCCCATCGTGGTGTCGGACGAGTGGCGGGCGTTCGTCGAGGGTCTCGGCCTTCCCGAACACCAGAAGTCCGCCTGGCTCGATCCCGAGGCGATCGACTCGGTCGTCGCCGACCTCGCCGCCGGGTCGGCCGGCATGGCGAGGTTCGTGCACGCCTGCACCCACCTGACGGTGAGTCCCAACGTGATTCATTCGGGCGTGAAGGCAAACGTGGTCCCCGGATCGGGGAGAGCCGAGGTGGACGTCCGTGCGTTGCCGGGTCAGGACGCGTCGACGGTCGACCTTCACTTCCGCGACGTCCTCGGTGACGACCACTCCCGTCTCTCCATCCGGCCGGTGATGGATCACGAGGCATCCTCGAGTCCGGCGGAGGGTCCTCTCTGGGATTCGATCGTCGAGGCATTCGACCACCTGACGGGATCTTCTCGCGTCGTCCCGACCCTGACGCCGGTCACCACCGACCTCCGCTTCTTCCGGGACAAGGGAGTGATCGGCTATGGGGTGGGCTGGTACGACGGGAGGGTCCCGTTTGCCGAGTTCCTCGACATGTTCCATGGCAGGAACGAGCGGGTCAGTCTCGAGTCGCTGGACAAGACGCATCGCCTGCTGGAACGAGTGGTGGCGGGTTTCTACCGTTTGCAGCCCGAGCGATGACCCGGCGAGACGGCGGGGAGAACGGGAACCCGCGACCCGCGACCCGCGACTCGCGACTCGCAGGCAACATCGTGTGTGACCTCGACGGCGTCGTGTACCGGGGGGAGGCAGAGGTCAACGGAGCAGGTCGGGCGCTGAGCCTGCTGGCCGGCGCCGGCTATCGCATCGTCTTCGCCACCAACAACTCCTCGAGAACCGACGCCCAGGTCGCCGCCAAGATCGAGGCCGTCTCGGGTTTTGCGGCGGGAATCGATCAGATCGTGACCTCGGCTCGTGCCGCGGCAGTCCTCCTGGGAAGCGACCCGCTGAACGTGTATGTGGTGGGTGGCGAGGGCCTGCGGGTGGCGGTCGCCGACGCCGGTCACGAGATCGTCACGACGGGCGGCGCCGCGCAGGCGGTCGTGATGGGATTCGACCGCCGCCTGACGTACGACCGGATCAAAGAGGCGACGATCGCAGTGAGGAGCGGCGCCCGCTTCATCGCCAGCAATCTCGACAAGACGCTGCCGGTGGCGGGCGACGGAATCTGGCCGGGGGCCGGATCGCTCGTGGCGGCCGTGGAAGCCGCCTCGGGCCGCATCGCCGAACCGGCCGGAAAGCCCTACGCGCCGATGCGCGGGTTGATCGAGACCAGGCTGGGACCGGGCCCCGTGTGGGCGGTCGGCGACCGTCCCGAGACCGATCTCGAGCTGGGCCGGCGGGCGGGATGGAGGACCGTGCTGGTGCTGTCGGGGGTCACGGGCGTCGACGCTGCGGAGCAGGCGGGTGCCGACGTGACGCTGTCGAGCATCGCCGACCTCCCTGCCGCGCTCAGCGCCGTCTGAGACGCCGCTGTGCGGCGCGGCGGTGGGTGGCGAGCACTCGACCGAGTAGCCGCCGCCTCAGCACGAGCGCGATGAGGAGTCCGAACACGAACCCTGCAACATGGGCTTCCCATGCGATCTGTCCGGCGTCACCTACGAGGGCGAACTGGCCGGCGAACCACAGGAGGAGGTAGATGCCGGCCGGGACCTCGAAGGCGGCGAAGAAGAAGATCGGCACCAGCGACACGACGCGGGCGCGAGGGAACAGGACGAGGTAGGCGCCCATGACCCCGGCGATGGCACCCGAAGCTCCGACCAGCGGCACCGTGCTGCCGGGATTGGCCGCCACGTACCCGATCGTGGCCGCCACGCCGGCGGTCAGATAGAACACGAGGTAGCCGGTGGTGCCGAACGCCTCTTCGATGTTGTTGCCGAAGATCCAGAGCATCCACATGTTGCCGACGAGGTGACCGAGCCCTCCGTGGAGGAACATGGAGACCAGGACGCCGAGCGGAACCGACTTGTCGGGGAAGAGGTCGGTACCGGTGTCGGCGACCGAGTTGCAGTTCCCGGTGCGGTACTCGGTCACGTCGAGGGGGTCCAGCGTCGTCAACTCGCACGGAATGGCCGCCCACTCGTACACGAACGCCACGCTGTCCGGAGGCGTCTGCGGTTGCTGGAAGAAGAAGACCCAGAGCGCGCCGGCGATCAACATCCAGTTGATGAACGGCCGAATGGCGGTCGGATTGGCGTCGCGGATCGGAATCATCGCAAAGGCATGAGTCGGCGCCCCGGCAAGGGATAATGTGCGCATGGATCATACGTCGATCAACGAACTCATCGACAGGCTCGAGTCGTCCGACCCTGCCGCAGCTCCGGAGGCGGCAGACGAACTGGCCGCCATGCTGGCCCGCCTCCTCGACCCGGAGGTAGCGGACTGACCCGTCGGCGGCTCGATGTGGAGATGGTTCGCCGCGGGCTGGCAGCAACCAGGACCGAGGCCCGGCACGCTATCGACGAGGGCCGTGTTCGGGTCGGCGGAGTGGCCATCCCGAAACCGGCGTCGCTGGTGGACCAGACGACCGATGTTCGGCTGGACGCCGGAGGCTCCGATCGGTACGTCTCGCGAGGCGGGCTCAAGCTCGAGGCCGCGCTGGACGCCTTCGACGTCGACGTTGCCGGAAGGCGCTGTCTCGACGCAGGAGCCTCCACAGGAGGGTTCACCGACTGCCTGCTGCAACGTGAGGCGGCGTCGGTGTGCGCCGTGGACGTCGGCTACGGTCAGATGGCGTGGTCCATCCGATCGCACCCACGCGTCGACGTCCACGACCGCACCAACATCCGCTACGTCACGGTCACCGACCTCGGTGGTCCGTTCGATGTCGTGGTCGCCGATCTCTCGTTCATCTCGCTCTGTACGGTCGCAGGTGTGCTCGCAGAGGTCGCCGGTGCCGGCGCCGATCTGATCTTGCTGGTGAAGCCTCAGTTCGAACTCGGAAAGGGAGAGGTTGGCAAGGGCGGCATCGTGCGCGAGGCTGATGATCACAGCCGGGCGATCCGGCGGGTGATCGATTGTCTCGATGCCTCCGGACTGGGTACGTTGGCAGTCATCGCCTCGCCGATTCGCGGGGCGAAAGGGAACAGGGAGTTCCTCGTGCACGTGCGGCCCGGCCCGACACGAGTGGACGACCGGGACATCGAGGAGACGACGAAACCGTGAAACTCGGCCTAGTGGTGCACCACAAACTCGATCGCGCCCACGGAGTGGCGAGCAAGTTGACCGCCCGGGCGCTCGATGCCGGCCTCGAAGTGATCGCCGACGAACGGGCGGCACGTCATCTCGGCGTCGACGGCATGCGTCCGGACGCCGATGTGGACGTCATCGTGGCAGTCGGAGGTGACGGCACCGTTCTTCGCGCCGTCCAGCATGCCATCGCCATCGATGTTCCCCTGTTCGGGATCAATCTCGGACGAATCGGGTTCCTCGCCGACGTTGAACCGCACCAGATCGACGGAATCGTCACACGACTGGCCTCCGGCACCTGGGACGAGGTCGAACGCATGGCGATCGAAGCGTCGGTAGCCGGAGTCGGCACGCTCGTCGGCGTCAACGACGTCGTGGTCGAGAAGGTGATGAGCCAACGCCTCGTCTCCATCGATGTGGCCGTCGACGGGGAGCACTTCCTGACCTATCACGCCGACGGCATCGTGTTCTCGACTCCGACGGGTTCGACCGCCTACAACCTGTCCGCGGGCGGCCCGTTGGTTCATCCCGGGGTCGAATCCATCATCCTCACCCCCGTTGCTCACCACTCGCTGTTCTCCAGCGCGATCGTGTTTCCCGCCGAAACCGAGCTGCGCTGCACGGTGGCGCGTGAGTGGCCGGTGGGTGTCAACGTGGACGGCCACGAGCTCGGCAACGCCGCCGAAGGCGAGGAGATCATCATCCGTCGCGCGGCACGAAATGTTCGGTTCATCGACCATACCGGAAGGTCGTTCCCGCGCCTGATCACCGAGAAACTCAAGCTCCAATGAGCGGCGTACTCGACGAACTGGCGATCACCCACCTCGGCGTACTCGACGAGGTGAGGATCGAACCGGGATCGGGACTGGTCGTGGTGACCGGCGAGACCGGAGCCGGCAAGACACTGCTCCTGGGCGCCCTGGAGATGTTGCTGGGGCTACCCGCCCGGAGCGGATTGATCACCGCCGGGAGCGCCGAAGCATCTGTCGAAGGCCGCTTCGTGATCGACGGTGAGGAATTGACCGTGACCCGGCGACTGGCGCGCGAAGGTCGCAGCCGCGCCTACCTGGACGGGTCGATGGTCCCGTTGAAGGTGATCGCCGAGCGCGTCGGCGGGATGGTCGAGATCGTTGCTCAGGGAGATCACTTCGCCCTCCGATCGCCTGCCGAGCTCCGCCGCCTGGTCGATGCCGCCATGGACGCCGAAGGGTCGCGTGCACTCGATGCATACCGGTCGGCGTGGTCGACCTTGACGCGACTCAAGCAGGACCAGGCCCGGTTCGGCGGTGACCCGCGCGTACTGGAACGCGAGCGTTCGCTCGTGGCTTATCAAGTCGATGAGATCAGCGCGGCCGGGTTCGCGCCGGGCGATGATGAGCGGTTGCTCGCCGATGCCGGTCGTCTGCGGCATGCAGGAGACCTGCTGGAGCTACTCGGAGCGGCCCGAGAACTCCTGGAGGACGGCCTCGAAGCGGTCGGGGCGGTGCTCGCCCGCGTCGGCAAGGCAGCGGAGCTCGACCCGGAGTTGCGGTCGCTGCTCGAGCTCGCACGCGATGTCGATGCCACGATGACCGAACTCAGCAGTGGCACCCGGCGTGCCGCCGAGGAGGTCGTCCACGACCCGGTCGAGCTCGAGCAGGTCGAACAGCGTCTGCGCATGCTGTCCGATCTTCGACGCAAGTACGGTGACTCGCTGAGCGATGTCCTCGATTTCGGCTCGCACGCGGCACGGCGGCTCGCCGAACTCGACGATCTCATCGAGCGAAGTGCGCTTCTCGACGACGAGCTCGCCACTGCGGAAGCAGAGGTGATGGACGCGGCGGACCATCTTCGGTCTGCCCGCCGGACGGCGGCAGCGGCAGTGGAGAAGAGGGCGATCGCGCACCTGGAGGACCTGGGCTTCTCATCGCCCACGGTGCGTTTCGTGGTCGGCGACGCACCGGCCGGACCGGAAGGCGGGGACCGTATCGATCTGCTGTTTTCGTCCGATGCGCGCATCGATCCGGGTCCGGTGGCCAGGGTGGCGTCGGGCGGTGAACTCAGCCGGCTGGTACTCGCGCTGCGACTCGCCGGCACCGCCGGAGAGGCGCCGATCGTGGTCTTCGACGAAGTCGATGCCGGCCTGGGGGGTCGTACCGCGCTGGCCATGGGACGAAAGCTGGCCGATCTGGCCAAGCGACGTCAGGTGCTCTGTGTGACCCACCTGCCGCAGGTGGCGGCGTTCGCCGACGCGCACTTCGTCGTTGATCGTGAGGGAGCGTCGGCCGCCGTCCGCCGGGTCGAGGACTCGGACCGGATCGGCGAGCTGTCGCGCATGCTGGCCGGGCTCGAGGAATCGGAGCGCGGTCGCGAACATGCCGAGGAGCTGCGCGAGCTCGCGCTCGCGGCGCGAAGCTGACACCCCGAGGGGACCCGGCGGCCGCCGCCGGCAATACGCACAACGGAGGAGGTGCCTGCTACGCTACGCGCCCGTGACCAAGTTTGTATTCGTCACCGGGGGCGTGGTTTCGAGTCTCGGGAAGGGCATCACCGCCGCATCGCTCGGCCGGCTCCTCAAGGCACGGGGCCTCAAGGTCGTCCTCCAGAAACTCGATCCCTACATCAACGTCGACCCGGGAACGATGANNACGGCGAGGTCTTCGTCACCGACGACGGGGGCGAGACCGATCTCGATCTGGGCCACTACGAGCGCTTCACCGGAGAGCACCTGCGTCGCGATTCCAATGTGACGACCGGCTCGATCTATCAGAGCGTCATCGCCAAAGAACGTCGCGGCGACTACCTCGGGGACACCGTCCAGGTGATCCCGCACATCACCAACGAGATCAAATCGCGGGTGCGCCGGCTCGGCGAGAACGACGAAGTCGACGTCGTGATCACCGAGATCGGCGGCACCGTCGGCGACATCGAGGGCCTGCCGTTCCTGGAGGCGATCCGTCAGCTTCGCAAGGATCTGGGGCGCGACAACACGCTCTACCTGCATGTGACCCTCGTGCCGTTCATAGCTTCGAGCGACGAACTGAAGTCCAAGCCGACGCAGCACTCGGTCGCCGAACTGCGGTCCAGGGGTATTCAGCCGGATGTGATCGTCGTGCGGTCCGATCGGGCCATCGACGAGCAGGTACGGCGCAAGATCAGCCTGTTCTGCGATGTGGAACCCCGCGCGGTGATCAATGCTCCCGATGCGAGCGACATCTACGAAGTGCCGCTGACGCTGCACTCGGGTGGTCTCGATGACGTCGTGGTCGAGCGCTTGCATCTGGAGACGAACGAGCCGGACCTGGCCTCCTGGGAGGCGTTGGTCGCCCGGGCTGCGTCGGTCGAGGATGAAGTCACGATCGGCGTGGTGGGCAAGTACGTCGACCTCCCCGATGCATACCTCTCGGTCGTCGAGGCGTTGCGGCACGCATCGCTGGCGAACGGCGTGCGACTCGATCTGCGCTGGGTGCCGAGTGACGACCTTCCCGGCTTGTTGGGTACGTCCTATCTCGAGGATCTCGACGGGATCCTCGTCCCCGGCGGCTTCGGCGGACGCGGCATCGAAGGCAAGATCTTCGCGGTCCGGCACGCGCGGGAACAGCGGGTGCCGTATCTGGGCCTCTGCCTGGGTCTGCAGTGCGCGGTGATCGAGTTCGCTCGAAACGTCGTCGGACTGGCCGACGCCCACTCGGGGGAGTTCGACCCCACCAGCCCGCACCGCGTCATCGACCTGATGGAGAGCCAGCAGGACGTGGACGACAAGGGCGGCACGATGCGCCTCGGGCTGTACGCGGCGAAGCTCGCCGAAGGCTCGCTGGTGCGGGAGCTGTACGGCAAGGAGCTGATCTACGAACGCCACCGGCACCGGTATGAGGTGAACAACCGCTATCGCAAAGATCTGGAAGCCTCGGGTCTGCGCCTCTCCGGTGTCTCACCGGATGAGCACCTCGTGGAGGTGGTCGAACTGCCGGGACATCCGTTCTTCCTCGCGTCGCAGTTCCATCCCGAGTTCAAGTCGCGGCCGGACGACCCGCATCCGATGTTCCTGGGATTCATCGCAGCCGCCATCGCCCACCGCCGCGAGCAACGCATCACCGAGGCGGTGGTGAAGGAGCCTGCCGCAGCCGAGCTTCCCTGACGTGGAGCCGCTACCGCTCCTGATCCGGAGTTCGGTGGTTGCGCAGGTGGCGTTTCTGTCGGTCGAGGTGGACCGGTACCGGGATCCCGACGGCGTCGAGTTCGAACGCGCCGTGGTTCGTCACCCGGGCGCCGTTGGTGTCGTGCCGGTGATCGATGGTCGAGTCGTTCTCGTTCGGCAGTTCCGGGCGCCGCTCGGAACCACCTTGCTCGAGATCCCGGCCGGCAAACTCGACGTCGAGGGAGAGGACGCTGCAGCCGCCGCCGCTCGCGAATGCGAGGAGGAGGTCGGATACCGTCCCGGACGGCTCGTTCACGTTCGCACGATCAACACGTCGCCCGGTTTCTCCGACGAACGGATCGAGATGTATCTGGCCACCGAACTGGTCGAGGTCGGCGTCCGGCCCGACGGACCGGAGGAGCATCGGGCCGAGGTGGTCGAACTCACCTTCGACCGCGTACGCAACCTCATCGCCGCCGGAGAGATCACGGACGCGAAGACCTTGATCGGCCTCCACGACGCGATGAGGATGTTGCCGTAGCGGGAGGCGCATGGAGATCACAGACGGAGTAGCCGAGTACCTGGCGTCGCTCTCGGTCGAGCGCGGGCTGTCGGCGGCGACGGTGGCTGCCTACCGGCGCGATCTGAACGACTACACCGCCTTCCTCGACGGCCGGCCGCCGTCGGCGGATCTGGTGGATGGGTTCCTCGGCGCTCTCCGGGAGCGGGGCCTGGCGCCTGCGTCGATCTCTCGAAAGACCGCCGCGGTTCGGGGTCTCCATCGCTTTCTCGTCGTCGAGGGTGCCGCCGACCTCGATCCGACTGCCACGGTCATCGCCCCGCGCCCTGGATTGCGCCTGCCGAAGGCGCTGGAGATCGACGAGGTATTCCGACTCATCGAGGCCCCCGACGTTGCGACGCCCCTGGGACGCCGGGATCGGGCGCTCCTCGAGTTCCTGTACGGGTCGGGCGCCCGGGTGTCCGAGGCCGTCGCCCTCGACACCATCGACATCGACCTGGAGGATCGAACGGCGCTCGTCACCGGGAAAGGCGGCAAGCAACGGATGATTCCGGTTGGAGGTCAAGCCGTCGCCGCGCTGGAGGCGTATCTCCCCGATCGCAGGCGACTCGTGGGCGAGAGGCCCGACCCGGGGGCGGTCTTCGTGAATGCCCGAGGACGACGGCTGACCCGGCAGGGGATTTGGGGAATCGTGCGGAAGGCGGCAGCCGCCGCCGGGCTGCCGGCGCAAGCGGTGCACCCTCATGTGCTCCGGCACTCGGCGGCAACCCACATGGTGCAGGGCGGCGCCGACCTGCGGACGGTACAGGAAATGCTCGGCCACGCTAGTATCTCCACCACACAGGTGTACACCAAGGTGTCGCCTCAACACCTGATTGAGGTGTACGTCGAGTCCCACCCTCGGAGCAGATGACCATCAACTACGACGCCGCCAGGGCCACCTTGACCGAAGAACGGTCGAAGCTGGTCCACCAACTCGAGGAACTCGGTGCCACCGAGTCGGGCGATCTCCGTTCGGACGTGCAGTTCGGTGACGGTTTCGCCGACGCGGGAGCAGCAACCGCCGAACGCACCGAGGTACTCGGCCTGGTCGACTCGCTGAAGCGCCAGCTCGACGCCGTCGACGGTGCGCTCGGCAAGCTCGACGACGGCACCTACGGCAGATGTGTCAACTGCGGCAACGACATCGGTGTGGCCCGTATGGAGGCGCGTCCCACGTCGGTGCTCTGCATGGACTGCAAGACCCGCAGTTCCTGAGGATTCACTGATCACGATGGATGGCCACCGAGTTGGTTCATGGTGGCATCTCGCCCGGCGTTTCTTCGAGGTCGCGACCGCCCGCCCGTTGAAAGAGCTCGAGCGGGTCAGCGTCGACACCTGGCTCCGGTCCGCCGACGAAGCGGCTCTTTTCTATGCGCAGCCGGTTGCCGACCAGCGGCACGCGCTGCGGGCCGCGGAACGCATGCAGTTCCTGGTCCCCGAGCGGCGCGATCTCATCAGGGCGGCGCTGTTCCACGACGTGGGCAAGCGGCACGCCCGTCTCGGGATCATTCTGCGATCGGTGGCGAGCGCCCTGACCAAACTCCGTGTGCCGCTGCGAGGGAGGTTGCGGACGTACGTCGAACACGGCGCCCTCGCGGCGGGCGAACTCGCCGCACTCGGTTGTGAGGACGTCGTGGTCGACTTCGCCCGTCATCATCACGACCGGCGCCCTCCGGGCATCACCGAGCACGATTGGGAGTTGCTCGAGCAATCGGACCTNNCAACTCGTCACGCGCAACCAAGTCGACATCACCGGGGTGAGCCTCATCGACCTGGTGGCCGAGTACGTGTCGTTCATCGACGAGATGCGGCGGCTCGATCTCGACGTGACGAGTGAGTTCCTCCTCATCGCCGCCACGCTGATCCAGCTCAAAGCTCGCCACTTGCTTCCCGACGACGCAGAGATCGACCTCGACGAGGAGCTTGCGCTCATGGAAGAGCGTGATCGTCTGATCACCCGCCTCCTCCAGTGTGTGACTTTCAAGGACGTCGCTGCCGTGCTGTCCCACCGTTTCCAGGCGAACAACCGGTACGTCGAGCGGCGCGGAGGTCTCGATCCCGGTGTCGTGGCCGGACCTCCCGACGTGCGGATCCCACTGGATCCCGAGGGTTTCGCCCGGCTTGCGGAGCGGATGTTCGCCGAACGGCCGGCCGAGCCGGATCTCGACCACCTCGACCTCGACCTGCCTTCGGTCGAGCAGGCAATCGACGAACTGCGGGTGAGGATCACCACCCTGGCGGAATCCACGTTCGAGGACGTCGTTGCACACTGCACACGCAAGGTGGAGGTCGTTGCCTACTTCCTCGCCCTGTTGGAGCTGGCGAGGTGGGGAATGGTCGACGTGACCCAGGACGACTGGCTGTCTCCCATTCGTATCCGGCACACCGGCAGCGGGAATGTGCTGGTCAGCGAGTGGAGTTCCTGATGGACGTTCCGGCGATATTGGAAGCCATTCTCTTCGTCGCAGAGTCGCCGGTGCCGCTCGCCGAACTGGCCGAGGTCCTGGAGTTGCCACCCGACCAGGTTCGCCGGGAACTCGAAGAGCTCGACTTGCGCCTCTCGGGTAGGGGACTCGAACTGCGAAACGTCGGCGGCGGCTGGCGCCTGTACTCATCGCCCGACGCCTACCCGTACCTCGACCGGTTTGCGAGCACGGC
>JABAOG010023287.1_pt1 | contig 18205 bp, 16 predicted proteins | sample 7062131 | NCBI WGS metagenome assembly JABAOG01 (sample SAMN14538629, study PRJNA623070) | marine sediment metagenome | biome: marine biome [ENVO:00000428]; feature: marine pelagic biome [ENVO:01000023]; material: deep marine sediment [ENVO:00002113] | place: India: Arabian Sea | collected...
GCCCCACGGGCACCTGCGGATGAGGGCGGCCTCCCTCGAGATCTTCTATCCCGAGACCGGCGTCACCGAGCCGATCAGCCAGATCTCCAACTGGAGCGCGACCTGGCATCACAGCCATATCTACGAGCCCGACGTCGCGCCGCTGGTTCCCGCAGGGGCCGTCCTGGTGCTCAAGCAGTGGTACGACAACACGGCGAACAATCCGAACAACCCGGATCCGGACCTGTGGGTGATGGGCGGCAGCCGGACGGCCGACGAGATGACGCACGCCTGGATCGCCGTGACGCATCTCGATGAAGAGGGGTATCAGCAGCTGCTGGCCGAGCGAGGAGAGGGCGAGCAGGAGGAAGCGGTGCTGGTCGCCGTGGAGCAGAACTAGAGCCATGCGCGTGCGAGCTTTGATCCTGTTCGCGCTCGTGCCTCTCATGGCCGGGACGGCGTGCGATCAGTCGCTCGGCGAGGGATCCGGCCGGCGCGAGCCCGAGCGCGCGGGCCGGTTCGACGCCGCGTACGTCGCCCAGGCGCGCATGTTCGAAGAGATCGCGGCCATCGGCGCTTCCCCTGAGACGCAGGCGGCGCGCGACGCGTTCGAGCGAAGCCTGCGCATGCGCGCCGACATGTCGATGGCCGAGATGATGGCCACGATGAATAGGCATGCGGGCATGGCGATGCCCGGTCCCTACGACGAGCAGGAGTCCGCCGTCAGCACACGGATGATCACGTTGCTGGGCGCCCGGCCTTCGCGTGCGGCGGTTCGCGACGCCTATGAGGGGGCTCCTCTGCCCGAGCGCGTGGTCGAGGTGATCCGGGCGGGCCGCGACTTCGAAAACCGGGTCTATGAGATCCTCGCCGACGGCTCGAGCGGCGACAAGGCGGCGGCGCTCGCCGGCGAGGTGGAGGCGTACCTCGCCGAAGACCTGTCCGTGCCGGCGCAGCCGATGCCCGCTGCGCTGCTGCTGGAGCATCCCCACGCCGGCGCCTTCGCAGAGGGTTTCCCGAAGCTCAGCCGTCTGGCGTGGTCCGCGCAGTGGCTTCAGCTTGCGAGCATCGAAGCCCTGCTGCTCGAGGCGAGAGACGAGCGGTATCGGGGCGGCGTCGGCGCCGTGCGCGAGCGGTTTCAGGGCAAGATCTCGAACGACGGCGAGACCGGATCGCCGGCGCCGGTCGAGCTGCCGATGGCGCCGACGATCGCGCCGACGCTCTTCATGGTGAGTCCCGAGACGGCTGTCGTTCTCGACAATCTCAACATGTTCGAGACCGTNNAGACCGTGGTCGCCGATGTTCTGAGCTATCCCAATCTCGCGGACAGGGACGCTCTCTTGGGCGCGCTCGCGGATCGGTTCACGAGCCGGGACGAGCGCTTCGACACGACTTACGACTACGTCGTGTCCTCGTTGCGGGGCGGCATCTACAACCAGGGCGGCCCTGCGGTGGGCGAGTTGGCGCAATCGGAGCGCAACCGCTCACGCTCGGAGATGGGGATGCAGCACGCGATGGTGATGTCCACCCCGTGAGGCGATCGGCCTGCCCGGCTTGGCGCTCTTCCTCGGGCCGAGGCGGCGAGGTCCCGGGCGCGCTCAGAAGCTTGGCTGGGCCTTCGCCGCAGTGACCGATCGGAGGGAGGATCCTCGTGCGCAAGCTCCTGCTCGTTGTGCTGCCCGCCATGCTGGCCGGCGTGTTGATCACCGCCTGTGCGAGCCATCCGGCGCCGAGGAGCCCCGGCCCGGTCATCCTCGACGTGCGCACGCCCGCGGAGTTCGCGTCGGGCCATCTCGAGGGCGCGGTGAACATTGACGTGACGGCGCCCGACTTCGTCGATGTCATCGCGGGCTTGCCTTCGGACGGCTCCTACGTCGTCTACTGCCGCTCGGGCCGGCGCTCCGCCAGGGCCGCCGCCATGATGCGCGAGAAGGGGTTCACCGACGTCATCGACGGAGGGGCGATCGACCAGGCTGCGGAGGTGACGGGGCGCGCGGAAGTCGGCGGATGACGCCGCGCCCGGCAAGAGCTTGGCCCTGATCAGCTGTTCGGCATGCTCGCTCGTATCGCCGATTGCGGGGCTCGGAGCTCGTCGTCGATGGTGCTCGGTCCTGTCGCGCTCGAGAGCCGCCGGACGAACGCGCCGCAGCGAGGCCGCTTGCGCCTCGGTTCCGGCCCTCTCCCAAGCGCCCGCCGACGTTACTCCGACGCGGACGCCAGATTCTCCGGCGGCCGGGATTGGAACACGATCTGCGCCNNCGCTCAGGGGCATGGTCACGCGGATGCGGTCCGACATCGTGCCCAGATCGATCGTGTTCCAGGCCGACATGAAGCGGCCGCCCGCGAGGCTCGGTCCGGCGTCGACGCCTTCGAGCTGGGCGCCGTGGCAGACGACACAGTGCTCCGTGTAGAGCGCGCCGCCGCGCGCAGCCTGATCGGCGGTGTAGACCCCCTCCCAAGCCGAGCGGCCGGGCGACTGAGCGGAGGCCGCAGCCGCCAGGGAGGCCGCCGCGGCGAGGGGCGTCAAGACGGTCAAGCTCGTCTTACTGATCACGACGCGACAACTCCTGTTTTTTTGGCGTTAGCGCATTCTCCGAGCACGTAGGTTCCCCGAGCGCTTGCGCCTTTGCTCCCCCGCTTGCCGGGGAGCTGTCGAGCGTAGCGAGACCGAGGGGCCGTCACGTCCCCCTTCCGGCTTCGCGTCGCTCTGCCGCCTCCCCCGCACACGGGGGAGGAAAGCGCAACGTCCGTCCGTTTGCTTCGGAGCTGCTCCAGTCCCTCGGCGTGCGTCCCTCGGCGTCAATCTTGGGGCAGGGCGTAGGCGATGTACTCGCTGGGGTACGCGCCGCCGCCGACCGCGACGACGATGTATTGGCGGCCGTCGACCATGTAGGTCATCGGGCTGCCGCTTTGCTGCGCCGGCATCGGCACGGCGCCGACCTGCTCGCCGGTCGCCTTGTCGTAGGCGCGCAGCATCGCGCCGCGGCCGAACACCGGGTGCGTCGTGATCGACGGATCACCCATCACGACCAGCGTGGCGGTGACCATGTTGCCGACGCTGCCGCGCTGGCCGGTCTTGGGAATGTCCAGGCCCTCGAGCGCGGGGTGATCGCGAACCTCGTCGGGGGTGTCGCCGTGCGGCACGCTCCACAAGAGCTCGCCGGCGTTCACGTCGATCGCGGAGAGCACGCCGTAGGGCGGCGCGGCGATCGGCAGGCCGTCCACCGAAAGGCTTGGAACGCTTGCGTCGGGGTCGATGCCCTCTTCTTCGATGATGCGCACCGGCTCGGGCGCGCCCGGCGCCTGGCCCGTGCCGGCCGCGTAAGCGATGCGGAAGCGCTGGCCGGCCACGCCGTACTGATAGGCGAGATCGGTGAAGCCTTCGGGCGGAACCCGAACCGACGGGCCCGACACGGCGGAGGTCGAGGCGGGCGCATAGACGATGTTGGTTTCCGGATCGAAGGCTGCGCCGGGCCAGTTGGTGCCGCCGCTCGCGTTGCCGACGTTGATCGCGCCGACGATCCCGCCGACCTCTCCGGCCACGGGAGGATTGTAGAGCGGCCCCATGCGGTAGTGCGAGAGGATCTCCATCGCCTGCTCGTGCAGCGCGGGCGTGAAGTCGATGACGTCCTCGGGACCGTAGATCTGGTTGCGGCCGTAGGCGGGCGGGCGGCTCGGGATCGGCTGGGTGGGCGAGTACCATTCGCCCGGCACGTCGCCGACCAGCATCTCGGTCTCTTCGATCGGCCACACCGGCTCGCCGGTCAAGCGGTTGAAGACGAAGAGGAGATTCTGCTTCGTCGGCAAAGCCACCGCAGGGATCTCCTCCCCGTCCACGGCGATGTCCATGAGCAGCGGCGCGGAGGACAGATCGTGGTCCCAGATCGGATGGTGCACGATCTGGAAGTGCCAGAGGCGCTCGCCGGTCTCCAGATCGACCGCCACCAGCGATTCGCCGAACAGGTTGTCGCCCGGGCGCGCCCCGCCGTAAAAATCCGAAGTCGGCGATTCGACGGGCAGATAGGCGATCCCGTTCTCTTCGTCGACGGTCATCTGGGTCCAGACGCCGGTGTTGCCGTTGTTCTCCCACGAGCCGTCGAGCCAGGTCTCGTTGCCGAACTCGCCCGGCGNNGCCGGTGCGCACGTCGTAGGCGCGCACGACGCCTTTGGAGTTGTTCGACGTCTCGACCGTGAAGCCTTCCTTCATGGAGGAGCCCACGAGCACCGTGTTCCCGGAGATCACCGGCGTGGCGTGAATGCCGATCTCGCCGGTCTCGAGATCGATCTGCTGGCGGTCGCCGTAGTAGACCCCGACCTTGAGGTCGACGACGCCGCTCTCGCCGAAGCTCTCGATCGGCCGGCCGGTGTCGGCGTCGAGAGCGATCATCCGGTAGCCCGGGGTGAAGTAGACGACCCGGTCATCGCCCTGACCGTCGGTCCAGTAGGCGACGCCGCGGCCCGAGAGCTGGCGCGGCGCGAGGGCCCCGCGCAGGCCTTCGTCCATGGAGTACACCCACTTGAGCTCGCCGGTGGCCGCGTCGAGCGCGATCACGGCGCGCCGGGTGCCGGCGGTGGTGTAGAGCGTGCCGCCGATCATCAGCGGCGTGCCCTCGAGCTTGTACTCCGGCCCCGGGCCGAAGTTGGCGGTGGGCAGGGTCCAGGCGACCTCGAGGTCGTCGAAGTTGCTCGCATCGATCTGGTCGAGCGGCGAGTAGCGCGAGCCCCGCAAGTCCGCAGTGTAGTGCGGCCACTCGCCGTTCGCCGTGCTCGGCATGCCCGTTTGCGCGGACGCCGCAGCCGGCGCGAGCAGGCTCGCCGCGGCGATCGAGATCGCCGTCCGCCGGATGGTCTCGATTTTCGACACGGCTTCCTCCCCCGTCTCGGGATACAGTCCCGCTCGCGCACCATGAACGCCAGGCGATCTTCGGACGACGCGCTCTCCGGAGCTCGCCCGAGCCGAAGATGGATTGACGCGTCTCGACCACCGAGGTCTGGTTCATAGTCATGCTGCGTGGACGTGGAAGGACCGTCAAGCGGCGGGGCGGGCCGCATCGCGCGGATGAAGGCGAGGGGACTGAAATGACACCACGACGAATCGGACTGCTCGCGCTCGCGGCGCTCTGCGCGGCTTCGACGGCGGCGTGCGCGGCCAGCTCGGGCGCGGGCGCGCCGAGCGCCCTCGGCAATCCCATCTCGGGCGAAGGCCTGCCCAATCCGGCGCCCGAGGTCGTCGCGAACTGGGGCGCGCTGCCCGCGGGCCGGCGATGGGGCACGAGCGCCGGCATCGACATCGATCCGATCGATGGCCACGTCTGGGCCTATGAGCGCTGCGGCGCCGCGGGCTTCGGCGGCGAGAACTGCGACACCAACCAGGTCGATCCGATCTTCAAGTTCGACAGGAACACCGGCGAGGTGCTCGCGAACTTCGGCGCCGGCGTCATGGTGACCCCGCACGGCATTCACGTCGACGCCGAGGGCAACGTCTGGGTGACCGATTTCGCCGCCAACGCAGACGGGACCAAGGGCCACCAGGTCCACAAGTTCAGCCCGACCGGCGAGCTCTTGATGAGCCTGGGCGCGGCCGGCCAGGCGGGAAGCGCTCCGGGCCAGTTCAACCAGCCCAATGACGTGATCACCGCCGAGGACGGCAGCATCTTCGTCGCCGACGGGCACAGCGGCCAGAACGCCGATCCGCCCGAAGGCTCGACCGGCCGCATCATGAAGTTCGCGCCGGACGGGACGTTTCTGATGGAGTGGGGGCGGATCGGGCCGCGTCACGGCGAGTTCCGCACGCCGCACGCGCTGGCGTTCGACTCCGCCGGCCGCCTGTTCGTCGCCGACCGCGGCAACCACCGCATCGAGATCTTCGATCAGGACGGGAACTATCTCGAGTCCCGCTACATGTTCGGCCGGATCAGCGGGCTCTTCATCACCGAGGACGACATGCTCTATGCGATCGACTCCGAGTCGAGCCCGACGAACCACCCGAACTGGGTGAACGGCGTGCGCATCGGCCCGGTCGACGAGGATCGGGTTACCGCCTTCATTCCGCCGTTCGAGCGCGACGACCGGATCTATCAGGGCGCGGCCGGCGAGGGCGTCGCCGTCGACGCGGACGGAAACGTCTACGCCGCCGAGGGGCCCAACTCGATGCGGTACGCCGGCGGAGCGTTCACGAAGTACGTCGCGGTCGAGAGGTAGGGGCGGCGGGGCTGGCCGTGCGGCCGTGTAGATGCTCCAATGGCGACGACGATGGCGCGACTTTCTTGGGGGGAGGACCAAGCATGCGGACGGACCTTGAGCGGAAGTGGGCTGCGCCGGCGCGCGCCGCATCTGTCGCTTTGATGCTGGGCGTGAGCGCTTGCGCGTCGGCCCCCGTGGGGAGCGTCGAAGCGAGCCTTGGAGCGGGGTCGGGTCCTGCGCTCGTCGGTCTTTACACGGAGATCCTNNATCGTCGGTCTTCACACGGAGATCCTTTCCGACGGCGGCGTCGCCATCCCGCGTTTCGAGGTCGACGCCGCCTGGCCCGAGCTGCCGAGCGACTGGATCGTCGGCCAGGTGGCCGGCGTCGACGTCGACGCCGACGACAACGTCTGGATCGTCCATCGCCCGGCGTCGTTCGACGCCACGGAGATCGGCCTCACACAGGATCCGCCGGCGGCCACATGCTGCCGTCCGGCGCCGCCGGTGCTTCGGTTCAGTCCGTCCGGCGAGCTCTTGGCCGCGTGGGGCGGGCCGGAGGACGCGCCCGACATCGACGGCGTCAACCAATGGCCGGTCAGCATGCACGGCGTCTTCATCGACGAGGCGCAGACCGTTTGGCTCGCCGGCAACGGCGCGGGCGACCACGTCGTGCTGCACTACACGATGGAGGGCGAGTATCTGGGACAATTCGGCCGTCGCGAGCAGACCGGAGGCGACCTCGACACCGAGACCCTCGGCCGCCCCGCGGACGTGTTTCACGATTCCGAGACGGGCGAGGTGCTGGTCGCGGACGGGTACGGAAACCATCGCGTCTTCGGCTTCGACGCCGGGACGGGCGCGTTCACGCGCTACTGGGGCGCCTATGGAGACGAGCCCGCAGCGCCGCCCGCGGAGAGCGAGTCCGCCGCCGCCGACGCGCCGCCCGAGGGCGGCGGACGCGGGGGCCCGGACTCGCCGACCTTCGCCAGCCCCGTTCATTGCGTCCTCAAGACCTCGGACGGCGACATCTACGTCTGCGACCGGGTGAACAACCGTTTGCAGCTCTACCGCGACAGCGGCGACGGCGGGGTCGAGTTCGTGCGCACCATCGCGCTGGCGCCCTCGACTCGCTTCAACGGCACGGCGACCGATGTCGCCCTCTCGCCGGACGAGACCTACCTCTACGTCGCCGACATGTCGAACGGGCGCATTTGGACGCTGCTGCGCGAGACGCACGAGCCGCTCGCCGTCACCGGCCGCAACGGACGCTACGCCGGCGAGTTCACCTGGCTGCATTCGATCGCGGTGGACTCCGCGGGCAACATCTACACGAGCGAGGTCTACAACGGGCGCAGGGCGCAGAAGCTCGTTCTCGTCGGCGCGGATTGAGGGGGAATGTTCCGATGGGGCGGGGCGTCGACGACTGCGATATCTGCTGAGCGTAGGCGTCCCATCCCACCCGCGAGCGCGGGCGACAGGCCGGGCCACGCCGCGGGGCGACAGGCCACGCCACAGCTGGACAGTCTCGAGGTGGCTCTCCGTCGTGGACGCATTTAGAACTCTGGCGGGCGGGCTGGCGGCGTANNCGGTTTCGAGCGCGGCCGGGACCGCGCCAGCAGCCTTATCCGCCGCCGTGATTCGACGGATGCGGCGTGCGCTGAGGACACGGGCGGCCTTGCGGTCGGAGAGCTTCCTGGCGGCCTCGAGCGTTGGCGCGAGGGCTATGAGATCCAGGAACCAGTCCGCGCCGGGATCGTCGGTCAGGTCGAGAGCCTGGGGGTAGTAGCGCCAGAGCTGTTGGCGCACGCGGTTGTCAGGCGGTTGCGCTCCTCCTTGAGCTCGTCGGCCATGCGCGAGCGCTCGCGCAGCGCGATCACCGCAGCGTCGAGCGGCTCGAGCTTGCGGAAGGCATGGCCGTCGGTCCTGAGCGAGCTGGCGAGCACGAGCGCGTCGCGGCGATCGTCCTTGGCGCCGGCAGGCGAGAAGCGGTCGCGGAAGCGGTCGAGCTGCTTGGGGTTGATGGCGTAGACGGCGATCCCGCGCTCCATGAGCGCCTCGACGACGGGGCCGTGGGGAACCTCGATCGCAGCGGCGACCGCCTCGGCCCCGCCCGCGAGATCGACGACCCAGTCGAGCATGGCGGCGAGGCCTGGGGCGTCGTGGGCGAACGCCCGCTGGCGCGGAGCGTCGTCCGCGAGCGCGCAGACCTGGTGCTCGGTGCTGGCCCAATCCACGCCGACGAACAGCGTCGGCTTCTTCTCCATCAGCTCCTCCCTCGCGCTCTCGGGCCGCCGCGTCGACTGGCCGTTCCCTGTACTGGCGCTCGCGGGCCTCGGGCCGGACGGCGCGGACTCCCCACTGGGCGTTCCGACGCGGCCGACCGGCCGAGGCGCACGTGTCCCCGGGCGATCGGGTCGCAGGGGGCGATAGGCGGCTCTCGACCGGCCGGCCCGACACGCTCATGCTGATCATGAGTCCATGGTCAAAGGGCTACAGGGGGGTGAGTGACAGCTTTGCGCCGTCAATCTGTCAATCGAGACGAGCCGGTCAACCGGCGGGAACTCGCCGAAGACGGACACTACCAGGTCGGCTGTGCGACGGGCCTTTCCGCAGCTCGAGCCTCGGCCGGCATGGACGTGCCCGAATCGACCGTCTGGGGCAGCCACGAGCGCGGTGAGCCGCGCGATCAGCCGAGTGTCTGCCCGCGCCGACGGGCGAGCCCAGGCCGTTGAGAACACGATGATTTGGCCTGACGCGATCTGCAGGCTGAAGCACACTGCGTCCATGGGTCAGACGACGCCACCGCTCATGGTTCGCATTTTGGCGAGATCGGCACTGATCTCTCTGCTGATCGCCTTCTCCACCCTGATACTCGGTGGGCTTATCGGCGACGCCCATTTCCCGTTGAGCTTGATCAAAGTCGGTCTGTCGTTCGTATTCCAGGGGGCGAGCACGGTCGGAGCCGCGGCGCTGCTGCTGTGGGTGATGACCAGCGGCTGCCATGTCGTGCTCTGCGAAAGAGAAGACGGCTCGGGAGACTTCATCGACCGATGGCCGTGAATCGGCTCCGTGCGATCCCGTCGGCGAAGGGCGCGCTGCTGTCGGCGCTCCTCGTACGCGCGAGTGACCGCCCTCGATGCGCTCCGCCATGATGCGCGCAGCAAACGACACGATCGTCTCGAAGGCGGAGCCCTTTGGGGCGGGCCAGCCTCGCGAGGGCGGCTCCAGCCGCAGTAGCGAGATTGGTTCCCGCTTAGCGGAGTGATCCGCGCCCGGCCGGCTCGATCGCTCCGCGTGCTCGAAGCGGCGATGCCCTCAGATGAGTGATCGGTCCAGTCGACGCTGCAGAATCTCAACGGCGATTTTCCGCACGCCGCCCCCGCTGGCGGCCAGCGTTAGTGGCGATCGAGGGGCGGCCTCGTCAGCTCAGCAACTCGCGCATCCTTGCGACGCCGAACTGATAGGCCTGAGCCGGTGTGATCTTGGGCGGAATGATGAGCTCGTTCGGATCCACCTGCACATCGAGAACTGTGGGTGCGTCAGCATCCACCGCCGCCTTCAACGCTTTCGCCAATTCGTCGGGGCGATCCACGTTCACGCCGCGACCGCCGCAGGCCTCGGCGAACGCCGCGAAATCCGGGTTCACCAAGTCGACGGCGTGCTCGGGCAGGCCCTTACCCTGCTGCTCCAAGGCGATGAAGCCGAGCTTCTTGTTGTTGAGCACGACACAGATGATCCCCAACCCGTACCGCACGGCCGTGACGAAGTCCGCCATCAACATCGCGAAGGCGCCGTCGCCGGCGATCGCGAAGACGGCGCGGTCAGGATAGGCGAGCTGCGCGCCGATCGCGCCGGGCAGCGCATAGGCCATCGAGCCGAGGCCCGATGACAGCGTGTAGCGTTGCCCCTCACGCACGCGCAGATGCCGAGCGCTCCAAGCTGTGGACGTGCCGGTGTCGCAAACGAAGACGGCGTCGGGCGGCGCTGCGGCGGCGATCTCGGCCATCACGCGCTGGGGCTTGAGCGGCGACGCGCCAGACGCCTCCGCCTTCGCCCAGCTCGAGCGCTGCTTCGCTTTCACCTCCTGCAACTGGGCGTAGAACGCGTCCGACGACTTCGGCGAGAGCTGGCCCAACAGGTCGGTCAACGTTGGCTTGGCGTGGCCGCGCAGGGGGGCCGCTACGGCGGCGCGCTTGCCCATCCGAGCTGGCGCGGCCTCGATCTGCACGATCTCGGCCTTCTCTGGATAAAAGCTGGTATACGGATAGTCTGCGCCCACGATGATCAGGGCGTCAGCGTCCTCCATCGCAGCTGAGCCCGGCGCGCCTCCCAGCAATCCCACGCCGCCGACGCAGGCTTCCTCATCCTCGTCGATGACGTCCTTGGCGCGCAACGTGCGCACGATCGGCGCCTCGAGCCGCTCGGAGAGCGCCAGCAGCTCCGCCCGCGCGCCGGCCGCCCCGATCCCCGCGAGGATCGCCACTTCGTCCGCTCGTTCGATGGTCTGAACCGCGGAAGCGAGAGAGGGCGCGCAAGGCCGCATCTCGCCCTTTTCAGACCCGATCGCGAAGTCCCGTCGCTCGATCTTGGTGTCCCGGCCGGAGACGTTGGTGGGAACGGACACGTGCGCGACGCCGGGCGCCGCAAGCGCCGCCTTGCAGGCCTGCAGCATAACGCCCGGCAGCTGCGTTTCGGTCATAACCGTACGTGAATACTCCGCGACGTCGGAGAAGAGGCGCTCGAGATCGACCTCCTGGTGGTAGTCCGTCCCGACATACTCGGTCGCGACCTGGCCAGTGACGGCGATCACCGGCGCATGGTCGAGCTTGGCGTCGTAAAGGCCGTTGAGAAGATGAATGGCGCCCGGACCGGACGAGCCCAGACACGCGGCGAGGCGCCCGGTCAGCTTCGCCTGCGCCGCCGCGGCGAATGCGCCCGCCTCCTCGTGCCGCACGAGGACGAACTCCATGTCGTCCCGCTTGCGCAACGCAAAAGTCAGGTCATTGATCGCGTCGCCAGGCACCCCGAAGATCTGACGCACGCCGTGGGCGGCCAGGATGTCGAGCATCAGTTCGGCGACGCGCATGTCCAGTAGCTCCCAGGCGGGATGGTTGAGCGCCGGCGGCGGCGCTGACGATCGGGCGCTTTCGAGATTCTGAGTAGTAAGCGGGATGACGATTCATCAACTCGGCTCACGCCAAAGTGACGCCATCCTGAACGGCGGTGGAGCAAAGCACCCAGTGCATCCCGGGGCGGCTGACGATCGCCTCACGGCTTCGTGACCCCCCAACGCCTTGCCCCTTGCGATCTCCACCGACCAGCCTGTCCCGGTCCGGTTGGGGAGAAGCCAATGATCCACCGAACTCCTGCGGCGGCGGCCGCCGCGCTGCTCGCCGTCGCCTGCACGACTGCGCCCGCCGACTCCACGCCGAGCGCGGCTGCAGCGGCGAGCGCGCCCGATCCCCGCTCGCAGGCCTTCTCGACCGAGTTTCCGTATGAGCCCAGGTACGTCGAGGTCCTGGGCGCTCGCATGCACTACGTCGACGAGGGCGAGGGGCAGGTCTTTCTCTTCCTGCACGGCAATCCGACGTCGTCCTACCTGTGGCGCAACGTCATGCCCCACGTCGCGCCGTTCGGCCGCGTTGTCGCGCCCGACAACATCGGCTTCGGGAGGTCCGACAAGCCCGACATCGACTACACTCTGCAAGATCACATGGCGTACACGGACGGCTTCATCGATGCGCTCAAGCTGACCGACATCATCCTCATCATGCATGACTGGGGCTCGGGCGTGGGCCTGAGCTACGCCCGGCGACATCCGGACAACGTCAAGGGCGTGGTGATGATGGAAGCGATCACGCCGCCCTCGTTTCCCGCGCCGGAGGCGCCACCGCCCGAGAGCCTGTTCGGCCGCTTCCGGACCGACGGGGTCGGCCAGGAGCTGATCATGGAGCAGAACGTCTTCATCGATCAGCTGCTGGGGAACGCCACCGCGACGCGCGCAATGCCCGAGGCGGCGATGGACGTCTATCGCGCGCCGTTTCCGACGCCCGAGAGCCGCTATCCCGTTTACGTCTGGCCGAACGAGCTCCCCATGGGCGGCGAGCCGGCGCGGAACGTCGCGGAGGTCGAGGCCTATGGCGAGTGGCTCATGACCTCGCCAACGCCGAAGCTCGTGCAATACGCCTCTCCAGGCGCGATCATCAGCCCCGACGACGCCGTCTGGATGGCGGCGAACTACTCCAACACCGAGCTTCAGTTCATCGGCTACGGCAATCACTACATCCAAGAAGACAATCCCGAGGCCATCGGCAGGGGAATCGTCGAGTGGGCTCGGCGGACGTTCGACTGAAGCTGTCCGTGGCAAGCCGCCATTAGTCGCCCAGTAAAGGTTTCAAGCGGTCGTAGCCGCCCTCCATGAGCAACTGGCCCCGTTCGGCGAGATCCACGCCGACGACCGCCAGACCATGACCGTGGACGAAGCGGTTCATGAAGTTGAAGAGCGCGACGACGTTGATCGCGTCATGCAGCGCGCGCTCGTCCCACCCGGCGTCGAGGACGGCTTGCGCGTCGGCAGCCGTGACCCGCGCCTGATCGAGCGTGAGCTTGCGCGCGAGCTTGAGGATCGGCCGAAGCTTGTGCGGCGCCGCCGTCGCTTCGGGATCGCCGATGAGCTGGGCGATCAGCTCCGGAGGCTGCCCGAACGCCCGCGCGGTCGCCTCATGGACGCCGTGGCAATAGGCGCACGCGTTGAGCGCTGAGACGAACGCCGCGATGAGCTCTCGCTCACCCGGGCTCAAGGCGGAAGGCCCGCGCATCACCTCCGTGTGGTACTCGATCAAGCGTCGCGACGCGGCCGGATTGAGACGCAACGCGCCGAGCATGCCGGCCGCGTCTGAAACGCTTGGAAAGTGCGTCATCGGTCGGTTCGCCCTTCCATTGGAGTTCCGTCGCAGCCGACGCTCGCGCCTACGGCGTCGACGACAGGCGCTCGGTGGTGAGCGCGGCCATCGCCGCGTCAATCTCTTCGCGCGCCTGCTCGATCGTCAGCTCGCCCGCGTCGACTCGCTCCACCCGATCGGCCACGAGGAGAATCTCCTCTTCGTCCATCGCGCTTGCACGCCCCCAGACGAGCCGGCCCCGGTCGTCGACGAACACCGTCGCCGGCAGTCCCAGAATGTCCTCGGAGAAGCGTTGGGGCACGTCGAGACGCCGGTCGCCGACGATGAGCACGTCGTAGTCGATGGGCGTCTGCTTTGCGAACGCCGCGACAGCGTCGGGCGTGTCCAGCGCGACGCCGATCACCACAAAGCCGCGCTCGGCCAACGCGCCACGCGCCCGGACGATCTCGGGGATCTCCGTGCGGCACGGACCGCACCACGGCGCCCAGAAATTCACGATGAGCGGGCGGCCGCTCCACTCCTCCAGCGATCGCTCCGCGCCGTCGACGTCCTTGAGCGTGAGCGATGGGACGTGCTCCGCCAAATCGACCAGCGGCGCGGACGCCGCGGCGGCCCACGACAGCGCCAACGCGGCGAACATGCTGCGCAATCCTGTCCGTGCCACCGTCATGACGACGCCGGCTACTCGACCAGCTCGGCGTCGGGATGCCGCGCGTACCAGCCAAACCAGTACATGTTCTGCGCGTCGGTGCGCTCACCGGTCGCGGGGTTCTCGGCAAACGCGTAGCCGTCGTCGGTCAGCGTGATCGCATAGCGCGCATCGCCAAACGCGACCTCGCCGCCTGCATCCCGTCGGAACGCGTCGGCGGTGAACACCAGCTCGCCGTCCTCGCCGAAGTCGAAGCCATAGACGATCGTCTTGGGATGCAGACGATCATCCACGCCGTCCACGATCGGCATGACCATCTCGGACTCCGCGTAGGACTCCCCGCCGAAGTTGCCGCGGCGGTTCCAGTCCTGGTTGGCGTAGTCGACGTCCGTGTCTTGATCGAAGGAGAGCACCAAGGACTCAGGATGATCGCGCGACCAGTCCTCCCAGGTCGTGATGGCCATGGGGACGGCGGCCAGCCGCTCGCCGAAGCGCGGACCGCCGAGGGAGCGTCCGGTCTGCTCCCACAGTGTCAGCGTGGCGCGGTCGAAGAGCACGACCTGGCTGTTGTGCAGCATGCCCGAGACGCTGATCTCCACCGGCTCGCCGTCGACAACGCGCCGCAGCGCCGAGCCGGACCGACACAGCGGACAATAGGTGATCGCCACGGGCGCGCCGGCGATCTCGGTGTTCACGGACTCATGCCAGTCCATGACCCGGATCGGATAGGCGCGCGCGTCTCCCCCTACTGCGATCGCGAGCACCAGTTCGCCGGGATCCAGAAAGCCGGCCTCCGCGGCTGGTACGTAGTGTGGCTCGTCGATGGAGAGGATGAAGGAGTCGGGCGGGAACAACAGCAACATGTTCTTCGGCGCGAAGGCGTCATCGAACGGCTGGACGCCGTCCCAGCCCATGTGGGCGGCGAGGTTCTCCGGCGTGAACGGCGTCGCCTGCGGAAACTCCGGTGATCCCTCGCCTTCGCTTTGCGCGCTTGCTCCGAACGCACCGAGCGCGGCGGCCGCCAGCCCCGCGAGCGCCAGTCGCACCAAAGCCTGCATCTTCTTCTCCCGCAGCCGAGGCCGCCGGAGCGTATCACGGCGCCCCAACGCGCGGCGTGGGTGTCTCGCAATCGTGATGCGGCGGAGACGTCGGCGTCTCGCCGCCGCCGGCGATGTCGCACCCAAGGCTGCATGCGAGACTGACCTCGATCCGAGGCGCGTCGACTCTCCTCGTGAGACCTCGCCGCAATTCCACGACTGTCCCTCGCGAAGCCGCTTCATGACCCTGGTCACCGCCCTGAAGGCCGCGCTCTTTGGCGCCTGCCTCGCGCGCTATCGTCGTCATGCTCATCGTCGGCTCGGTGCTGAACCTGATCAATCAGGGCGAGGCGTTGTTCGCGCCGTTCGATCTCTGGAATTTCCTGCTGACCGACCTGGTTCCGTTCAGCCTCGCGACCTATGGTGCGGCGTCCGCACTTGCCGATTGAGATGAACGGAACGGCTGGAATGGGCCTTGGCCGGCCGGCGTAGTGGTTCGCCTCGAACGGCAGGATTGGAGCGACCCTGCCATTCAGCGCCGGCGGTCGAGTCGTCCCGAACTCGCCAAAACCTGTCGGTTCCCGTTTGCAGCGCCCAGGCTGGGAGGGGCCCGTGGGCGCTGGGCGTGCGAGACGCGCCTCATCAGATATCGTGGTGACATTCTCGCCGTGCCCGTATTGCGGCGGCCGTGAAGCCACCAAGCCATCCCCAGCAGGCTGCGCGTCTCGCCGCGCTTCGCCGCTTGGACATCCCCGACACGCCGCGAGAGGAAGAGCGCTGCTGGCGGAACCAGCCCCAGCCGATCTCCGCGGCGACCGAGAGCGGCGCGCCGCCCGCTTGGCTCACGTCCCAGGGCGTCTCGTCGGCGACGAGCGTGCGCTCGTAGGTCGCGAGCGCGAAGGCGATGCGCACGGGCATGATCGCGGAATCGCCGAACGCCTCTTCGAACAGCGCCGGATAGCTCGGACGCGCCGCGATCGCCGCGGCGACGTCCGGCGGCAGGTCGCTCGCGAGCGCCAGTGGCTCCAAGATCCTGGACTCGTTCGAACGGCTCGTGCGCCGCGTCCTGGCGGAGGCTGAGCTCATGGGCCAGGCGTTCAGCGTGCTCCCTGGGGCCGTATCGGAGTAGTCAACGTCGCGTTGGCTCCGTCCGGTCATTCGGCGCGACGAGAACCTACATCCCGCCCTCTCGAGCCTCACTGTCCGGACCAAGTCTGCGCGCGCTCCGTGGAGCCTGATCCCGCGGTCGATCCGACTCTTCATGTCGGATATCGCGTCCGCACGTCATGCAAAACGGTTTAGGGGCGCCGGGCTGTCCCGGCGCGCCGGGCGCGCAGTCCGGGCACGCCTCGACGACACGCGTTCCCGGCTCGGCGATCGCTTCGAGATCCTGATGGAGCAGGGCCGATACGTCGATACGACAAACGTTCGGCTCGCGCACCAGCCGGCGGTACAGTTGATGAGGCGTCCAAGCCCAGTATTTTCGACCAAGCATGTGGGAGGCGAGCACGGCGCACGTCATCCAGCCGCGAAGCTGGCTGGAATGGCCGGGAATGCTCTCTCGAACCAATAAGACATCCCCCATGGCGCCCCACCGCAAGAACTTCTTTGCCTGTTGCGCAGTGATCGTGGCCGTAAGCAGTCGCGTCCACCACGGCTCAAACAGCGTCCACCGCCCGTCGCTCTCCGGCCGCATGGCGAAGACGTGTTTGTGGACCTTGTGGAAAAACGCTTGCCACCACTCTCTTCTAATGCCGGGGACGAAACATACGAACCAGCTTCCGGGCTCCAGCGCCACCAGAGAGCCGTCCGGGTTTTGCTCGAGCGGTTTCTCTTCGAGAACGGGTTCCTGCGATCCCGACGGAACAGAGACGGCGCAGGCCTCGGCGCTCGAGGAGGCCGGCTGCTGCTGTTCCGAAGTGACCGCGGCGTCGGCGCTCGCCTCGCCGGCTCCCGGAGAAGGTGACGACATGAACGTGCTCCCCGTTGTGAGCGGACACGTTAAGCAGCCCGTCGGATGATCTCTATAGTCCAAGAGTCCCGAGGATTGTCGTCGCGGACCGGCGAGATGGCGATCGATGCAGGGATATCACATCAGGCCTCGCGCTGCGTATGGACGAGGAGCGCGGCGGCGAACAGCGCGGCGCCCATGCCCGCGAGCGTGAGGGCCTGCGGCCAGAGCTCGGCCCAGCCCGCGCCCTTGAGGAAGACCCCGAGGATGACGTCCATGTAGTGGCGCAGCGGGCTCGCGAGCGAGGCGGCCTGGAGCGCGGGAGGCATGCTCTCCACCGGCACGAGCGTGCCCGAGAGGAACATGATCGGGAACAGCCCGAAGAACGACAGCAGCAGCGTCTGCTGCAGCGTACGGCAGATCGCGGCGAACAGGACGCCGATGGCGACCGCGCTCAGCAGGAAGATCTCCGTCAGGACCAGGAAGGTCGCCAGATCGCCGCGGATGGGCACGTCGAAGGCGCGCACGATCACGAGGCTCGGAAAGATCGAGATCGCGCCGATGAGCAGGGTCGGAGCGGNNGGAAAGATAGAGATCGCGCCGATGAGCAGGGTCGGAACGGTCTTGGCCGCGAACACCTCGACCGGCCGCAGCGGGGTCACCGCGAGCTGCTCGATGGTGCCCGCCTCCTTCTCGCGCACGATCGAGGCGGCGGGATGGATGACGCCCACCATCAGCGCGGCGAGCGCGATCATCGAGAGCACCATGAAGGGCGTGTAGCTCAGGCTCGGGTTGTACCAGACCCGCACCTCCGGCCTCGCATGCGGGGGATGCGCGCCGCCCTGCTCGGCGGCGAAGCGGCCCGCGATCTCCATGGCGTAGCCGCGCGCCTGCGCGGCGGTGTTGGAGTCCGTGCCGTCGAGCAGGAGCTGGACGGACGGGGCCTCGGATCGCGCGAGCCCCGCCTGGAAGCCCTCCGGTATGACGAGCGCGACGCGCGCCGAGCCGACCTCGATGGCGCGCTCGACGTCGTCGAGCCGCGCGGGCGTCGCGGCGAGCACGAAGGCGTCGGACTGCACGAAGGCGTCCACGAGCGCGCGGCTCGCCGGCGTGCGGTCGAAGTCGGCGACCGCGAGCGTGATGTCGCGCACGTCGAAGGACAGCGCGAGGGCGCAGATGACCACCTCGACCGTGTAGAGCCAGAGGATCAGCACGAGCATCACCCGGTCGCGGAAGAACTGGGTGAGCTCCTTGGCGAGCAGGCCGAGCAGGCGGGCGGGCATCGTCAGGCCACCTTCTTCTTCAGCCGCCAGGCGGCGAGGGCGAAGATGACGAGGGTGTAGGCGGCGAGCAGCGCCACGGTCGGCCACAGCTCCGCGGCGCCGCTCCCCTTCAGAACGATGCTGCGCGAGAGGTCGACATAGTATTGGGCGGGCACGATTCGGGCGTAGACCTGGAGCGCATAGGGCATCGTGAAGACGGGAAACAGGAAGCCCGAGAACAG
>JABAOG010000621.1_pt4 | contig 18182 bp, 15 predicted proteins | sample 7062131 | NCBI WGS metagenome assembly JABAOG01 (sample SAMN14538629, study PRJNA623070) | marine sediment metagenome | biome: marine biome [ENVO:00000428]; feature: marine pelagic biome [ENVO:01000023]; material: deep marine sediment [ENVO:00002113] | place: India: Arabian Sea | collected...
ACATTCACCATTTGCACAGACTTCCTCCCAGACCCTGACCAGGTACTCCCGTTCTTGAACGTCCCTCAGTAAGGCAATGTCTTCGGGACGGATCATCCCCCAATCGGTGTACAGATCTCGATCATATCTCAACTGGCTATTAGTGAATTTTCTTGGAGGTTGACTGGTACCGATCCGGTAATGTAAGGCACCGATATTGATCAAATAATATAACACTTCCGCATGCCGATCTGGCAGGACCTGAGATCCATCTGCGGCGATAAGATCCACCTGTCCTGGTGAACCAGAAGACTGGTAATGGCCATCGATGGGTTCAACTCCCGGGACGGCACAACGAAATTTGCCGCCCGAACTGATCGCTCGCTGAATTCTTCGATTCAGTTCATCTACATTTTGAGCCGCATCCAGGAAACGCTGCGAAACTTGATTACGCTTGTCTTCCAATTCCTGCCAGCGCCCTGGAGCAAGCTGCCCCAGTTTAATGACTTGTTTACGAATTTCCTGGAAATCTAATGACATGGTACCTCGATCGGGTGTGAAATTGTAAATTGACCTGGTGACCGTCAAGGATCTTATATAAATCGAACCCAATTCACTCCCTTTTCACAATGTTATCACCATTTTTGGAACTTTTCTCAGGCATTCAACGTTATATATACAGCGGATACACCCGCGCAAACTTAAGAATAATATGTTTTGGAGGCGAAAATGTTTAAAAAATCTTTTTGGATCTCGATGCTCATGATCTCAGCAGTACTGCTTGCATCCTGTGCTTCCACGGTCCAGGCTCAAGACACCGATAATGGTGAAGCCGAACAACCCCGGACGATCACCGTCAACGGGTTTGGAACGATTAATCTTGCTCCTGACCTGGCACGCATTTCAATCGGTGTTCACACAGAAAACCGAGATGCGAACGAGGCTGTCCAGGAAAACAATCAGCAAGCAACTGACGTTCAAAATGCCCTTCTGGATATGGGAGTCGCTGAACGGGATATTAATACCAGCAACTTCAGCATTTACCCGCAGCAAGAATGGAACAACGAAGGTGAACGAACTGGAACAACCTATGTCGTTGACAACACGGTTAACGTCACGGTTCGTGAACTGGATTCGATCGGCGAGATCCTCGAGGCAGCGATCGGTGCCGGTGCTAACAACATCTATGGCATTACGTTCGATGTCGCAGATCGTGAAACAGCCCGTCAGGAAGCGATGAGCCTGGCTGTACAAAATGCCAATGAGCGTGCTCAAACACTGGCTGATGCCGCTGGTGTTGGTGTTGGACAGGTCCAATCAATCAGCACCTTCGTCAATGTTTCTCCGATCACTCCTTACCGCAGCTACGATATGGCTGTCGAACAGGCGGTCGGTGGTGGTGCTGTCCCGATTTCTTCGGGTGAGATGACCATCAACGTGGAAGTCACCGTCGTGTACGGAATTCAATAAACCTTAGTAATCTAAGGATAAGAACCGCAGAAAATGCTGCGGTTCTTATTATTTAAATCTGGATTCGCTCGCGGCACCTTCCATCTGGATAAATCGATAAGCAATGATCTCAAATTATTATCGCCAGGTTACCGGATGATGGTATAAATAATCGAATGGATGACGTTTACATTTTTGAACCCATACGTAGAGGTGGGGAATGGTTCCACGCGGTCGCAATCCTCGTTTTGATCGTCGGTGCGGTTGGTTGGGCATGGCGGTCGATCCAGGTAAACATCAGCGAACAGTTCCTTGTCACCCTGATACCGCTGGTTATCTTTCTCGTTTTGATCCTGTACCTGGTATACAAACTGTACTCTTTGGAGAACGCTCGCTACAGTATTGACCGCAACCAGATCATCCTGCAGTGGGGATTTCGCATCGAATCGATCCCGATGAGTGATATCCAGTGGGTTCTGCTGGAGGAAGATTTAAAAACCAAAATTCCCAAACCGCTGCGACGCTGGCCGGGTGCTGTTCTCGGTCGGAGGAGAATGAGGGATGGCACTCCGGTGGAATTCATCGCCTCGACGTCGAAATCGATGGTGCTGATAGGGACGGAAGAACAGATCTTTGCCATTTCTCCTCAATCGGTGAACAAGCTTTTAAGTGCATATCAAACTTTAACTGAATTGGGTCCATTGATACAACCCGAAGCGCAATCACTTTATTCAACCTCATTGATCAGTCAAATCTGGAGAGATGACTGGGCTAGAATTCTAATCTTCGCGGCGATCCTGGTCACAATCGTTCTGTCTGCCTGGGTATTGATCACGATCCCAAATCGAGAAGAAGTCTCGCTGGGTTTTACCAGTTCCCTGGTCCCAAGATCACCAATAGATTCCATCCGACTGCTCCTGCTGCCCTTTATTAACGCGATGATCTTGCTGACCAATACCCTGGTGGGGGTGATCCTTTACCGAAGAGAGGATTACCATAATTTCGCCTATTTACTCTGGGGAGGGAGCGTTTTTGTCGGCGTCCTGTTCCTGGTTGCTCTGGGTCAGCTCCTCCAAAATTCCTGATGATATCCACACACATACCCCACTTATCCACAGTTTTCCACGAGTTATCCACATGTCTATGCAAATAACCCTCGGTTTTATCTTTGGCATTGTCATTAGTTTTGTAGCATTCAAGCTGGGATCCCTCAATAAAAGTGGCGCAGTCGCAGCATCAATATCCGGCGGGCTGATCTTTGGTTTTGGTGGACTTCCATGGGCAGTTTTGCTGCTGACCTTTTTCATCTCATCCAGTTTGCTTTCCAAGGCATTCCGGGAAAGGAAGCAGAAGATCAGTGAAAAATTCTCCAAAGGCAGCAAACGGGATTGGGCACAGGTCGCCGCCAACGGCGGATTGGGAGCCCTGCTGGTTATCTGTCATTTCATCCAGCCTGATAATGGCTGGTCCTGGATAGCCTTTGCCGGGGCGATGGCTACCGTCAATGCGGATACATGGGCAACAGAGATTGGAGTTCTCAGCAGGAAATCTCCCATTTTGATCACCACTGGAGAACGTGTGGATCCAGGAACTTCCGGTGCTGTCACGTGGTTGGGGACAGGGGCGACAATCGCTGGTGCGCTGCTGGTGGGTGTACTCGCAGCGATCTTTTCCGGCGGCTTGCCCATCATCCTGGCGGCAGCATTCGGTGGGCTGGTTGGTTCGATCTTCGACTCGGTTTTAGGGGCAACTATCCAGGCGATATACTACTGTCCCACCTGCCAGAAAGAAACTGAACGTCACCCAACTCACACATGCGGTACGTCCACGCACCAGATCCGGGGTTGGAAGTGGCTGGATAACGATCTCGTCAATTTTTCCGCTTCAGCCATCGGGGCAGTGACAACAGTTCTGGCGTACTGGCTGACTGGATAGTTCCATCCATCCCAAAGACCAGGCAGGCAATATCTATAAAGATTTTTGAGGGGCTAGCTTCAAGATTTCTTTCAGTTTCTGTATGGTTAATTTCATCACCCGGGCTGAGCGCCAGAAAGCCACCGCGGCCATCCCATGGGCTAAGATTGCAAACAACGGAGGCTGCTCCAGAGTATAGTATGTCCAGCACAGCCGGGTCGTTCCCCAACGCTCAAGGAAATATCCAAGTGCGCTGCCCATCAAAAAAGTGACCCATGCCATCCGGTGATCCGTAGGAGTGATTAACAGGAAAGTCACCAGGATGACCGACATGATCGTCAGGGATTTATCCATTGTTGGCCATACGAAGAAAAGCATCAGGGCAAAAAACGGTATAAAAGTCAGCCAATAAGCGTATTTGTAAAACTTGGATTCTTCTCCAGGAAGGAATTTTCCCCCGATTTTTACCATCCGATCGATGGACAGGCTAGCGATCGGCCATGCAGGGATGATCCACAAAGGAGGTCTTTCCGCCGTATAATACGTCCAGATTTCCGTCTGCGTACCCCAGCTTTCGATGACCAATCCCCCTGCCAGGCCAACAAACACAATGATCGCATCCCGGCGGATATCAGCTCTCGCCATGATCATCAAGGACATGAACAAGAAGATCCCAATCAGGAGCCAATCGATGTACAGCCACCATTTGCCTTCCCAATCGATATATGCCAGATATTCCTCTGCCAGGGGCCACCAAATATAAGCGATCAATGCGACAACCAACACAAAACCACTCATTAACAGGTAGCTGGATTTCGTCCAACCCATTAATTTAGGGAGATTGTTCATTCTTACTTGCGAATCGGGGAACTGGCGAGATTCTTCAGACATGCTGATAAATTGTACTGTGCCTTGATATAATCATCAAGCAAACCTGTTCACCAGAGAAATATCTTAATCAACAAAACTATGAATCCAATCCAACTTTCTATCGCTGGTTTTTTATCCTACCGTGACCCTATAGAGATTGATTTTTCAAACATTGAAGTCGCCTGCATTGCTGGAGCTAATGGTGCCGGTAAATCATCCATTCTGGACGCGATCACCTGGGCGCTGTTTGGCAAAGCCCGCAAAACCGATGACTCGCTGATCAACAATCAGTCAGAAATCGCCGATGTATCTCTGATCTACGAATACGAGACGAACATCTACCGCATCCACCGGCTCAATCCACGTGATAAGACCAAGAACCTGGAATTCCAGATCCTGGTATCACCACCAGAGACAGTCAACCAATCTGACAGGGCTGAATGGAAAACCCTGACTGAGCACACCATGCGGGATACCCAGGAAGCCATTGAAAATACTCTACGGTTGGATTACGAAACCTTCATCAACGCGGCGTTCTTCCTGCAGGGCAACGCCGATAATTTCACAACTCAGCGACCAGGTAAGCGAAAAGAGATCCTCAGCAATATCCTTGGTCTTGAGATCTGGGAAAAATATCGCCGGGACACGTTTCAACGCCGCAGAAATCTTGAAAACCAGGTCCATCAGATCAATGGGAAGTTAGAAAGCATCCAGGGCGAACTGAACGAAGAAGAAGAACGTCGGAAGAGGCTGGCTGCACTGGAAAGNNTGGAAAGTCAGTTAGAAAGTCTCATCCAGACCAGGAAAGCCAAGGAAGAACTGCTGCGCTCGGCGGAAAAGATGCAGGAAGACCTCCGGCAGCATCGCCGAACTGTTGATCTCCTGCAATCAGCCTTTGACGAAGCTCAGGCTGACCTGGAAAAGATCGAAGATCGATTGAAAAACCGCCAGGAGCAGGCAAACAAACACAGGGATGTTATCACCCGTGCTGAAGATATAGAAAAGGCTTACCAGGAATGGCAGACCTTCAACCATCAATTGAGTGAGTTGGAACAACAGGAGAGAAAAGTATATCGCTTGAAAGAACGGCGCTCAAAACCTCATCTGGAAATCGAACGGGAAAAGGCACGGCTGGAAGGATTGCGCAACCAGTACCAGCAGCAAAAAACAGCGTTGGATGAACAGCTTACCAGCCTTCCCAAGCTGGAGGGTGACCTGAGTGCTGTTGAAAAAAATTTGATCGAACTCCACAATAAAATCGAAGAACGCGAAAAACTGAGGAACACCCGCCAGGAGCAGATCGACCAATTAAGTAAAGTTAAAGCTGAAGCCCCGGTCTTGAAGGAAGAGATGAACGAAATTAAGCATAATCTCAAGACCCTTGAAGAACCGGGAACAACCCTGTGTCCGCTTTGTGAACAACCGCTGGAGGACCATGATCTCGTCCAATTGATCGATAAATTACAGACAGAAGGTAAGGATAAAGGTGACAGGTATCGTCAGAATCTTGACTTGATCGAACAGTACAATCTTCAACTCCAGGATCTAGATAAATCGATCGCTGAATTCGGCAACCTTGACCAGAATGTGATCGGTTTAAACCGCCAGGCAGATCAGCTCAGGATCCGTTTGAAGGAGATCGAAACCAATCAAACAAACTGGGAAGATACAACTGAGCCTGAATTAGCTCGAATAAAAGAAACTCTTGAAAATCAGAATTTTGCCAGAGAAGCACGGAAAGTATTGCTACAAATTGATGAAGAAATCAATTCAATTGGTTACGATCAAAAAAAACACGATGATTTGAAGGAAAAGGTCAGCGAACTCAAAAACGCCGAAGAAGACCACAAACAATTAGCGGTTGCCAGGTCAGCACTTGATCCGCTGAATGATGAGATTACAGATCTAAAGACCAGGCTGGACGAACGTGAGAGTTCTGTCGCCTCTCAAAAAGAAAATTTGGATAAACAGATCGCCGTACTGGCAGTCAAAGAAGCAGAGAGTCCCAGCGTGAAAGAAGCTCAGGATGAAGTCTTAAAGCTTCAATTGGAAGAGAACAAACTCCGCGCAGAGGTGGGTGGAGCCAGGCAGAAAGTAGAAGTATTAAAGACCCTGAAACAGCGAAAAGCAGATGCGAAGGAAGAAAAGGAAGCACTCAACCAACAGATCAGTCATTACAAGCAGTTAGAGCGAGCTTTCAGCAAAGACGGTGTGCCCGCACTGCTGATTGAACAGGCCCTGCCGCAAATCGAGGAAAAAGCCAACCAGATCCTGGAAAAACTGACTTCCGGTTCGATGAATGTGCGCTTTGTAACCCAGAGAGATTACAAAGATAAATCCCGCGAAGATCGAAGAGAGACTCTCGATATCCAGATCAGCGATCGGGCAGGGATTAGGGATTATGAATTGTATTCTGGTGGGGAAGCCTTCCGCATCAATTTCTCGATCCGTCTGGCGCTTTCGGAAGTGCTGGCAAAACGTGCCGGTGCACGTTTGAAGCTCCTGGTCATCGATGAGGGCTTCGGAAGCCAGGATGCAGTCGGACGCCAGAGACTGGTTGAAGCTATCCAGATGGTCAAGGACGATTACGAGAAGATTCTTGTTATCACCCATATAGACGAGCTGAAGGATTCCTTCCCAACCCGCATCGAAGTAACCAAATCAGAACGGGGAAGTACAGTGCAGGTCACCTGACCGGTAATTGGAAGCCAAAACCCTGATTTAATAGAGTCATCAGGGATTCACTACCGGTGTTTAATCACCACTCACCATTCACCAATAGTAAATTGAGGGGGCACACTTCCTGTAACCTATACACTATCTTTTTTGTTTTGACCATTGATGGCGCAAGATAACAAATATCGAAAATTTCCTCCCCATAAATAATCCGCCGATTCAAATCCTGCAAGCCAACAAAAAACNNTGATGGCGCGAGATAACAGATATCGAAAATTTCCTCCCCATAAATAATCCGCCGATTCAAATCCTGCCAGCCAACAAAAAACCCTCCAGAGATTGATTTAATAGAGTTATTCTTTTTCGTGACCATTGTCACGCAAATTGCCTTTAGATTAGTTTATAATTAAGAGGAGATAAGAATATTTTAACCTTGTCAAAATGGATATAAAAAAGAAACTCTTAATTGGTGTCGCTGGGGGTATCGTTTTAGTTCTATTCGTCTTTATTTCCTGGCTGCTTACGGACGAAACGATTGCAATGACTTCTGATGCGGAATTTTGCGTCAGCTGCCACAGCATGGAACCTTTCGAAGCCTCACACCGGGCGGACATCCACGGTGGAATGAACGCCCACGGCGTCCGGGCTACCTGTGCGGATTGCCACCTGCCACACGACAGTTCGCTGAATTACCTGTATGTAAAAGGGAAAACAGGTTTACATGATCTGTGGGTCGAGAACTTCGGAGATCCCGCTTCCGTGGATTGGGAAGGAAATCGGGAACATAGAGAAGAATATACCTACGACTCAGGATGTATGACCTGTCACACCAATCTCCAGCAGGCAACGATGGCGACCAATAAAGCATTTATTGCCCACAGAGATTACTTTTTGGAAATAACAACAGACCAGTGCACAACCTGCCACCCCAATGTTGGTCACAAAGATTTGAGTCAGTATATCCTTGCACATGATTTTTAAAAAGGAGATGCGAAATGAATAAAAAAACCTGGATTTTTGTCATGATTGGAGTAATAGCTTCCATCTCCCTGCTAGCTGCATGTAGATCGCAAGAAGATGGGGCAGAACCAACCTTTGTTTCCGTCCCAGCGGAAGGACCTGCGGTAATTGAATCTCCAGCTACCCCCGTGGTCATCGAGGTAGAGCGGAATGTCGGGGATATGAGTGTTGAAGTCTTCAGCCTGCAGGTCAGCCGGGGGATGTCGGAAGTCGGTCAGACGTGTGTTGAATGTCACAAAGATTACCAACCAGGGATTATCAACGACTGGAAAGACAGCCGCCACGCCCATGCAGGCGTCTCCTGCATTGACTGCCACCAGGTATCTGAAGAATCTCCCACTGCAACCCAGCACGAGACCTTGATCGGCACGGATGTTTACATCTCGATCCTTGTACCACCGAGCAGATGTTCACAGTGCCACCCGGTTGAGGTCGCCCAATTCAATGAATCCGGACATTACAGGGCATACCACCAGATCATTCCAAAGGACAGTCTGCATGCACTGGTTTTTCAACATGAAGGTCAGGAGCATCCAGAGTTCGGCAATGCGACCAATGAGACAGGCTGTATGCAGTGTCATGGCACTCAAATCGAGTTAGGCAACGACAACCGTCCGGTGTCCAGCACATGGCCCAATGCCGGTATGGGGAACATCTATCCCGACGGCAGCACCGGCAACTGCAGCACCTGTCATACCCGCCACCGATTCAGCATTGTCGAAGCCCGGAAACCGGAAGCTTGTGGTGCTTGCCACCTCGGGCCAGACCACCCGGATATCGAGATCTTCGAGAATAGCAAACACGGTCAAATTTACCACATCGAAGGGGAGGATTGGGTCTGGGACAGTGCACCGGACACCTGGGAACCTGGCGATTACCGCTCCCCAACCTGTGCCACCTGCCATATCAGCGGGATTGGTGTGCTGAACACAACCCATAACATCACCGACCGCCTGTATTGGAATGCCTGGGCGCCGCGCTCCGAAGTCAGGGATTCGACCGATGTGCTCAGTCCATTATTAGGTAATGGAGAAGAGGGCAGGGCTCAAATGGAACTGGTGTGCAACTCTTGCCACAGCTCCCTGCACACAGACAGTTTCTTCGAACAGGCTGACGCGGCAGTGCAGTTGTACAATGTAGCTTACTATGATGTGGCAGAAGAGATGCGAGTTGAACTGGAGAGCCGTGAACTGCTGGAGGTAAATCCCTGGATAGATGAGTTCCAGATCCTGTATTACTATCTATGGCATCACGAAGGCCGGCGAGCTCGCCAGGGTGCCCTGATGGCAGGTCCCGACTACGCTCACTGGCACGGTTTCTTCGAACTGCAGCAAGATCTATACAAACTCAAAGCTATTTACACACAGCGGATATCATCGGGGGAAATTGAGTCCTGGCCGTAAAGTACCGTAAAATATTTATAATTTAGCCCCTCTAGTAAATTATCAGAGGGGCTAAAGTTTTTAATTTTCAGGCAGCTGTGCCCATTCCAGCAATTTATCCCTGTCGGCTATATGAATTTTTCGCCTACGGATTTCAACGGCTCCAGCCTCTTCCAGGACTTTTAAAGAACGTGCAACAACTTCGCGTACACTTCCCAAGCGACCAGCCAGCTCATCTCTAGTCAATCTCTGTGAGGTTTCTCCAGCTAATTCTTCGTGGGAAAGTGTCAAAATCAAGCGCGCCAGACGGGTGGTGATCTGATAAAACGTCAATTCCGCGGCGATGTCAACCAGCATACGCAGATTATCCGACAGGTTCTGGATGATCGCATAGGATACTTCCGGGTGAGTCTCGACCATCGATCGAATCGCTTCTGCCTGGACGATCCAGATCTCGGAATCTTCAATTGCCTGGGCATTAATCGGCGTTTTTCCAGAATCAAAGACTGGAACCTCATTGAATGAATCTCCATCTGCCATCACATTGACGATCAGCTCCCTGCCTTCCGGAGAGATCTTATATAGTTTCACTCGCCCGTCCTGGATGATGTATAAACCTTTACCAATTTCGCCCTCGAAGAAAAGCATCTCGTCCGCCTGGTATAAATACAGGTGAACGTGGTTTACAAGTTCATCAATGAAGTCTTCTGAGAAACCAGAAAAATAGCGATTCCCCGTCAAAATAGTTTTCTTTTGCTGGCTGGAGGCAGATAATCGTTTCAATCCAGATTTCCTGAGTTCTATTTACGAGAAAAAATGTTTATCCTGTTCCCATGGGAAAATTGGTTACCTTGTCAGGTCCTTCATCGATCTCCCAGGGATAGACAATATGGGCGTCCGTAATTGCCGCGTAATAATCCGGTCGGACAGTACCAAACAGGTTGCGATATGGATTGAAATGCAGCACGCAGGTATAAGGGAATCCCCCTGCTGCTGAAACCCTGTTCTTGACTGCCGTGATCGTTCTCCCCGAACCCCAGACATCATCGACAATCAATGCGCGCCGACCCTGGAGGACTTCATCCTGTGGAAACTGAATGAACTGGGGCCATACAAATAATTTGCTATGTTCTCGTTCTACTTCAGCAGGGAAATCCACTGCAGCGGTCAAAACATGTGTGATCCCCATGGATTCGGCTAACAGTCCCCCGGGTATGATACCTCCCCGTGTAATCATCACCATTGCCTCAAATTCATAATCGAACTGTGGGATCAGGTACTGGATTAATCGGTCTACTTCTTCCCAGGTCAATAATTCTCGCCGAACCATGTTGCTTCACTCCTCAGGTGTGATGGGTCAATTATAGCAGTGTTGGTGGATCTACTTCAATGGAACAGTCGGGAATTTTCACCTTCCTTAAAAATTCTGCTGGGTGGTTTCCCCTGAGGACAATCTGCCAGCGGTATACTCCGCCAATCCGGCTGAAAAAACAGGGGACGGGACCAATGATCTCGACCTGCCGGGGTCCATCTCCTTGCATGCGATGACGCAAAATCGCATCAGCTTTACGCGCAAATCGTTCGACTTTTTTGGGGTCCACATCCTTGAACAACAAGCGTACCAGCCTGGCGAATGGAGGATAACCTATTTCACGGCGGTATTCCAGTTCCTTGCGGTAAAAACTGTCATAATCGTGCTCACTGGCGTTTTGAATGACGTAATGCTCCGGTTCAAAGGTTTGTAAAACCACCTGTCCGCCAAGGGGACTGCGTCCTGCGCGACCGGAAACCTGCAGCAGGGTCTGAAAAGTCCTCTCCGGACTCCGGTAGTCCGGCAGGTTGAGTCCGACGTCCGCCAGGATGACACCAACCAGTGTGACCTTCGGAAGGTCGAGTCCTTTTGCGAGCATTTGCGTGCCGATCAGCACATCTGCCTGCTGGTTGGCAAACTGGCTCAATATCAGATCATGCGCCCCTTTTCGGCGAGTTGTATCCCAATCCCAGCGGAGTGTCCGCAATTCAGGGTACATTTTTTCGAGCTCTTGTTCGACCTTCTGAGTACCTGTTCCATACTGGCGAATGCGCTCACTTCCACAGTTCGGACATGTTCTCGGCAAATTCCGAGAATACCCGCAGCGGTGACAGATCAGCGCTCCGGATGAAGCCCGCCGGGATTGGCTGTGATATGTCAACGGAATTTCGCATTGAGGACATTTCATCGAATGTCCACAATCCCGGCAGAATACATAGGTGGACTTCCCCCGACGATTGAGGAACAGTATCGCCTGCTGATCGTTCTCAATTACATGATGCAGTTCACTCTGAAGAGCCCGGCTGAAGATTGAACGGTTCCCGGCATGCAGTTCACTGCGCATGTCCACGACCTGGATCGGCGGAAGTTCAGTAGTCTGCGCATCTCCATCGACTGTTATATAGCGACGATTACTGATCTGGTAGCGGCTTAACTGCTGCCGGATGGTTTCTTTGTGCGCCAGGATGCGGTCTGGAAGGCGTAAATATGTCCATGAACCGGCTTTTGCCCGGTAGGCACTGGTCACATCTGGTGTTGCCGATCCCATCAGGCAAACGCTGTTGGTGATTTTCGCGTACTGCACCGCGGTCTCCCTGGCATGATAGCTGGGCATAGGTTCTGATTGATAATAAGAATCGTCATGTGATTCATCCAGCACGATCAGACCCAAATTATGAAATGGGGTGAACAATGCAGAACGCGGTCCGACAACAACAGAAATCAATCCAAGCCGGGCGCGCCGCCAAGTATCATATCGTTCTCCCGAGGAGAGCTGCGAGTGAACGAGACCAACCTGGTCCTCGAAACGCGCCATGAAACGGCGCACCGTTTGTGGGGTCAGGGCGATTTCTGGCACGAGGATAATAGCCTGTTTTCCACGTTCCAGGGTTTTTTGTACTGCTCGCAGGTATATTTCAGTCTTCCCAGAACCAGTCACACCGTGCAGGAGCATCGGTGGTGGAGAATTTCCGGTCTGGCAGGTTTCAATCGCCTCGGAAACGTCATCCCAAACCTCTACCTGGGCTTTGGTCAGGATCGGTGGTACAGCAGCCACAAAGGTGATCTCGTCCAGGGGATCCCGCCAGGTTTCGGTTTCCCCCAACAGCACTAACCCTTTCTTAGCCAGCTGTTTGAGGTCGCTCAGATTGCCACCACTTTCGGCATATACCCAGGAGACCTGGACTGGTTTTCCCTCCTGGATCAGGAAATCGATGATCTTTTGGCGCCGACCCAAAGCTTGAGTACCCTTCCGGGCGAGATCATCCCACTGCCCACGCGCTTCCTCGGGAGTGACTGCCAGTTCCACCGTGCGAACCATCTTGGCACTGACGGTTGGAGATCTGAGCACCGATTCACTGGAGATCAATCCTTTTCCCACCAGGGCGCGCGCGGTTGACTCCCAGTTTTTATACGGGAGCGCACGGGCAACCTGCCTGGATCGCAGAGGACCGCGTTTTTTCAGCAGTTGGAGGAGCCGCATCTGCGCATCGCTCAAGTCGACCTGCAACAACTTCTTGGTCTGGATCCATTTACGTGCCTGTTCGGTTAGCTGGTACTCCGCTTCAGCGGTCTGGCTCAGTCCTGGAGGCAGCATCAATCCAATCCATGCTGCCAGGGGGTTCAAGGTCCGCTCTGCCATCTCACGGGCGAGTTTGATCTGGTATTTCGTTACGACTGGTGTTTCGTCCAATAGATCGCGTACTGGTCGGGTATCTGTTACATCAGGAGTCTCCACAAATCTCAATATCACTCCTTGGACCTCCTGCTGTCCAAATGGAACGACAACCAGGTGCCCGACCTGGATCACCTTCTCGAATTCTTCCGGCAGGTGATAATGAAAAACCCCCGACACCTGGGGGACATTCACAGCAACTTCAACGTAAATCAGTTGGGACATCCGGACAGATCACCTACACTACTCTTGTTCTCTGGCTGAGTTAGATGGTGCTAGCTTCTCCAGGAGTACTTTCGAAATCCGCATCCCGTCGAGCTCTTCCACCGTCAGGCGCACCTGGTCTGTTTCGACTATATCGCCGATGCGCGGCATCCGGTTGAGCTGCCCTAGGATATAGCCGGCGATCGTATCATAATGCGGTTCGATCAAATGCAATTCTAAATCCTCATTAACTGTTTCCACCAGAACCAGCCCGTCAATCAGGGCTTTATTTTTTGAGATTTCATCGATTTCTGGCTGAACGGCATCGAAGGGATCACTGACTTCTCCGACAATCTCCTCCATGATGTCTTCCAATGTCACAAGTCCAGCAGTCCCTGCAAATTCATCCAAAACTATGGCAATATGCTGGCGATACTGTCGGAAATCCGCCAGCAGGTCACGTACAGAAGCAGTCTCCGGGACGAAGATGGCCTCATGGGCTAAATCTTTAATTTTGCTGTTGCGCTTCTCCGGATCCACACGGGCTCGAAGCATTTCTTTGATATGAACGATGCCAACGATAGTGTCCAGGTCTTCTGCATAGACCGGGAATTTAGTGAATGTTGATTGAATAGCGCTGTCGATACAATCCTGGAGAGGGTCTTCCGCTTCGAAAGCGATGATTTCCGTACGGGGGATCATCACCTGGCGGGCGAAGAGATCCCCAAAATCGAAAATGGCATGCAGCATTTCCCGTTCTGTACCTTCGATAACGCCGACTTCTTCCGATTCAGTGACGATCAGCTTCAGTTCTTCCAGTGTATACATGACAGAATGCCCACCTACCGGCTTCAAGCCAAACAAACTGAGAATCATACGGGTTGCCCAATCCAAAAGATTAACGAACCACCTGAAGATGGTAGAAAAAACATGCATAGGTCGGGCGCCAAAAATGGCAATCCGCTCTGGCGCATGCAGGGAGGCAACTTTCGGGACCTGTTCTCCAAGAACAACATGCATGGAGGTGATAATGATCAGGGAGAAGACCAGAGGCAGGACAACAATCACCGGTGATAGAAATGTCAGCGTGTTAGGCAGAGACATTTCTGCAAAAACAGGCTCCAGGATAGCTTCGAAGGTATTCTCACCAACAGCACCCAAAGCCAGGCTGACAATCGTGATCCCCAATTGGGCAGCGGCGATTAATTTATCGCGCGCCGGGGGGTTATCCAGCCAGTTGTGAACGATTTCAATTGCCCGGCTTTTTCCAGAAGAATCCATCAAATCCAGTTTAGAACGCCTGGAGGCAACAGCAGCAAACTCAACCGCGACAAAAAAACCATTCAGGGCAATTAAAACCAGGATCAGAACAAAATTCCAAAAGAACATCAACCTTCCTTACGGACAAATACTGCCGCCCCATAACCGACCACCTGCTGGTAATCCCCAGTTACATCGCCGGATGTTGCGTAGTGGATGGCAATCGCCTGATCAGCACCGAGTGCTTTACTTGCCCACATCACCGAGGCGATCGCTCCACGTCCACAGGCATACCCCTTATTCTCATCCTCCATACGGATGATCGCCTCCGGGTCAAAAGACTCGATCCTCCGGAGGACTTCCTGGTCATATATTTTTGCCTGATTGTGGGGATAGAAGTGTGACAAATCTGTACTGGCAACCAGCAGAACTTCTTTGCCAGATGCGAGCTCTGCGATCCCGTTGCCAACCGCCTGACATACTCTCCGTGTCTGCTCGCGGAGCATTACCGGGAGTAGTTTAAACGGCTGGTCTAACACGCGGATCAAAAACGGAAGTTCAATCTCGAGAGCATGCTCCGGGTCCATGCGGACTGGTGTTATCGACAATCCGATCTCTTCCGTCAGATAACTGTCCAATTGATCCACACTTTCCTGGTCAATCTCTACGTTCCCCAATGGTGTATGGTAGGCATCATGACCAGATGTCAGCACTTCGTATGGATATGGGTGGTGCATCGGAGAGACAACGACAACAAGACTGGGCTTCAAACCCTGGACCAGTTTAAAGGCATGAGCAGCAACGGGTCCAGAGTAGACCAGACCAGCATGGGGTACCATGATTCCGATGATCTCCCCATCGAGTGTGGGGACCTCTACCTGAGCGAGATAATTATCCAGGCTGCGCTCTAATTCATCAGGATTTCCCGGGTACCAGCGCCCAGCAATTGGTGAAGGTCTTACGTCCAGATTGCTGTTCATATCTATCTCTCCTTCAAGTGTACCGCTGATTTTCTCGTGATTTTATTATATACCAGGTTGCCATTGGTTTTACCGGTTGGTCACACCTGGCTGTGATATACTCAACCAATGCAATTCGATTGAACAAGACATCAAAGAGTATCGAGAACACAGGATGGACAAAACACAAATTCAACTTGAGATTGTATATTGTGCTCGTTGACATTACACCAACCGGGCAGTTAGCCTGGCTCAGGAAATATTAGATGAATTTGAATTTAAGATCACATCGCTGACCCTGGTACCCTCATCAGGTGGTAGATTTGAGGTATCCGCAAACCAGCAGCTCATCTTCTCTAAACTTAATACTACCCGGCACCCGCTTCCAGGGGAAGTGATGGATCTGCTGGATACCTGGATGAAGGAGAACAGTTAATGGCTGAAAAAAGTGGACGCGTCTTCTCTGGCGCCAGACCTACAGGTCGACAGCACCTGGGCAACTACCTGGGGGCAATCAAAAATTATGTTGCTCTGCAGGAACAATATGAAGAATGCGTTTATTGTATCGTGGACATTCACGCACTGACGACAGTCGAGACTACCCAGAACCTGCGTCACAACACACGCGAGATGGCGCTGGATTGGCTGGCAGCCGGTATGGACCCGCAGCGGAGCATTATCTTCGTCCAGTCGCATGTGCCCCAGGTCGTTGAACTTCATACTTTCCTTTCCATGGTCACCCCGATGGGTAAACTCACCGACCTGCCGACCTTCAAAGAACGGGTGCGCCAGCAGCCCCACAATGTCAACTATGGTCTGTTGGGCTACCCGGTATTGATGGCCGCCGATATCACCCTTTATAAAGCGGTAGCCGTACCGGTCGGTGTTGATCAGGCACCGCACATCGAATTTACCCGTGAGCTGGTGCGTTCATTCAACTATCGCTACGATACGGATGTGTTGATTGAGCCGCAGATGGTCGTCACTGAATTCCCTAAGGTGATCGGTATCGATGGGCAGAACAAGATGAGCAAAAGCCTGGACAACCATATCGAAATATCCGCAACGCCAGGAGAGACGACAGAGCGGGTTATGCAGATGGTCACCGACCCAGCCAGGGTTCGCCGTTCAGATCCGGGAAACCCGGATGTATGCAATGTCTATTCTCTGCACAAGGTCTTCTCCTCCCAGGAGGAGGTTGACATGGTCAACATGGAATGCCGCCGGGCAGGGATCGGTTGTGTGGACTGCAAGAAATTACTGGCAAAAAATATCAATGAATACTTTGCTCCGCTGCGAGCCCGTAGGGCAGAATTTAGCTCCAAAGATGGCTATGTCAATGATATTCTTCACGAAGGTGCCGCACGTGCCCGGAAAATCGCTGAAGGAACCATCGCCGAAGTAAAAGAAGCCATCGGACTCCCCGAATAATTATGCGCGTACTGCTTCAACGAGTAAACCAGGCAAGTGTTAAGATCGAGGGTGAAAAGACCGCCGAGATCGGAAAAGGCGTTCTTCTCCTGGTTGGAATCGGAGAGGGAGACGGAGAAGAGCAAATCAGCTGGCTGGTCAATAAGATCGCAAACCTGCGCATCTTCGAAGACCTGGAAGGTAAAATGAACCTTTCCTTGCTGGATATCGGGGGAGAAGCACTGGTAGTATCCCAATTCACCTTATACGCCGATACTCGCAAAGGCCGCCGCCCATCCTTTACAGATGCTGCTCCACCGGAAAAAGCCAGCCCACTGGTGGACCTGTTCGCGGAAAAACTTTCAGCCATGCGAGTCCCGACCCGAACCGGTACGTTTGCCGCTCACATGCAGATTGAGCTGGTCAATGATGGACCGGTAACGATCTGGTTGGAACGCTAAAATTCAACCTATCTGCGGAANNCGCTAAAATTCAACCTATCTGCAGAAATTATGGTAGCTGATCACTCAAACTGAGCTTAAATTCCGGTACCCGCCAAAAAACTGTATCCAGCTGAACCGCTTTCACCCCCAGCCTGAGCAGGCTTTCTGCCTGCTGTTCTGTATACACTCCACCGCCGGCAATCACCGGAATCTGTTCACGGATCAGATTCTGAACTTTACCCAAAAGCAGCGGGAACACCGCTCGCCCGTACAACCTGCCGGATACAAATCCATTTTCTCCTGGAAGAAGCACCCGCGGTGGTGCAATGCTTACAGCAACCGCTCCTGCTTCCAGTGCTGCCTCCGCATAACGAACATCCGACTCAAAAGGCAGCATAACTATGATGGGCAGTTCACCCATCGCCGCATTTACCCCGCGGCTGACCATACCGGTATCCACATCTGGAGGAAAACCCAATTCGATTGCCTGGATGTTATCCAAACTCTCTAACCGTTCAACCATCCGTTGGAGCCAATCTTCCCTTTCAACGAGCAAATGGATGATGATCGGCATCTCCGCCCGGGACCAGACTCTGCTGAATTGTCTGATTAACTGAAAAAATCCGGGGTTGGGATGACCTGTATGCAGCATAAAGCCGCCAGGCAGCTTTCGAAAGCGTTCACCTGCAGCGGGAGAACGCGGCTGCCAGCTGACCGGGTTGGTAAAGAAAGCCCCGAACTGATCCCAGCAAATCGGCTTGCGGGTATCCGGTGCAAAACCCAGGCTTCCCGGAGCATTGCAAACTGGTGGGTGGATGAGCAAATCTCTTTTATATCCGTGGTCAAGAAATTCAGGCTCCACGATCACTCCGTCGGATTGAATATGTAGGGCTGGAGTGCATTCATGATCTC
>JABAOG010010036.1_pt2 | contig 18182 bp, 17 predicted proteins | sample 7062131 | NCBI WGS metagenome assembly JABAOG01 (sample SAMN14538629, study PRJNA623070) | marine sediment metagenome | biome: marine biome [ENVO:00000428]; feature: marine pelagic biome [ENVO:01000023]; material: deep marine sediment [ENVO:00002113] | place: India: Arabian Sea | collected...
GGTGCAGCTCCTGGAGCCGGTGCACGGGCACTGGGTCCGACAGCCTTGGCAGGGACGTTCCGCCCGCGGCTCAGTCGCCCAACGTGCCCGGAGGAGCGCCACGAAGCTCCGCCCGACCGAGTCCTCGATCCCCTCGGATTCACCCATGGAGCCAGTGAATCCGACTCGCCGAGGGCTCGCAATGGCCAGGCTGCACCGATTGGATGGCCACCGTGGGTCACCCCCGCGGAAAATACGGCCCAGCGTGGGTCATGTGGCGCCGTCCTGGTCCCTGCACCGTGAATGGACGAGGAGCACTCATGAAGACCGTCAAGTCCAAGTCCAACTACTCCGCCCGCGGTTTCTCCCTCGAGCCGGGAGAGGATCTGTCCTGTTCGTTCGAGGAATTCTCTCGCGATGGGCGCTCGCCGATGCTGGTCCCGGTGATCGCCGGCGAGGAGCTCCCGGCGATCACCACGGCACACGAGGGGAAGATCTACGTGCGGAAGGAGAAGGGCGGGACGGAGTACGCGGTGATGCTGGTCCCCGAGAGCTGGGAGTAGCTCCCTCTCAGCGGCGCTCGACCAGGGCGCCGACCAGGTCGTCGGCGAGGCGGCGGGCGGCGCCTTGGCGGCCGCGGATGCCGTTGGCGAGGAAGCTGAAGACGTAGCCCCGGCCGGGCGCTTCGCCGAGGACGTAGCCGCTGAGGGCGATGGCGTCGTTCAGGGTGCCGGTCTTGGCGCGGACGACGCCGGGGGGAACGTTCTGCAGTCGTCGGCGGAGCGTTCCGTCGACGCCACCGATGGCCAGGTGGCTCAGGTATTCGGCGCGAATGGAGGGCTGCTGGTACACCCAGTACAGGAGCTTGGTGAAGTGGCGCGTCGAGATCTGGTTGCCATCGAAGAGGCCCGAGCCGTTCACGATGGTGAGCCGCTCGGTGTCGGCGCCGGCCGCGCCGAGGGTGCGGACGTTGACGGTCGCGCCGCGCTCGCTCGTCCCCGGCCGCCGCTCCTCGGCGCCCAGGACCTTGAGGATCATCTCGGCGTAGAAATTGTCGCTCCACTTGCCGACCCGGTGGAGCAGCTTGGCCAGGGTCTCCGACTCGGTGTCCGCCAGGAGGGGCAGCCCGCTGGGCCCCGTGCCGAGGGCGACGCCCCGGCGGCCGCCGATGCCCACGTCCTCGAGCACGTCCTGGAAGACGTAGCCGGCGTGGAGCAGCGGGTTGCCCACTCGGCGGCGGTAGCCGACACCGAGGATGTTCGCTGGCACCGAGCCTCGGAGGATCAGCGCGAGGCGCCCGTCGTCGGTGTCCCGCTNNGGCGCCCGTCGTCGGTGTCCCGCTGGCTGGCGATGACGTTCGGCGCGCCGTCCGCGGTGGTGGTCATCTCGTTGTCGACGGCGAAGTAGCCCGCGCCGGCGAGGGCCACCCGCGCGGCGCTTCCGGTCTCACCGGGGATCACCCGGAGCACGAACGATCCTCGGTCCACGACCACCGCGCCGATCGGTGCGCGGAAGGCGGCGGTCTCGTTCGGCTGCTGCTCGAAGGCCGGCGGCAGGATCTGGTCGTCGAAGTAGGAGCCATCGACCCAGATGCGGTCGACCGCGCGAATGCCGCGATCGGTGAGCGCGGTCGCCAGCATGTAGAGGTCGCCCTGCGAGAGGCTCGGGTCGCCGTAGCCTCGGATGACCAGATCGGCGACGCGCCCGTTCTCGACGCGGCCGTAGACGCCGGTGCGCATCTGGAAGCCGGGCCCGAGCTCGCTCAGCGCCGATGCGGCGGTGACCAGCTTCATGTTCGAGGCCGGATTCCGCAGCGCGTCGCCACGGGTGGCCCAGATCTCGCGGCCATCGGAGAGCGCGCTGACCGCGAAGCTCACGCCGTCGCCGAGCGCCGCCTCCTGGACGATGCGGTCGAGCTCGCCGCGCAAGGGGCCGCTCGGCTGCGCGAGGGCGCTCGGCGCGAAGGCCAGCAGCGCGAAGGCGAGGGCGAGTCGGAGCGAGGCTTTTCGTCCCATGAGCCGAGGCGTAGCACGTCGTTCTCCCGCGCTCATCGCTGGCTGGCGCTGGCGCTCCTTCTGCTCGCCGCCTGTGGCGACGACGACGAGCCACCGCCGGAGGCGAACGCGCTCCAGGTGGTGATCCCCCGGGCGGCCGAGGAGCTCGATCCCCGCTTCGTGACCGACCCCTGGGGGCTGAAGGTGAGCCGTCTGGTCTTCGGCTCGTTGGTCACCATCGATCCCCGAACCCTCGAAGTGGTGCCGGATCTGGCCGAATCCGTGGAACAGGTGAGCCCGACCGAGTACGTGGCCCGCCTCCGGCCGGACCTGCGCTTCTCCGACGGCAGCCCGCTCACCACGGCCGACGTCCGCGACACCTTCGAGGGCATCGTCGATCCCGACCTGGGGAGCGTCTACGCGCGGGCCTACCGGCGCATCGCGCGGATCGAGGTGCGCTCCGAGACGGAGGTGCGCTTCCACCTCGAGGCGCCGCACGCGACCTTCCTGACCGATCTCGAGGTCCCCATCGTCCGCTCCGAGGACGCCCACCGGCGGATGCGGGAGGACTTCGTCGGCGCCGGCCCCTACGTGCTGCTCGAGCGCTCCGACCGCTGGATCGATCTGGAGGCGAACCCTCACTGGCACGGCGGTGAGCCGATCCACGAACGGCTCGCGCTCACCGTCGTTCGCGACGACAACACCCGGGCGATGCGTCTGATGGCTGGCGCCGCCGACCTCGCCTACGACGCGCTGCCCCCGCTCCTCGTGCCGCTCTTCGAGGACGACCCACGCTTCGAGGTGCGCACCGCGCCCGGCGTCTCGACCACCTACCTCGGCCTGAACATGGAGGCGCCACCGCTGGACGATCACCGGGTTCGGGAGGCCATCGCGTTGGCCATCGACCGGGAGACGCTCGTGCGCGCCGAGCTCGAGGGGCGCGCCGAGGTGGCCACCTCGTGGATCCCCGCCGGCCACTGGGCGGACGCCCACCTCGAGCCGCGCCCCCACGACCCCGAGCGCGCTCGCGCGCTCCTCGACGCCGCCGGCGCCGGCGGGTCGCGACTGCTGCTGCGGGTGAACACCGAGCGCGCTCGGCTGAGCATCGCGCGGGCGCTGGCCTCGATGCTCCGTGACGTCGGCCTCGAGGTGGTGGTGCGGCCTTCGGAGACGGCGACGCAGATCGCCGATCTGAACGCCGGCCGCTTCGATCTGGCGCTGATGCAGGTGCCCGAGGTGCTCGAGCCCCACGTGTTGAGCTGGTTCTTCGATTCGAGCCGGATCCCCGAGGACGGAGCGATCGGCGCCAACCGCTGGCGCCTGCGTGACGACGTGGTCGACGCGGCGCTCGAGCGGGGGAGGGCGGCCGCGGACCGGGCGGAGCGACAGGCGGCCTATCGGATCGTGCAGGAGCGGCTCCACGAGACCTTGCCCGTCTTCCCGCTCTGGCAGGAGTCGAAGGTCGCCGTGGTTCGCCGCGGCGTCCCCTTCGACGTCCCTCGCGACGGTCGTCTCTCCACCCTGGCGCGCTGATCGGAGCACGCTCCGCCGGCGACATGACCCTCCACATCCTGAGCCCAAGGACGGCGGACCGCACCGGCAGCGCCCCGACCGAGAGCATCGCGCTTCGTGGCGCGCCTCGATGGCGACCACCTCTTCGGCAGCATGTTCGTCTTCTACTCGCCCAGCCGGCGGCAGGCGCACCACCTCATCCAGTTCACCTGAGTGAAGGAAGCGTCGTCCAATCGCGGGGCGGGAGAATGGCTGAAGGATTCCGTCGGCTGCGGACATCGAGCGCTGTAACGGGAATTTTCCCGACGCAGCGGCGTCGACCGACTTGGCTGCGCGTGGAGTCTCGGCATAGCCTGGAATGGTTGGATTGGACTGGATTGGGAGGCGGACGATGAGAGGTTGGCTCATTGCGTTCGTCGCCGGGGCACTTCTGCCCGCGGTGGCATTGGCCGAGGGGTCGCTCGGCGCAGAGCTCGATACGTCGCAGGCGCTGCGCGCGACGACGGACGTCTTCGTGGATGTGCTCGACGAGACGATGGAGACCTTCGTGTGGACCGGGAAGGGCGCGGTGGACGTCTACGACCCGGCGGGCACGATGGTGGGGACCTTCTCGTCGGGTGAGGTGATCAGCCCGACGATGAACGGTGCCTATCGGCTCGACCTGCTGGAGAACCAGTACGACCTCGACGGCTCGGGCAACATCATCCGCTCGACGATCGTCGGCTGGGACGTGACCCTCTCCGTGGCCGGGACGCCACGGCCCGGTCGCGTCTGGTCCTACGCCTGGGGCTTCAACACGGGCTCCTTCGATCAGAGCGCGTCGACCAACGCGAGCTTCTACGCGCGGGTGCCGGGCGGCGACAGCGAGAGCTTCGCCGTCATGGAGCTGCGCACCGACGGCCTCGCCGGGTTCATCTTCGAGATCCAGGGCAACAGCACCGGCGTCCGCGGCACCAACGCGGGCCGCAGCGTCCCGGAGGTCGGCGCCAGCGCGGCGAACGAGTACCAGATGTACCTGAACCCGCCGGACAACGCGTCCTACAACTTCCTTCCGCCGGCGGTGCGCGACTTCGAGTTCCGGGGCGGCAGCGAGGTCGAGGGAGCGATGGGGATGTGCGACGAGTTCGTCCCCGGCGCGTCCATGGGCGAGTTCAGCTTCACCTCGAACGTCGAGGGCTCCTTCCACCTCATCTGTGACCTCAACGCCGACGGGGCGTTCGACATCGTCGACGACGGCGACTTCCTGGTCCTCGGCACCGCGACGATGGGCACCAACACCGTCCCCTTCGACGGGCTCGACAACAACGGCAACCCCTTCCCGGTCGGTGACCACGAGTGTGTGGTGCGGGTGACCGTCGGCGAGTTCCACTACGTCGGCCGGGACATCGAGACGAGCTACCGGGGCCTGCGGATGTTCCAGGTCCGGCGCGACGGCTCCTTGGACCCGCTCTCGATGTACTGGAACGACGCGCTGGTGCAGGCGAACGCGGTGGCCATGCCGGCGCCGCACGACTTCATCGCGGCGTCGACCTCGGGGCCGAGCGGGCTCAGCTCCGGCGACCCCTCCGATCCGCCCATCCCGCTCGGCGAGACCGTGGTGCTCGCCGGCGCCAACGCCCGTGCCTGGGGCGACTTCGTCTCCGTCGGCGGCATGGGCTCGGGGAAGGGAAACGAGGCTTACCTCGACACCTACACCTGGCTGGACGACGCGACGACGGCGCCGATCACCATCCGCGCCGTCGACGGAACGATCGACAGCGACGGGGAAGGGCTGAGCGACTACGTCGAGCGCTGCATCACCGCGACCGATCCGAACGACCCGGACTCCGACGGGGACTCGGTGAACGACAACGTGGAGACGAACGGTGGGCAGCCGAACGTCGATCAGGACGGCGACGGGAGCGTGAACGCCCTCGACACGGACGACGACGACGACTGCATCCCGACCGTGAGCGAGGATCCGGATGGGAACGGCGACCCGACCTCCGACGACACCGACGCCGACGGACTGCCGAACTACCTCGACGACGATGACGACGGCGACCGGCTGAACAGCTGCACCGAGGACGCCAACGGCAACGGCGACCCGACCGACGACGACGCGGATGGCGACGGCGTCGCCGACTACCTCGAGCGCGACGCGGACGACGACTGTTCGTTCCGCGACGAGGTCCCGGGCATCCAATGCCAGGACGCCGTCGACGACTGTCCCTACGAGGCGGAGACCGTCAACACCTACCTCGACGAAGACGGCTGCCCGGAGCCGGACCGGGACGACGACGGGATCCCCGACGACGTCGACAACTGCCCCGACAACCCGAACCCCGACCAGGCGGACCTGGACGGCGACGGCGAGGGCGACGCCTGCGACGACGACATCGACGGCGACGGACTCCCGAACGACTGCGAGGTCCCGGCGACGGAGATGTGTGGCTTCGAGTGCGCCGACCTCTGCCTCGCGGGGCTCGACGACTGCACCGGCTGCGCCGACTCCGACCCCCGCGACCCGGACACCGACGCCGGCGGCGTGAGCGATGGCGACGAGGTGATGCGCGGCTCGGACCCGCTGGACGACCGGGACGATCCCTTGCCTGGGCTCGTGACGGGCGGCGGTGTCCTCTACTGCGGTGCGTCGTCGGGTAGAGGCGCCAGCGGCCTTTGGGTCCTGGGCCTCGCGCTCGTGCTCCTCCGGAGGCGGCGATGAGCGCCCGCTTTCTCGGGATGGCGCTGGCGCTGCTGGCGCTGACCAGCACCGCCACCGCACAGCGACGCTTCGACCCGCAGTTCTTCCACCCGCCGCCCACCCAGCGCTCCAACGCCCCGGGCACTTGGGCGGCCGACATCCTCGGCCACGGCGCGTACGAGGCCGGGCTCCTCTGGCATTTCGACAGCGGCCCGCTCCTGCTCCGCAGCGGGGACGGAGACACGCTCTACGACATCGTCGGCAAGCAGTCGTCGCTGCACCTGATGGGTGGGGTGGGGCTCTTCGACCGCCTCGAGCTCGGTCTGGACATCCCCATCATCCTCCTGCAGCAGGGGGAGGCCATCCCCATGCTGCCGAACTTCGACGTGGACGCGTCGGGCGCCGGCGCCGGCGTGGGGGACATCCGCTTCGGGGCGAAGCTGCAGCTCTTCGACACCGACACCGAGGAGAGCCGCGGCGGCGCGGCGATGGCCTTGGTGCTCGAGGCCTTCTTTCCGACCGGCGACCAGGACTCCTTCCAGGGCGACGGCTGGCGGGTCGCGCCCCGCTTGGCCTTCGATGGCATCACCACCGGCGGCCACCGGATCACCATGATGGTCGGCTACACCTACCGGCAGCGCACCGAGCTGGGCACCACCGATCCGACCCTCAGCGTCGGTCCGACCTTCGATTGGGGCTTCGCGCCGCAGTTCCGCACCCAATACGTGCACGTCGTCCCCGAGATCCGTGGCGCGGTGGTCACCGGCGCCGAGGACCTCGGCATCGAGGAGGTGCCGCTCGAGGCCGGGCTGACGATTCGGGCGCTGCCGCTCGAGCAGCTGCAGCTGCAGCTTGGCGGGACGGTCGGGCTCAACCAGGGCTTCGGCGTGCCGCAGTACCGGGTGCTCCTCGGAGCCAGCTGGCTGCAGGACCCGCCCGACGACACCGACCTCGACGGGATCCTCGACCCGGTCGACGACTGCCCCGAGGAGCCGGAGGATCGCGACGAGTTCGAGGACGAGGACGGCTGCCCCGACCCGGACAACGATCAGGACGGCGTGCTCGACGAGCCCGACGAGTGCCCGCTCGAGGCCGAGGACCTGGACGGCTTCGAGGACGAGGACGGCTGCCCCGATCGCGACAACGACGAGGACGGCGTGCTCGACGAGCCGGACGAGTGCCCCGACGAGCCGGAGGACCACGACGGCTTCGAGGACGCCAACGGCTGCCCGGACCCGGACAACGACGAGGACGGCGTGCTCGACGAGCCGGACCAGTGCCCGCTCGACCCCGAGGACGTCGACGAGTTCGAGGACGAGGACGGCTGCCCCGACCCGGACAACGACCAGGACGGAATCCCGGACGAGTCGGACCACTGCCCGCTCGAGGCCGAGGACCGCAACGGGGTGGACGACGAGGACGGCTGCCCCGAGGTCGACACCGACGGCGACGGGCTCCTCGATCCGGTCGACCAGTGCCCGGAGGCGCCGGAGGACCTCGACCAGTTCGAGGACGAGGACGGCTGCCCGGACCCGGACAACGACGGCGACGGCATCCTCGACGAGCCCGACCAGTGCCCGAACGACGCCGAGGTGATCAACGGCGTCGAGGACGAGGACGGCTGCCCTGACGAGAGCGCCATCCGGGTCACCTGCCGGGCCATCGAGATCAACGACCGCATCTACTTCGAGACCGGCAAGGCGGTCATCCGCCGGCGGTCCCATGGCCTGCTCGACCAGCTCGCGGCGGTCATGGGCTCGCGGCCGGACATCACCAAGGTGCGGGTCGAAGGTCACACCGATTCGCGGGGCCGCGATCGCTACAACATGGAGCTCTCCGAGCAGCGCGCCGCGGCGGTACGCCAGTACCTCCTCAGCCGCGGCATCGCTGGCGACCGGCTCCTCTCCCAGGGCTTCGGGGAGACCCAGCCCATCGAGAGCAACAGCACCCGCGAGGGACGCGCCGCCAACCGCCGGGTCGAGTTCCTGATCCTCGAGCAGGAGGGTTGTCAGGACGAGGAGGGCGAGAGCCCCGCGGCTCCGTGATCCGTCGACCGCCGGCTGGCCGCCGGGTTAGAGTGAGCCGTGCGCCGCGCCATTCTCTTCTCGTGCACGTCGATCGTGCTTCTCCTCCTGGCCGCCTGCGGCGACGACGGTGGCTCCAGCTGCACGACGACGGACGATTGCTCCGCCGGGCGCATCTGCGTCGATGGCGAGTGCCGCGGCGCGGCGGACGGCGGGGGCACCGACGGAGGGAGCTGCGATCCGGCGGACGAATGCGGCCGTGACGGCTGCTGCGGCGCGGGCGAGGAGTGCGTCGAGGGCTATCAGTGCCTGCCCATCTGTGAGAACGCGCGCTGCGGCGACAACGGCTCGGTCTGTTGCGCCGCGGGCGAAGTGTGCCTCGACGGGGTCGTCTGTGCCGCCGACTGCGCGGCGGAGGAGACGCTCTGTGGAGCGTCGCTCGACGTGTGTTGTCCGGCGGGCGACGTCTGCGTCTCCGACGCCTGCCAGACGCCGGGCATCGAGTGCGGCGACGACTTCGACTGCCGCGACGCGAGCCTCTACTGCGAGACGACCCTGGGCCGCTGCCTGACCACGCCCGAGGGTGCCGAATGCGAGCTCGCGCCGGAGTTCGACCAGATCGAGCTGGTCGAGGAGTGGCACTTCGAGGGCACGACCGTGGGCGGGGTCGTCTACGACCAGGTGATCTCCACCCCGACCGTCGGCGACGTCTCCGGCGACGGCATCCCCGACGTGATCGTCGGCTTCTACGCCGGGACCACGTGGCACGACCCGGTGCTGGTCGGGATCAGCGGCGCCGACGGCTCCGAGCTCTTCGCCATCGGCCGCGACGCGCCCACCTACCCGGAGGGCGAGGGTGTGGCGGTGGCCAACTTCGATCCCAGCGACGACGCTCTCGAATTCGTCTACCGGATGGACGGCGGCGGCATACGCATGATGGATGGGGACGGAACGACCGAGCTGGCTCTCCGCCTCGGGCCGAACACCCGGGGGACGGTCGAGGTCGCCGACTTCAACCACGACTCGATCCCGGACGTCGTCGTGGGCTGCATGGTCTACGACGGTCGCGACATCTCCGACGCGGCCATGGACATCGTCACCGTCGGCGACTGTCCCAGCGGCGGCTGGGAGGCCCCGGTGGTGGCCGACCTCGACGGTGACGGAGAGGTCGAGCTGACCAACGGCCGGACGGCCCTGAACCACGACGGAACGACGCTCTGGGCGGGCGGACCGGACGGGAACGTCGCCGTCGCCGACCTGGACCTGGATGGCCAACCGGAGGTCGCGGTCGTCGGGGCGGGGGTCATCAGCGTCCTCGACGGGGCGACCGGGGCCGTGGTCATCGGGCCGGGGGGCACCTGGGCCGACGGCACCTTCGCGCTGCCCGGTGGTGGCACCGGCGGGCCACCCACCATCGCCGACTTCGATGGTGACGGGCTGCCGGAGATCGCCACGGCTGGGCGTGGCGCCTACGTCGTCTACGACCCCGACTGCTTCGAGACGCCGGCGCGGGAAGGCGGCGACGACTGCGCCACCACGAGCTTCCTCCGTTGGCAGGCGCCGACGCAGGACATCAGCTCGAGCGTGACCGGCTCCAGCGTCTTCGACTTCCAGGGCGATGGGGTGGCCGAGGTCGTCTACAACGACGAGTGCTTCCTCCACGTCTACGACGGCCGCGACGGCACCGAGATCCTGATGGATCCGATCCCGAACTCGTCGCGGACCGGCTACGAGTACCCGATCGTGGTGGACGTCGACGGCGACGGGAACTCGGAGATCGTCGTGGCGGCCAACAACGATCAGGCCGTGGTGCGCGACAGCTGTCCGGCGGCCTATGCGTCGGCCTTCGGCGTCTCGGTGGGCGAGCTGCCGGCCGCGTACGCGCAGGGCACGCACGGGGTCTTCGTCTACGGCGACGCGAGCGACCGCTGGGTCCCGACCCGGCCGATCTGGAACCAGTACAGCTACCACGTGACCAACGTCAGCCGGACCGGGGTGGTGCCGGCGACCGAGGTCGACAACTGGAGCCTGCCCGAGCTCAACAACTACCGGCAGAACGTGCAAGGCAGCGGCGTCTTCAACGCGCCCAACCTCGTCGTCGAGCTCGAGGCGGTGGCCCAGTGCGGAACCGGAGCCATCACGTTGAGCGCGGTCATCCGCAACATCGGCTCCCGGGGAGTGCCCGCGGGGCTGGAGGTCGAGTTCGTCCGGGTGGACGTCGATCCCGAGGAGAGCCTCGGGACCCTGACCACCACCGGACCCCTCTTGCCGGGCGGGAGCGAACGGCTTTCGTTCGAGGTCACCGACTACCCCGAAGACACGGATCTGGCCTACGAGGCTCGCGTGGACGGGGCCGAGGCGGCGGCCGAGTGCATCGAGGACGACAACGCCGCGCGCAGCATGGAGCGCTGCGACGGGCTGCTCTGACCGGCTGAGAAGCGCTCGCAGCTCCATGAAACGGCGTTCGAGGGCCCTTCCCGTCGAGGGGGGGTTACGGACGGAGCCCCGAAGTTCTATAAGAGGGGCCCGAATGCTACGGGGCCACTGTGAGTGTGGGCCCCACACGACACCCGCGAGGAGAAACCATGAAGGTCGAAGTCATCGAACTACCCTACGCCCAGGATGCCCTGGCGCCCGCCATGAGCGAGAGGACCTTCTCGTTCCACTACGAGAAGCACCACAAGGGCTACATGAAGAAGCTGGAGGCCGCCCTCGAGGCCGGAGAGGCCGACAAGCCTCTCGAAGAGGTGGTCAAGGCCGCGAGCGGCGGCAAGTTCAACAACGCCGCGCAGGTCTACAACCACAACTTCTTCTGGACGAGCATGAAGCCCGGCGGTGGCGGCGATCCCAGCGGTGATCTGAAGGACGCCATCGACCGCGACTTCGGGAGCGTGGACAAGTTCCGCGAGGCCTGGAAGTCCGCCGGCACCGGTCAGTTCGGCTCCGGCTGGGTCTGGCTGGTCAAGGACGGCGACAAGCTCGCGGTCACCACGACCAGCAACGCCGAGACCCCGATCACCGGCAGCGCCAAGCCGCTGCTCACGATCGATGTCTGGGAGCACGCGTACTACCTGGACCACCAGAACGCGCGCGGCACCTACATCGACGTGTGGCTCGAGAAGCTCATCAACTGGGACTTCGCGGCCGCCAACCTGGCGGGCTGAGCCACCCGGTTCGAAGCGAGAGCTCCGCGGCATGCGTCGCGGAGCTCTCTTTCGTCCGTCTCCGCTCTCGTGACCCGCGCACCACTGCTCGAGCTGACCCCCGAGCAGCACCGGCTCAGCGGGCGCTGGGAGCCGAGCGCGGAGGCGTGGGCGCGGCTCGCGGGTAGGGCGAGTCAGAAGCCGATGACGATGCCGGCGGTGCCGCCGCCGCGCACGGGAGCGACACCGGCGCCGAGCAGGCGGGGGCCGTCATCCTCGCTTTGGGTGGTGGAGCCGAGCTCTTCCTCGTCCTCGAGGCGGTCCCGCAGCTCTTCGTAGGCCTCCCAGCGACGCTCGGCATCCGAGCGGCTGACCAGGTTGATGATGCCGGTGAGCACGCTGATGCCCGCCGCGATGACGATGAAGTAGTCGAGCGGCTCGGTGAACTTGTAGTCCTTGCCGGCCATGAAGAGCGGCACGACTGCGACGCCCCCCGCGATGCTGAGCGATGCGTCGGTCAGGCGCACGGCGCGCGTGCGCCGGGCGAGGGACTCCAGAGCGTTCTCTCCGAAGCGCAGTCGCTCCCGAGCTTCGTCGAGCGTTCGCATCGGCATGTGGGCGAACTTGATGGCCGGCGTCCGCGGGTTCGGCGTCAGCGCCAGGTCGAGGACCCCGCGCAGGATGCTCACCGACCCGAGGACCATGAAGTACCGCCCCAGCGGTCGCCGGCCGTCCCTCCGGGCCCAGATGCCGAGGCCCAGCGACACCCCGCCGGTGACCATGGAGAGGATGCCGTCGACGATGCGGTTGGAGCCGCGGGCGGAGAGCACCTGGAGGCTCGAGTCGAGCACCCGGATGCGGGTGGCGAGGTTGCTCGGCAGCCGCAGCGCGTCGTCTGCGGTGACCGCGCCGGGGACCCCCGACTGGGGGCCCGGATAGACCGGGGTGCCGTAGCCCGCCGTCGGAGCGGGCGGCGGCGGGATGGCCGCGGCGCTGGGATCGGCCGCGCTCGGCGGCTCTTCGGTCGGCGTCGCCGCGGGAGCCGTGTCCTCGCTCAGCGGCGAGGCGGGCGGCGCGTCGAGCGCACCGGCACCCTCCACGTCCGATTGCGCGGACACGACGGAGGCGCCCAGGGTGAGCGCGAGCAGCACGGCTCCGAAACGCACGTTCAGCAGTATAGGGGTACCCATGGGACCTTTCACCTTTGGGGCTCCTCCGCCAGGCTGTCGAGGGCGTGGGTGACGCGGAGGTCGTCCGCTCCGAGGGCTCGGCGGGCGCGCTCGAGCGCCGTTCGGGCGTGGGTCGGCCGCTCGAGACCCACCAGCGCGAGGCCGAGGAGCAGGCGCGCTTCGCCATCGGCCGAGTCGAGGCCCAGCGCTCGTCGAGCCTCCACGCGAGCGGTCTCGTAGCGCTCCGCGTCGAGCGCCGCTCGAGCCGCGGCTCGGCGCATGCGGCCGGCGTCCTCGTCGGTCGCGTCGCGCGCGAGCGCGCGCCAGAGTCGGATGGCGTCGAGCGGCCGCCCGGCAGCGAGGAGCGCCCCGGCGAGGTCCTCCCGCAGCAGTCGATGGCTCGGCCGATGGACCAGCTCGGCGCCCAGGAGCCGAACGGCTTCCCGTGGCCGACCTCGAGCCAGCTCCACCGCGGCCAGATCGGCCACGAGGGTCGGGTCCCGGGACCACGCCCGCAGGGCCGACGCGAGCGCGACGCGCGCGAGTCCGAGCTTTCCTCGCCGTACGAAGAGGGCCGCCAGACGGCGGAGGGCCGTGGCGCCGGCCTCGTCGTGGACCCGAGCGGCTCCGCCCGTCACCCGCAGCGCCTCCTCGTCCTCGCCGCCGAGGGCCTGGGCCCAGCCCCGGAGCCGCTCGAGCGCGGGGGTCGGCTCGAGCCCCTCGGCGAGACCGAGCGCCCACGCCGCGTGCGCTCGCTGCGCCTCGTCGGGGAGCGCGTGGGCCGCCTCGGCGCTCTGGGGCAGGCCCTTGGCGATGGCCTCGGCGATCCGGGGCTCGCTCGGCGTGCGCTCGATCGCCCGCTCGATGAGCCGGCCCGCCCGCCGATGGCCTCCCCGCTCGAGGAGCGTCTCCGCCCGGTCCAGCCAGCGCAGGACCCGGGCGTCGGACTCCGGCGGCTGGGCGCCGGCGGCGCTCGCGACGGCGACGAGCAGGAGCGCGAGCAGAGACCTCACGACCTTGGAGTGTCTTCCGGGGCGTGGGACGGCTCGCGCTGCGTCACACGCCCTCGCTCGCTCGCTGCACCGGGCCGAGCCCCGGACCGGCGAGGAGCGGGGCCGTCGACTGCTCTTGCAGGTCGCGGGCGCTCACGTTCAGGGCGACCTCGACGATGACCAAGCCTTCGGGGCACACGTCGACCACGCCGAAGGGGCCGACCAGGCGGTCGATGCGGGTACCGAGTTGCTCGGCGGCCGAGCAGGCGTCGAAGGCGAGGGTGAGACCCACCGTCCAAGAGGCCGTGGTGGCGCTGGGCACGTCGGCGGCTCCACTCGGAGCGACTCGGGTCACGTCGAGGAGCGCCACGGCGGGCTCCCCCTCCGCCGGCTCCGGGGTCCCCGCCTGCTGGCGAGCGGCGTCGGCGAGCGGGCCCTGGCTGCGTGCGCTCGCCGCCCCCACGAGCTCCAGCGCCGCGCGGCGGATGATCTGATCTCGGCTCAGCGACACGCTCAGCGTTCCTCGAAGCTGAGCATGACCCCCTCCGCCCCGACGCGCACGTCCGACCGTCGCAGGATGACGTCTCCGTTGCAGTCGAGGAGATCGACGGCGTGCGTCCCCTCGGCGAGGGGAAAGAAGCGGCTGCCGCCCGGGGCGATGATCTCACTCGGCTCGAGCCGGTCGAGGTCGTTGCGCTCGCCGCTCGGCGCGATGCGCACCTCGCAGAGGATCTCCTGGCTCCGGTTGCGGACGAAGAGCCCCGGGTCCTCGTAGGGTGCGACGGTGCCCATGCCCGGCGCGCTGCAGCCGAGCAGAGGCAGCAGCAGGAGCGGGCTCCCCCTCACGCGCGCGCCGCGTCCATCTTCGCGACGAAGCGCTCGAAGAGGTAGCGGGCGTCGTGCGGGCCGGCGGCGGCCTCCGGGTGGTACTGAACGCTGAAGGCGTCGTGCTCGTTCGCCGCGACCCCCATGCAGGTGTCGTCGTTCAGGTGCATGTGGGTGAGCTTCGCGTGGCCCTCCAGGGAGGAGGCGTCGACGCAGAAGCCATGATTCTGAGTGGTGATCTCGACTCGGCCGGTCTCGAGGTTCTTCACCGGCTGGTTCAGGCCGCGGTGGCCGAACTTGAGCTTGTAGNNCCGGATCGCCGGGGCCGTTGGAGAGGAAGAGCCCGTCGGGGCTCAGCGCCAGCACTTCCTCGGCCGGCGTGCGCCCACTGACCACGGTCACCTTGCAGCCGGCGTCGACCAGGCAGCGGAGGATGTTGCGCTTCACGCCGAAGTCGAGGGCCACCACGTGGGGCCGGTCGTCGCGCTCCGTCGCGGGGGCGTCGCCCCAGACGCCGGTGCCCTCGGTCCACTCGTAGCGCTCGGTCGTCTGGACCTCTCCGGTCAGGTCGAGCCCCTGCATCGGCGGCGCGGAGCGGGCCTTCTCCAGCAGCTCGTCGGGGGAGCCCACGCCGATGGCGGCCATCTGGGCGCCCTCGTCGCGGATGTGGCGGGTGAGCGCCCGGGTGTCCACGCCCTGGATGCCGACGATGCCGTGCTTCTTCAGGTACTCGTCCAGCGAGGCGGTGGACCGCCAGCTGCTGACCACCGGTGAGAGCTCGCGGACCACGAAGCCGGCGAGGAAGGGCCGCTCGGCCTCCGGGTCGTCCTCGTTGACGCCGGTGTTCCCGATCTGCGGCGCGGTCATGGTCACGATCTGTAGGACGGATCGGTGAGGACCTCCTGGTAGCCGGTCATGCCGGTGGTGAAGACGACCTCTCCGGTGGAGACGTCCTCGGTGCCGATGGCGGTGCCTTCGAAGACGGTGCCGTCGGCGAGGACGACGTGGGCTCGGGGGCGGCTCTGCTGGGTGCTCATCAGGTCTCGGTGGGGGCTTGGCGGTGGATCAGCTGGCCCCGGGCGAAGGTCAGGCGGGCGGCGCCGCGCACGCGTTGACCGAGCAGGGGCGTGTTGCGCGAACGGGAGAGTAGCGTCGTGTCGTCGACCGTCCACTCGTGCTCGGGATCGATGACGGTGAAGGCGTCCGCGTCCTTCAGGGTCCGGCTCCGGCCCACGACCTTGGCGGGCCCGGTGGTGAGCGCCTCGACCGCCCGTCGGCGGCTCAGGTGCCCGTCGCGGACCAGCTGCAGCAGCGAGGGGAGGGCGGTCTCCAGCCCGATCACGCCGAAGGCGGCGACCGCGAGCTCGCAGTCCTTGGCGAACGCGGCGTGCGGCGCGTGGTCGGTGGCGACCGCGTCGATGGTGCCGTCCTCGAGGCCGGCGCGGAGCGCGTCTCGGTCGGCGGCCGAGCGGAGCGGCGGCAGCACCTTGGCGTTGGTGTCGAAGGTGGCCAGCGCCTCGTCGGTGAAGGTGAGGTGATGGGGCGTCACGTCGGCGGTGACCGACTGACCGGCCCCCTTGGCTCGGCGAATCGCCTCGACGGCCCCGGCGGTCGAGACGTGCGAGACGTGGAAGCGGGCGCCGGTCAGCGCCGCGATCTGCAGATCCCGGGTCACGGCCGAGACCTCCGCCTCCGGCGGTGAGCCGCGCAGGCCGAGGCGGGTCGAGAGCGGGCCCTCGTGCATGATGGCGCCGCGATGGAGGCCGGGCTCCTCGCAGTGCTGGGCGAGGACCAGGTCGAAGGTCCGGGCGTACTCCATCGCCCGCCGCAAGAGCCCGGCGTCGCTGACCGAGCGCCGGTCGTCGGTCACGCCGACGCAGCCGGCCCCCCGCAGCTCGCCCATCTCGGTGAGCGCCTCGCCCTTCAAGCCGACGGTGATGGCACCGAAGGGCCACACCTCCGGACCCTGCAAGCGTGCGGCGCCGGCCAGGACCAGCTCGGTCACCGCTCGGGTGTCGTTGACCGGATTGGTGCCCGGCATCGCGCAGAGCGCGGTGAAGCCCCCGTGGGCGCCGGCGGCGAGCCCGGACTCGAGGTCCTCCTCGTGCTCGTCCCCCGGCTCGCGCAGGTGGGTGCGGAGATCGACGAGACCGGGCACCACCCAGCACCCGGTCACATCGATGACTTCGGCGTCGGCGGGGCTCTCGAGTCGAGAGCCCACGTCGACGACACGGCCGTCACGGACGAGGACGTCGGCTTCGGCGTCCACGCCTCCGTCGGGGTCGAGGGCCCACCCACCGCGCAGGACGAGCATCGAGGCGGACCTACCTTCCCCCACCGTCCGAGTCAACGACCCGCTCACTGGCCGCCGTGTGGCAACGCAATGGGCGGGGGAGCCCGGGTGAATCGAGGAGGCTTCGCCGACGAGAGGGGTTGGGTGCCAACCCCTCGAGACGACGGTCAGCCGACCTGCGAGAGGGCGTCGTCGTCCTGCTCGCTGGCGGCACCGATGGTGCCGACCGAGGAGACGTCCTTCCCTTCGGCCTTGGCGGCGGACTTCTCCTTCTTGACCTCCACGCGCTGCCGCATGCTGCTCACGACCTTGCGGTAGAGGGAGGCGAAGTCCTTGTTCCGAACCGCCGTGCTGGGCTTACCGCCCCGCAGGAGTGTCTGGAGGATGAACTCGAGAACGTGGATCTCGCCCTCGGAGAAACTGTTCGAGATACGCATGGAGACGATCTACCACCCAGCAACGCACATGACAATCCGTGACGCGCCATATAGTGCATGGACAACGTATGGTCACAGGATGGATCATGAATGATCCCGGGCGGATCACTGGCGATCGCCGAAGCGTGAGAGATCGCGCACTCCGCCATCGATCCCCCTCCGACGGAGGCGATCGGTTGACAGCCTCGGGGATCGGAGGGGTCGAAACGGACTCCTGAAGGCGCGATCGGTATCGCGATCGGCACGCGAGCCTCGGCGGAGGAACGTGCTAGGATCCGCGACCTCGTGAGCAATCGACTCGGTGAGCTTCTCGTCCGCTCCAAGCGGATAAGTCTACAGCAGCTTCGTGACGCCCAGACCGCGCAGAAGCGCGACGGGGTCAGTCTCGGCTACGCGCTCGCCAAAATGGGCTTCATCTCCGACCAGGAGATCACCGAGTTCCTGAGCCAGCAGTATCGCGTCCAGTCGATCGACCTGAGCGGCCACGAGATCGAGAAGGACGTGCTGAAGCTGATCACGCAGGACGTCTGCGAGCGGCACAAGATCATCCCGGTCTCCCGCGCGGGGACCTCGCTCATCGTGGCGATGGCGGACCCCTCGAACCTCCACGCCATCGACGACATCAAGTTCCTCACCGGCTACAACGTCGAGCCGGTCGTCGCCTCCGAGGCCGCCATCATGGCCGCCATCGAGCGCTCCTATCAGGCGCCGGAGATTTCCTACGACGACATCATGGATGGCTTCGACGAGGACGAGATCGAAGTCGCCATGGACGAGGACGACGTCAATCTCCTCGACCTCGAGCGGGCGTCCGAGGACGCGCCGGTCATTCGCCTCTGCAACGCCATCCTGCTGAACGCGATCAAGAAGGGGGCCTCCGACATCCACGTCGAGCCCTACGAGCGCAACCTCCGCGTGCGCTACCGCATCGACGGCGTCCTCCACGAGGAGATGCGCCCGCCGATGAAGCTCAAGAACGCCATCACCTCCCGCCTGAAGATCATGGCGAAGCTCGACATCGCCGAGCGCCGGCTGCCGCAGGACGGCCGCATCAAGCTCAAGATCGGCCGGGGCCGGGAGATGGACTTCCGCGTCTCGGTGCTGCCCACGCTCTTCGGCGAGAAGATCGTG
>JABAOG010002578.1_pt2 | contig 18144 bp, 14 predicted proteins | sample 7062131 | NCBI WGS metagenome assembly JABAOG01 (sample SAMN14538629, study PRJNA623070) | marine sediment metagenome | biome: marine biome [ENVO:00000428]; feature: marine pelagic biome [ENVO:01000023]; material: deep marine sediment [ENVO:00002113] | place: India: Arabian Sea | collected...
CAAACGGTGATCGTGGCGGCGGTGCTCGGGGTGCTTGGCTTCATCGTGGTGGGAGGCGCCCGGTCGACAGATTTCTCGGCCTTCACGCCCTTTGCCTCGGAGGGATTCGGAGGTCTCTTGGCGGCGACGGGTCTGGTGTTCGTTTCGTACGCCGGAGTCACCAAAGTGGCGTCGGTCGCCGAGGAGGTCAAGAACCCGTCGCGGTCGCTGCCGGTCGGCATGCTCGGTTCGATCGGGCTCATGCTGGTGCTCTATCCGCTGTTGATGATCGTGATCATCGGGAACGTGCCGCTCGGCGTCCTGGTGGAGGATTCCGCACCGATGGTCGCCGCCGCCCAGCGGTTCACGGGAACCATCGGCCAGGATGTCGTGGCGGTGACGGCGATCCTGGCGCTCATCAGCATGGCAAACGCCGGGCTCATGAGTTCATCTCGCTACCCGTTCGCAATGGCGCGCAATGCGCTGGCGCCACGCGTGTTCGAACGGGTCGGGCGCCGCAGCGGCACGCCGACGGTATCGGTGATGGTCACCGGGGCCACGCTGGTGATCCTCATCGCCACCGTCCCCCTCCTCGAACTGGCCAAGCTGGCGTCCGCATTTCAGGTTCTGGTCTTCTCGATCGTCAATCTCTCGGTCATCGCCTTCCGGGAAGCCGACGTGCCCTGGTACAAGCCGGGGTTTCGATCCCCGTTCTATCCGTACACGCAGATCGCCGGCATCGTCGGCGCGCTGGTCTTGATCACCCAGCTCGGTTGGTTTCCGGTGGTCGGAGCGCTCGGCATCGTCGTCGTCGGCGTGTTCTGGTACCGGATCTTCGGTCAGGCGCGAGTCTCACACGAGAGCGCCCTTCTCGATGCCCTGCGGCTCCGTGCCACCGGCCGTCTGGTCGAGCTGACCAGGGACGCGATCGACTCCCCGGGACGCGACCATGTCCTCGTTCCGGTATCCGACACGATCAGTTCGAACCGTCTTCGGAACCTGCTGCAACTGGCGGCAGCGCTGGCCGCCGACGACGGGCGAATCACCCTGGCCCGGGTAGATCGAGAGGTCGAAGGAACCCTGTGGTGGAGGAAGACCCGATTCCCCTCTGCCTCCGATCCGTTCCGTGTCGGTGTCCGGCAGATCGCCGACGAGCTGGGAGTCGACGTCGGCGTCGTGCGTCCGCGAGGTTCCGATGTTCGGGAAGGCCTTGCCGACTACATCAACCGCCATGCCGTCGACCTCGTGCTCGGCTACCAATCCGAGGTCAGCCGGAGGCGTCGAGGATTCGCCGCCAACATCCGCTGGCTGCAGGAGAACGCCTCGTGCGATGTGGCCGTGTTGCACCGGAGACTCATCGAGGATCTGAAGCACATCACGGTCATGGGCGCAGGTTCTCCGTACGATGTGATGAAGATCGACGCCGGCAATCGTTTCGCCTCGGTGCCGGGGTCGTCGATCTCCTTCGTGCACGTTCTGCCGGTCGACGCAACCGACGCCCAGGTCGAGGCCATCAAGGGGTACCACGGCCGGCTCGACGAGCTGTGCGAGGCCAGCACGTCGAGCGTCGTTGAACGGGCGCCGGACTTCATCGAAGCCATCGCNNGTCGACGCGCCGGTTCTGGTGGTGTCTTCCCGGGAGCCGGGAGCGCCGGGAATCCTGCGGGCAACGCTCGAGCGCCTGATCTACTGAGAGAAGCCGGCCCTGTGCCCGCCCTTGCCGGCCGCCAGCCACGCCAGGAAGCGATCTTCGGACCAGGAATTGACGACCTGCTCGGCCCGGAGCCATCCGCGCCGGGCGTTTCTGACTCCCCACTCCAGTCGTGGTGCGATCTCCGACGGATGGTGGGCGTCCGTAGAGATGGCGAAGCGCACGCCGAGCGTTGAGCCTGCCCGGATGATCTCCGGCGCCGCGTCCAGTCGCTCCAGGGCGCCGTTGATCTCGATCACCGTGTCGGTGGCGGCGGCGGCCTCCAGGACGGCGTTGACCTCGAACTCGATGCCCGGCCGCCGACCGATCATGCGGCCGCTCAGGTGGCCGATCGCCCGTACGGCCGGGTTGCTCATGGCGGTGATCAGCCTGGTCGTCTGACGTTCGGCGGGGAGGTCGAAGTGATCGTGCACGCTCGCCACGCACCAGTCGAAGCCGGCGAGGAACTCGGCGTCGTAGTCCACTTGGCCGTCGTGGGAGATGTTCAATTCGCAACCGTGCAGGATCTGCACATCGGGAAAGGCCGGCTGCAATTCGGCGATCTCGGTGCGCTGGTTCAGGAGATCGGTGCGGCTCAGCCCGTTGATAGTGAGATCTTCGCCGTGATCGGTGATGGCCACATACTTCAATCCGGCATCCCGGGCCGCTTCCACGATGGCCCGGAGGGGTGCTCTACCGTCGCCCGATCGATCGGTGTGATCGTGCAGGTCACCTCTGATGCGATCGATCGTGATGAGGTCGGGAAGGTCCCCTCGTGCGGCGAGTTCCACTTCACCGGTGCCTTCACGCATCTCCGGAGGGATCCACTGCAGCCCCAGTGCACCGTAGATCTCCTCTTCGGTCCGGGACGCAATCACCGAATCCCGGTCGGACAGTCCGTACTCGTTCAAGGTCCAGTCTCGGGCGACCGCCAGGCGGCGGACCTCGATGTTGTGGGCCTTTGAACCCGTGAAGTACTGGATCGCTGCCCCGAATTGGTGTGGTGCGACGACCCGCACGTCGACCTGGAGCCCGGTGTGCGTCACGAACGAGGTCTTCGTGGTGCCGTGGGCCAGGATCTCGGAGACGAGTGGCAATTCCACGACCCGCTCACCGATGGCGTCGGCGTCCGTAGCGGCGACAACCACGTCAACGTCGGCAACGGTGTCGCGGAATCTTCGCAGGCTTCCGCAGTAGCAGGCGTCGACTACTCCCTCGATCGACCGCAGGGTTTCGACCAGGCTGTTCGCGACCGGGAGCGCTTCGACGATGGGGAACCGCCGCTCCTTGCCGCGCATGCCGAGCTTCTCGATGGCGTCGGCGATCTTTCGTTCTTTCGTCGGTCCGAATCCGGGGAGTTCGCGCAGTTGGTGAGCATCGAGGGCGACCTCGAGGGACGGTAGATCTCGAATGTCGAGTTCGTCTCGCAAGCGGCGTGCCGTTTTCGGACCTATCCCGGGGATCTTCGTCAGACGAACGAAATCGGGCGGATACTTCGCGCGGAGTTCCTCGAGTTTGGTGAGGCGGCCGGTCGTGACGAACTCGCGGATCTTGGCGGCAGTGCTCTTCCCGATTCCTTTCATCGCCAGCAGGTCGCTCTCCGACATGGTGGTGACGTCGGTGCCGGCGGTTTCGATCGCCCGTCTCGCCGTGTCGTAGGCGCGGACCCGGAAAGACTGAGGGTCGCCCTCATCGAGAATCGTCAGTTCGATGAGTTCGTCCAAAAGGGCCAGGACATCTTGCTTCACACGCGAAATCTAGTGGGCACGCGGCGGCCATCCCTTTGCGTGCGGCCGCCGATCGCCTCACCGGAGATGTGTCTCCAGTACACGACGGACGTGATCCTCGCCGGCACGGTCGATACTCCGGGATCCGTAGGCAATGTCGGTGATCAGCACACCGGTCTCCGCAGCACCACGTATGCCTGCCGCCTCCAGACTCTCCAGGTATTCGAGCGCGGTGTCCGATGGAGCACGGATGACCCCGCGATGCTTCCCAAGATCTTCGAACGCGTCCATCGTCGCCTCGACCCAGGTTCGTCGGCGCTTGCGGCGACGGTCGGTGATCCAGGTCACGGTGAGGATGGCGATGACGGCGGCGGCAGCCGATATCCCGACGACGCGAAGGGCGGTGCCGACGCCTGCCGGCAGCTCACCGAGTCGAGCGGCGAGGAATTCGAAGAGCCCGCTTCCGGCCGTCGCTGTGGCGGCGCCGTCGTACAGGGGTACCGAGGCGGTGGGGTCGAAACCCTGCCAGCCGATCCCTGGGAAGTAGACCTCGGCCCAGCTGTGTGCATCCGACGCCTTGACTTCGTAGAGCCCGGTGAAGGGGTTCCGCTCTCCAGGTGTGTAGCCGACAACGAGGCGGGCAGGGATGCCGAGGGAACGCAACATCACGACGAGACTCGAACCAATCTGTTCGCAGAACCCCTTGCGGTCGACGAAGAGAAACTGATCGACGGCGTCGGCGCCCTCAGGCAGGCTGGGAATGTCGAGACTGTAGGTGGTGTTGCTCGCCATCCACGACTCGAGTGCACGGACCTTGTCGTAGGTCGTTGGGGCATCGGCCGTGACCTCCTCGGCGAGGTCGAGTACCCGTTGTGGAACGACGGGCAGCTGGAGATACCGCGAGCGAATCTGCTCGGAGTACTCGAGTCGTAGCGGATCGGACGAGCGGAGTATGTCCTCGTCGACGCGGGATCTCCAGCTGACGACGGTGTAGATCGATCCACCGGCGAGGTTCACGCCCGTACGCAGTGTGCCGTCGTTGAGTTCGAACAACGTTCGTTCGGTGAAGAAGACCTCATCGATCCGGTAGGCGCCGAAGATGAGGTTGGGACCGGGACGGTCGATGTAGAACGTCTGCACGAACCGGTCGCTGCCGGGAGCGCCGGCCGCCCGGTCGTCCCCCAGCGTGGCGAGGACCTGTATCGAACCCGCAGATGAGATCGGTACGGCATCGGTCGACGAGCTGGTCCATGTGCGCCCATCCCACACGTCGAACGTCTGCCCGCGCCAGAACGCGGGGGCGGGCGCCCGTACCTGCATGACCGGCGAGTCATCGGGACGGCCGCGTAGCGAGGTGTCGAGTGACTCGGCGAATCCGAAGTAACCGAACGATGCACGGCCGGAGAGGTCGCCTGGGCCGGTGGCCGATGGGCCGAGGGAGGGATTGGAGAAACCGCCGGGTTCGGACACGCGCGAGAGAATCGCCAACTCGGTTGGGAAGGCGATCGGTGTGATGGGGGAGGCTGCAGGAGCGATCAGGAAGACAATGAGGGCAGATGTCGCGACGGCCGTGGAGGGGCCGACGACGCGCCGGAGGGGTACCACGCGCTCATCGTTGTCGTCTGCGGTGGGAAACAATCTGCTCCGGTAGGCCAGGAAGAGGCTCAACAGCGCGCTGCCCGCCCACAACACGATGAACACGCCGACGGTCATGCCGACCGACAACACACCGGCGACGGCGAGCATCACGAGGCTCGCCGCCAGCGAGAACATCAGGTCGCGGCGCGATGGGAGATGCAGAGCGTGGAGGAACTGCACCCACAGGAACAGTTCGGCCAGTGGGACCTGAACATCGAGGGCGGACATGATCTGAGCCGATCGCAGTTGACCGACGAACCCGTAGAGCGCCGCGGTCAAGGCGATCGCGATGCCGAGCTTGAGAACCGCCGACTCATGATGGCGGCGGCGGTGCGACACCCAGAAGCCGGCCGGGATTCCAAGCAGTGCCGCCGCCGTCGCTGCAGGCCCGACGAGACCTTCGACGATGACGGCGACGGCGGCGATGAGGACGGTGCTCAGGACTGCTCCGCGGAGCGCAACGGATCCCTCGGGTTCCTCGACCGCGCCGGACCGCCAGAACGGAGTGCTCATGTGCGCCGACCTGAGAGACGAACGACGTTCGCTTGTGGGGGCAATGGCCCGTCCGGCGGAGTGCCGGGCACGGCGCCGGCTAGTCGGCGGCCGGCTTCTCGCATGGACCCCACTTCGCCGATCACGGGTCCCACAGCTTCGAACGTGGCGAGCGTGACCGGGATACCTTCGCGGCGCGCCCTCTGGATCAGCCCCGCCGCTTCGCCGGCTCTCCGGTCTCCATCCGGTCCGTCGACGTCGAGCAACAGGACGAGGTGCGGTTGCTCAGGAGGTTCCAGTTCCTTGACGAGTAGGTCGGGACGTCCGGCACTGGCGCGCCAGTGGACCAGGCGCATGGCGTCACCCGGAACGTACTCCCGCAGGCTTCGCACCATCTCACCCGGCCCAATCCCACCGCCGCCTGCGCCCGTTCCCTCGGGATGGCCGGCCATTCTGTTCGGTAGCCCGGTTGCGATCGGCTGCGGTGCAACGTAGATCGGGTGTGGAAGAGCGACGGTGACGTCCCGCCTCCGGCCGAAGAGATCGAACGGATGACCACACCAGACCTCGACCTCGACACGCTGTAGTACCCCCCGGTTTGGTGCCATCACAGGAATGCCGCGTTCACCCGGAGGATCGATGGTCACGCCGTTGTCCATGAGGTGGCGGACCGTGACACGAACGCCGGCGTGCGGCCGTTGCACCTCGACGTCGAGAATGAAGGGGCGTCCGGCAACTGCATCGGCCGGACCGCTCACTGCGATGACCAACGATCGCATGATCCATGTGGGCCATATGGCGCCCACCACCAGTGTGCCTGCGATCAGCGAGGCGAGAACGACCAGCCACCCGGCGCCGGTGGTCTGCGCAGCACCGAAGATGGCCAGACCGAGCATCGTGAGGGCGATCCCGCCTCTGCTCGGTGAAAACGGCAGGTGGCTCTGCCGTTTCACCTCAGGCTCCAGGTACGGCGATGCCGCCGAGGATCTCGTCGATGAGTGCGGAAGCGGCGCGTAGATCTCCGGCAGGGAGGATGATGCGATGACCGAGCACCGCCGCAGCGACCCGTTTCACATCGTCGGGAGCGACGTAGGTGCGGCCGGCGATCGTGGCGTGGGCCTGTGCGACTCTCATCAGCGAGAGGCCGGCCCGCGGTGAGGCGCCGAGCGACACGGAGGGATGAGACCGGGTGGCCGCGGTGATGTCGAGGATGTACTCGGCAACGGCGTTGTGGACCGGAACTCGATGGACCTCTTCGATGGCCGCCGCCAGTGATGTGGGGTCGGTGGCCGGNNCCGAGTTCGAGGACCAGCGAGAAACGATCGCGTTGCCCCTCGACGAGGGGGAACGTGCCGGCATGTTCAAAGGGGTTCTGTGTGGCGATGAGGAGGAACGGTTCCGGCAGCGGATGGGTGTGCCCGTCGACGGTGACGTGCCGTTCCTCCATGGCTTCGAGGGTGGCGGCCTGCGTCCGCGGTGTTGCCCTGTTGATCTCGTCGACCAGGACGACGTTGGCGAACAGCGGTCCCGGCTGGAACTCCCACGACTCCGAATGGCGGCGGAACATGGTCACACCGGTCAGGTCGGCCGGCAGGAGATCGGGTGTTCCCTGCACTCGCCGGAACGTACCGCCGACTGATCGGGCGAGTGCCTTTGCGAGCAACGTTTTCCCGACACCGGGGACGTCTTCGATCAGGAGGTGGCCGCCGGACAGCAGCGCTGCCAGGGCCAGACGAGCCTGGTCCGGTTTCCCGCGCAGGACCCGGGTGACATTGGCGAACAGGTCGGCCGCGATCTGCGCCGCCCGACCGCTCGCCGGGGGCGGAGTAGGAAATGGGCTCACCGATTGCACGGATACTGAATCGGCAGTATCAGGGTGTGCATTGAGCGGTTCCGGGCGTGCGACGGGTAGGTTTGGAGGAGGAGGTGTGCGATGTTGCGCAAGGGCACGCGCGTCAAGGAGCTCACCAAGAGAATCGGGCAGCGACCGCGAACGGGCACGGTCGTCGATCTGCACCACGACTCGGTCGAGGTCGAGTGGGACGACGGGCACCGGTCGTCGATCGCAGGTGGACTCCTGGTCCCGGAGAAGTCGAAGAAGGCCGGGTAGTCACCGTCCGCGGTGGAAGCGCCTGCCCGACCCTCTCAGCTGAAGAGCGGGTCGGGGGCGTCGGGATCGATGTTGTACCGCTTCACGGCCTCGGCGACGCGTTCAGGGGGAACGACACCGCTGCCTGCGAGCGCCGACAGCACCGCAACGACCACATGGCCGGCGTCTACCTCGAAGAACCCGCGTAGCGCTTCGCGGGTATCGGATCGCCCAAATCCATCGGTGCCGAGCGGCGTGAAAGAGCCCGGCACCCAGCGAGCCACCTGATCGGCCACGGCCTGCATGTAGTCCGAGACGGCGACGATCGGTCCGCCGACCTGCTCGAGCTGCTGGGTGATGTACGGTACGCGAGGAGCGTCTTCGGGGTGCAGCCGATTCCAGCGCTCCACCGTCATGGCTTCCTCGCGAAGCTTCTTGTACGAGGTCGCCGACCACAGTTCGACTCCGACATCGAAGTGCTCGGCGAGTTCGGTCTGCGCGAGACGGGCCGCAGCATGTGCCGTACCCGAGAACATGATCGCAGCACGGTCGGAGGTGCCTTCGGGCGCCTCCTGCCAGCGATACAGCCCGGCCATGATCCCGTCGTCGACACCTTCGGGTTTCGGAGGCTGCACGTAGTTCTCGTTGTAGATGGTCAGGTAGTAGAACACGTCGCGGCCGTCGCCGTACATCGCCTGCAGGCCGCGGCGGATGATCGTCGCCATCTCGTAGGCAAACGCCGGGTCGTACGCCTCGCAGGCGGGAACGGTGGAGGCAAGGAGCAGGCTGTGGCCATCCTGATGTTGCAGACCCTCACCTGCCAGCGTGGTTCTACCGGCGGTTGCGCCGAGGAGGAAGCCCTTCGCCCGGCTGTCCGCGGCAGCCCAGATGAGGTCGCCGACCCGCTGGAACCCGAACATCGAGTAGAAGGTGAAGAACGGGACCATCGGAACGCCGCGGGTGGCGTACGCGGTGGCGGCGGCGGTGAAGCTCGCCATGGATCCGGCTTCGGTGATGCCCTCCTCGAGTATCTGGCCGTCGGTCCGCTCGGTGTAGGAGAGAAGCAGCTGCGCGTCCACGGGCTCGTACTTCTGGCCACCCGAGGCGTAGATGGCGAGTTCCTTGAACAATGAGTCCATGCCGAAGGTCCGCCCTTCGTCCGGGATGATCGGGACCACGCGCGGTCCGAACTTCTCGTCTCGGGCGAGGTTGCGGAGGAGCCGGGTGAAGGCCATGGTCGTCGAGACCTCGTTGGTACCCGAGCCGCCGTCGAACTCGGTGAAGGCATCCGCAGACGGGAGTTCGAGCGGCCGGCGGATCTCGGTCGAACGCGAGGGGAGGGGACCGTCGAGTGCCCGCCGACGGTCCATGAGGTAGGCATACTCGGGCGAGTCCTCATCGAACCGGAGGTACGGCGGTTCGTCGTTGGGTCCCAGTTCGGGGATCACGTCCTGAAGCGACAACCGGTCGCGAAGGCTCATGAGCTGGGCGTTGCTGAGCTTCTTGATCTGATGGGTTGCGTTCCGTCCTTCCACGTCCGGTCCGAGCGTCCAACCCTTGATCGTCTTCGCCAGGATGACGGTGGGAGCGCCGCTCGTCTCGGTGGCGCGCTTGTAGGCGGCGTAGAGCTTCTTGTAGTCGTGGCCGCCGCGTCGAAGCGCCCAGATCTCGTCATCGGTCATGTGCTCGACCATCTTTCGAAGGCGCGGATCCGGCCCGAAGAAGTTCTCTCGCACGTAGGCACCGTTGTGCGCCTTGTAGCGCTGGTAGTCGCCGTCGACGCGCCGGTTCATGTTGTCCACGAGGACTCCGTCGACGTCGGCGGCCAGCAGCGGATCCCAGTTGGAGCCCCAGATGACCTTGATGACGTTCCAGCCGGCGCCGCGGAAGACCGCCTCGAGTTCCTGGATGATCTTGCCGTTGCCGCGCACCGGCCCGTCGAGCCGCTGCAGGTTGCAGTTGACGACCAAGATCAGGTTGTCCAGTTTCTCGCGGGCGGCGAGGGTGATCGATCCGAGCGTTTCAGGTTCATCCGTCTCACCATCACCCAGGTAGCACCACACCCTCGACTGGCCGGTGTCGTCGACGCGACGGTTGTGCAGGTACTTCAGAAAGCGGGCGTGGTAGATCGAGTTGATGGGTCCGAGCCCCATCGAAACCGTCGGGAACTCCCAGAAATCGGGCATGAGGCGGGGGTGCGGATACGAGGAGAGTCCGTTGCCGGCGATCTCACGCCGGAAGTGGTCGAGTTGCTCTTCGGTGATCCGACCCTCGAGATAGGCTCGGGCATAGATGCCGGGGGCGGCGTGGCCCTGGAAGTACACCGAGTCGCCGGGCAGTCCGTCCTCCTTGCCGCGGAAGAAGTGATTGAACCCGACGTCGTACAGGGCTGCCGAGGAGGCGAAGGTCGAGAGGTGCCCCCCGATCCCTTCGGCGGCCAGGTTGGCTTTGATCACCATGACCGCCGCGTTCCACCGAATGGCCCGGCGGATTCTGCGTTCCATCTCCTCGTCGCCCGGGAACCAGGGCTCCTGTTCGGGGGGAATGCTGTTGATGTAGGGGGTCGACACCATGGCGGGAACGTCGATCCCGATCTCGCGGGCGCGCTTGATCAGCCTGCCGAGCAGGTACATTCCGCGCACGGTCCCGGAGTTGCCGACGGCGGCGTCGAGCGATTCGAGCCACTCCCGGGTCTCGACAGGGTCGGTGTCCGGAAACTGCTGGATGAAGTCGTCGATGATCATGATCCCCTCGCGTGCGTTGCCCCCGGAGGTTACCCAGGTCGCCGGATTGGCGGAGGAGTTCGGTGTTGAAACGGGTGCCGACCCTACAATCTCCTGATGGATCTCCCGGCTTTCGAGGACGTGCTGGCAGCGGCCGAACGGATCGGGCCGTACGTCCACCGGACCCCCGTGTTCACGTCGCAGACCCTGGACCGCCGGCTGGATGCCCGTGTCTTCTTCAAGTGCGAGAACCTGCAGAAGGTCGGGGCGTTCAAGGCGCGCGGCGCCACCAACGCGGTGCTCTCGCTGTCGGACGACGAGGCCTCGCGTGGCGTGGCGACCCACTCATCGGGCAACCATGGTCAGGCCCTGGCGTATGCCGCCGCCGTGCGAGGCATCCCGGCGTGGGTCGTGATGCCGGATCACGCGCCGGAGGTCAAGGTTCGTGCGGTCCGCGGTTACGGCGCCGAAGTGGTGTTCTGCCCACAGGCAGAGCGGGAGGAGCGGACACGGCAGCTGGTGGACGAAACCGGAGCCACGCTGATCCACCCCTACGACAATGCAGCCGTGATTGCCGGCCAGGGCACGGCGGCCCTCGAACTCATCGAGTATGCACCGGACCTCGACATCGTGGTAGCTCCGGTGGGGGGTGGTGGCCTCCTGGCGGGAACGGCGCTCTCTGCGAACGCGCTGCGGCCTGGTGCTCTCGTGGTCGGCGGTGAACCGCTGGCCGTCGACGATGCCTTCCGATCGCTGTCTACCGGAGTTCGGCAGCCGGCCGTCTCCAATCCGCAGACGCTTGCCGACGGATTGCTGACCGGACTGGGGGAGAGAAACTTCACGATCCTCCGCGAGAGCGGGGTGGAGATCGTCACGGTCTCCGAGGAGGAGATTGTGGCCGCCGCCCGCTTCTTTCTCGAGCGCATGAAGCTGGTGGTCGAGCCCTCCGGCGCTGTGTCGCTGGCCGCCGTTCGGAAGATGCCCGTCGCCGGACGGCGCGTGGGCGTGATCGTCAGCGGCGGGAACACCGATTTCCGCTGGCTCCACCCTTGACCGGATGCTTCTGCGCAATGCAACGGCGCGTGGGGAACCGTTGCATTGCCGAGAAACGGGTCAAGTCAGTTGGAGGTCGCACCGCAGACAGCGATTCGCTTCCTCGATCGCGTCCTGGCGTGAGTAGCCGAGTTCCACCTCCGAGAACGACCGGATTCTGAGCGGAACGGACGTCGTCGGCATGTCCGGTCGGAAGTGTTCTCCCATCTCGAGGGGTGGGAGTTCGCTCAAGATCTCCGCCGGAGCGAGATGTTCGTCGATGTTGCCGCTCCCGCCCAGGTACCGATCGATCTCCTGCGCGGCCTCCCTGCCGTGGGCGATCGCCTCAACCACCGATGCCGGACCGAGCACGGCGTCTCCGCCTGCGAACACCCCTTCCGCCGACGTCTGGAGCGTGCCGGGTCGCACGGAGACGCGCTCACCGCCTCCGATGTCGAGGCCCCAGTTCGCAGGGACGGCCGGGTGCTGTCCCACAGCCGAGAGCACCGTGTCGAAGTGCGTGGTGAAGTCCGAGCCCTCGACGGGCTCGGGGCGTCGCCTCCCGTCGGCTTCGGCGGCGCCGAGTCGCACCCGCCGGCACGTCAACGCCAGTTCGTCACCCGCCCGGTCGATGCGGACCGGCATCGTCAGAGTCTCCAGCCCGATGCCCTCGGCGAGGGCGTCGGCGATCTCGTGATCATCGGCCGGCATCTCATCGCGTCCGCGCCGGTACAGGATCGTGACCTCCCCGGCGCCGAGGCGCAGGGCAGTTCGTGCCGCGTCGATGGCGGAGTTACCACCGCCGACCACGGCGACCCGACCGCCTACATCGACCGGGCGTCCGGCCGCGACGTCGCGCAGGAACTGGATGCAGTCGATGACGCCTTCGAGGTCTTCACCTTCGACGCCGAGCGGATAGGACGTGTGCGCTCCGGACGACACGAAGATGGCGTCGAAGCCCCGGTCCCACAGGGCCGCAAGCGAGGTGACCTCAGAGGCGGTCTCGATGTGGACGCCGGCGCTCTCGATGATGCTCAGGTCTCGCTCGAGGATGTCTTCCGGAAGCCGGTAGCGCGGAATCCCGTGGCGGAGCATTCCGCCGGGTTCGTCGAGTGCTTCGAAGATCGTGACGTGGTGCCGGCCCACTCTGGCCAGGTAGTAGGCCGCCGTCAGGCCGGCCGGCCCGGAACCGATCACTGCCACCGACTTGCCGGACGGCGGACCGATCGGGGACGGAATGCGCTCCTCGGCCCTACCCCCAAATCGGACCGCGGCGTCCTTGAGGGCGCGGACGGCGATGTTTTCGTCGAGGTCTCCGCGCCGGCAGGAGCGTTCGCATGGATGGAAACACACGACACCACAGATCGAGGGCAGCGGCATCTTCTCCCGAACCACCAGGTAGGCGTCCTCGAAGTTGCCCTGACCCACCAGCCGCACGTAACGGTGTGCTTCGACACCGGCCGGGCAGAGATTGGTGCACGGAGCCGTGACCAGCGCCGGACACATCCCTGCACGGCAGTGCTTGTCGTTGATGTGCTCCTCGTACTCCTCCCGGAAGTAGCGCAACGTAGTGAGGACCGGGTTGGGGGCCGTCTGCCCGAGCCCGCAGAGGGAGGTTGCGCCGATCGTCCGTCCGAGCTTCTCCAACAGGGGAATGTCCTGGGGATGGCCCTCGCCGCGGCAGATCCTCTCGAGGATCTCGAGCATGCGGCGGGTACCTTCCCGGCACGGAGTGCATTGCCCGCAGGACTCCTCCTGCGTGAAGGTGAGGAAGTAGCGGGCCAGGTCGACCATGCAGGTGCTCTCATCCATGATGACCAGACCACCCGAACCCATGATCGACCCTGCCTCCTTGAGGGCTTCGAAGTCGATGGGAAGGTCGAGCAGGCGGGCCGGGATGCACCCTCCGGACGGACCGCCCGTTTGCGCCGCCTTGAACTTCCCGCTGCCGGGAATACCGCCGCCGATTTCGTGAACGACCTCGCCGAGCGTGATGCCCATGGGAACCTCGATCAAGCCGGGCCGGTTGATCTTCCCCGTCAGGGCGAACGTCTTCGTTCCCTTGCTGGTTTCCGTTCCCGACTCGGCGAACCAGGTAGCGCCTTCCCGCAAGATTCCTGAGACGTTGGCGAACGTCTCGACGTTGTTGATGTTGGTGGGCCGGCCGAAGAGCCCTCTGGCGGCGGGGAAGGGCGGCCGGGGCCGGGGCATGCCGCGATGACCCTCGATGCTGGCCATGAGGGCCGTCTCTTCGCCGCAGACGAACGCTCCCGCCCCCTTCTTGATCTCGATGTCGAAAGAGAGTCCGCTGCCCATGACGTCGACGCCGAGGAGGCCGGCTTCGTGCATCTCGGCGATGCCGGTCTCCAGACGCTCGATGGCCAGCGGATATTCGGCCCGCACATAGACGAATCCCTGGGTGGCGCCGATCGCATGCGCGGCGATGCACATCCCCTCGAGGACCGAGTGTGGATCACCCTCGAGAACCGCCCGGTCCATGAAAGCCCCCGGGTCGCCTTCGTCGGCGTTGCATATCACGTATTTGACCGAACCGGGGGAGGCCCGGCAGAACTCCCACTTCATCCCGGTCGAGAAGCCGCCGCCGCCCCGGCCGCGCAGACCCGAGGCCTTGACTTCTTCGATCACCTGGTCGGGCGCCATGGACAGCGCTCTCCGCAAGCCGGCGTAGCCGCCGCGGGCCAGGTAGTGATCGAGGCTGGTCGGATCGATCACACCGCAGTTGCGCAGGGCTTTGCGGACCTGACGACCCAGCACCGGCAGGTCGGACAGTCGTGGGATTCCGCCGATCTTCCCGTTTCCGGTCGATCCGAGAGCTCGACTCTCGATGGGCCGTCGCTCGACGATATGCGCCCGGAGGATCTCTTCGACCGAGTCGGGTGAGACCCCCTGGTAGGTGACCGACGGAATGCCCGGGACGGCAACTTCAACCAAAGGCTCGGCGAAACACATGCCGATGCATCCCACCGGGACCACGTGGGCCTCTACACCAATGGCCGGTAGGGCTGCGTTCACGGCTCGGAGAACGTCCGCCGCGCCGGCGGCCAGCCCGCAGGTGGCGGTACCGACGGAGACGACGGGTTGCTCGCCGAGGTCTTGCCAGGCTCGTTGGGCCGCAGCGATGCGGACGTCGATATCGACGGTCGGCGCGGTCGCCGCCGGCCCCTCCTGTGATGGCCCGTGATCGTCGGGAGCCGGCGACGGCGTGGCCGTTCGAAGTGTGTCCAGCAGCGCCGCAGCGGTGGCCGAGGTCTGCCGGCCGTACACGCGACCGTCGCCGACGACGACCGGGGCCAGGGCACAGGATCCGAAGCAGGCGACGGTCTCGAGCGAGAACGAGAGATCGTCGGTGGTCGTCCCGGCCGGGATTCCCAAGCGGCGTTCGAGTTCCCGCAGGATGGAACCGCTGCCACGAACGTGGCAGGCGGTGCCGCGGCAAACGGTGATCGTGTGCGCTCCGCCCGGTTCGAAGTGGAACTGTGAGTAGAAGGACGCCACCCCAAAGACCCTGCTGAGCGGCACTCGCAGGTGGTCGGCCGTCGCCCGCAGCGCAGCCTTGGGCAAGTAGCCGGCTGCGCTGTTCACGAACTGCAGCGCCGGTATCAGGTGAGCCGCATCGGCCGGGATACGGCTGCCGAGCTCGGCTTCCCAGCCGGACGGGTCGAGCGCCGCGTACTCGCTCACGACCGGAGCCTGTTCTCGTCGGTAGCCGTCATTGCGGCACCTTCTCGACCCTGATCGCACAATGCTTCAGTTCTGCGGTGTCGGTGACGCTGTCGAAGGCGTCGATCGTCAGCACATTGGCGTTTGCCTCCCCGAAGTGAAAGGCCATCCAGCACACGCCGGGAGGTGACCGATCGGTGACCCAGGCACGCACGTCCACCGTCCCGCGGCGAGATGTCACCCGAACCATCTCACCGTCGTCGATGCCCAGCCGGGCCGCGTCGTCCGGAGCGATCTCGATCAGTTCTTCGCCGAACACCTCCTCGAAGCCGTCAGAGCGGCGGGTCTGCGTTCCCGTCTGATAATGCCAGAGCCGGCGCCCCGTGCTGAGCACCAGGGGATAGTCATCATCGGGCAGTTCGGCAGGTGGAATCCAATCTGCAGGTTCGAACCTGCCCCTGCCGCGCGCGAACCGCCCGTCCTTGTGCAGGAACGGTGTTCCAGGGTGGTCGAGCGTCGGAGCGGGCCACTGCACACCCTCTTCCTCGCACCGTTCCCACGTGATGCCGTGGTAGCTGGTTCCCAGTTCGCGCAATTCCTCCCAGGCTTCTGCGGAGCTGGAGAAGCCGAGGTCGTACCCCAGCCGGCGACCGAGTTCGGCGAACACCCACCAGTCGTCGCGGGCGTCACCGGGCGGGCGAAGCGCAGGCCGGACACGCTGTATGCGGCGTTCGGTGTTGGTGAACGTCCCGTCGAGTTCGGCCCAGCAGGTTGCCGGGAACACGACGTCCGCATACTCGGTGGTCTCCGTTTCGAAGATCTCGTTGGCGATCACGAACTCGGCAGCCTCGAGACATTCGATGGTGTGGGCCGTGTTCGGTTCGCTGTTGACGATGTTCTCACCGAAGATGTAGAGGGCCTTGAGCGTGCCGTCCTTCAGCCCGCTCAACATGGCGGGGAGCGTCTTCCCGAGCTTGTCGGAGAGGCCGGGCCGGTTCCAGCCTTCCTCGAACTTCGCGATCACCGCCGACTCGGTCACCTTCTGGTAGTTGTGGAAGACGTTCGGGAGTGCCCCCATGTCGCAGGCGCCCTGAACGTTGTTCTGTCCCCGCAAGGGATTGAGCCCGGTGCTCGGTTGCCCGATGTTGCCGAGCAGCATTTGCAGATTGGCGAGCGACTTGACGTTGTCCGTGCCGCAGATGTGCTCGGTGATGCCGAGTGTGTAGAAGAGCGCAGCGGAGCCGGCCTCTCCGAGGAGTCGAGCGACCGTTCGGAGGTCTTCGGGCGGAACTCCGGTGATGGCGGATACCCGATCGACCGGGTAGGCCTGCACCGCTTGGCGGATGGCCTCGAAGTTCTCGGTGTGCTCGGCGATGAATCGGGTGTCCTCCCACCCGTTGGCGATGATCTCGCGGATGAGCCCGTTGATGAGGGCCACATCGGTACCGACTCCGTGCTGAATGTGGATGTCCGCCCAGCGGCACAGGTCGATCCTGCGAGGATCGCAGACGATGAGGGTGGCGCCGCGCTTCCGGGCCCTCTTCATCGCATACGAGATCACCGGATGTGCTTCGGTGGTGTTTGAGCCGATGACGAGGAGGACCTCAGCGTGTTCGATCTCGCCGATCGAGTTGGTCATTGCCCCAGATCCGAAGGTGGTCGCCAGACCGGCGACCGTCGGTGCGTGTCAAGTTCGTGCGCAGTGGTCGACGTTGTTGGTGCCGATCACTGCGCGGGCGAACTTCATCGCCGCATAGTTGTTCTCGTTCGTCGACCGGCCACACGCAATCATCCCGAAGGCATCCGGTCCGTGTCGATCCCTGATGTCGCCGAGTCGGCGTGCCGTGTAATCGAGCGCCTCCTCCCAGGCAACGGGTTCGAGCTTGCCGTTCTTTCGTATGAGAGGAGTGGTGAGGCGCTCGGGGCTGGAGGGGAACTCGTAGCCGAACCGTCCCTTGACGCACAGCATGCCGTCGTTCGGGCGGGCGCCTTCCACTCCGTTGATGCGAACGATTCGATTGGCTGCACGATCGACCTGTACCTCGATCTGGCATCCGACGCCGCAATAGGCGCAGGTAGTGCGCACCCGATCGAGTTCCCACACCCGGCCGCGCCCGGCGGCCTTCTTTTCGAACAGTGACCCGGTCGGACACAACTGGACGCATTCACCACAGTGAACGCATGAGGACTCGCCCATCGGAACGTCGTCGTCGCAGATCACGAGCGAGGCGTCGCCGCGGTACCCCATGTCGAGGACCTCGTTGACGACGACGTCGTTGCAGGCACGAATGCACCGGAAGCAGTGGATGCATTTGCTCGGGTCGCGCACGATGAACGGACTCGACGTGTCGAGAGGCATTTGCGATTCCGCGAGCGGGAAGGACGGCCGTTCGATACCGAGGTGATAGGCGGCGTCCTGCAACTCACACTGTCCGGTTGCCTCGCAGGTGAGGCAGTCGTGAACGCCGGCAGAGAGCAGCAGATCGACGTTCATCCGGCGTGCCTCGCGGACCAGTTCGGACTCGCTGTGAATCACCATCGAATCCTGGACGGGCAGGTTGCAGGCCGTCTGCAGGCCGTTCCTCCCATCGACGTCGACCACGCAGGCGCGGCACAGACCCGCCTGCCCGGTCTTGGGGTGGTAGCACAGGCTGGGCACGTACCAGCCGTTCTCACGAGCGGCTTCCAGCACCGTCTGATCGGAGCGCGCCTCGATCGTTCGACCATCGATCGTGAGGTGGACGGTCTCCGGCACGTCGTGTGCAGTCATCGCTCTCCTCTCGGCCTGCGCGGCATCCGGCGAGCGTCCATGCGGTGCCGCGACCGTATCGCTCTCCACCATCAAGCTATAGGAGGACGCCTACCCGGGCAAGGTTCCATCCGGGACGCGCGGTGGAGCCGAGGGACCCTAATTGAGCTACCGCAAGAGCGTGCATAGGATCCTTCCGGGTGAACGTTCTCGTCATCTCCTCCTATGAGCTCGGCCATCAGCCGTATCACGTTGCTTCGGCGGCGGCTGCGCTCCGCGCTGCCGGACATGCGGTGCGAACCGCCGACCTCGCCCTCGAGCCGCTCGACGATGCCGACATTGCC
>JABAOG010015464.1_pt1 | contig 18122 bp, 18 predicted proteins | sample 7062131 | NCBI WGS metagenome assembly JABAOG01 (sample SAMN14538629, study PRJNA623070) | marine sediment metagenome | biome: marine biome [ENVO:00000428]; feature: marine pelagic biome [ENVO:01000023]; material: deep marine sediment [ENVO:00002113] | place: India: Arabian Sea | collected...
TCCCGACTTTCGCTTCGGTTTCATCTTCGGGGATCCGGAGGCGCGGCATGAGCCTGCCGACGGTTACCGGCCGCCGTTCGCCGCGGGTCGCGAGTTCAAAGTCAGTCAGGCATTCCCGGAAGCGATGACGCACACGACACCGGACAGCCGCTACGCGATCGACCTCGAGATGCCCGAAAGAACCGACATTTACGCCGCACGCGGTGGGATCGTCGTCGAGGTGGCGCACCGCAATTTCCGGGGCGGCGCTGACTGGGGCAAATACGGTTCCGAGGCAAACCTCGTCAAGATCATGCATGACGACGGCAGCTTCGCGCTTTACGCACACCTGTCCTGGGATTCGATCCGGGTCCGCGTCGGCGATCGCGTAGATCGGGGGCAGTTCATCGCGGCGTCCGGTAACACCGGATTCAGCACCGGTCCGCACCTGCACTTCGTGGTTTTACGCAACGACGGACTGCGGAGCGTTTCCGTGCCTGTCGTGTTCTCCGACGGCCGCGGTGGGTTGGTGACCGCACAGACCGGGCAGTTTCTGCGAAATCCCTGACCGCGACGGATCGACGCGAGCGGCCTACTTCCGCAAATGAAATTCCCGCGGCTGAAATGCCGCGGGAATTTTTTCCGGAAGTCTCCGCTCGCGTGGTCGACCCGTCGCCGAGCGTCAGCGGGGCTCAGCCATCTGCGCGCGACAACGCCGCGGCGAGCGCGACGATCAGCCAGGCGATCATGAACGACGAGCCCCCGATGGGCGCGACCTCGCCGAGCGCCGCCGGTCCGCCGAGCTTGGTGACGTAGATCGAACCGCAGAACACGACCATGCCGAAGATGAACAGCCAGCCCGCGAACTTCAGCAGCGCGGACGGGCCGAACCGGGCGTTCAGCAGCGCGACCAGGATCAGTGCGAGCGAATGGTAAGTCTGCATCTGCACGGCCCAGCGCCACGACAGGCGATCGGCCTCGGTCAGTGAGTCGGCCAGGCCGTGGAATCCGTAGGCGCTCAGCATCGCCCCCGTCGACAGAAGCAGCGCGCCGACGATCACGAAAAATTTGTCGTGCCCAGCCATAGGTACTTTCCCTGCCTGCGAAACTTGGTGTCTCGCACCGGTTTTCGGCTATCCTGATGATATGCAACAACGCACTTTGGGCGCCACCGGCGAGCGGGTCTCGGCGATCGGCCTCGGCTGCATGGGGCTGGTCGGGTGGTACGGGGAGCGCGACGATCGCGAGGCGGCGGCCACGGTGCGGCACGCCCTCGACCTCGGCGTGACGCACCTCGACACCGCCGCGGTCTACCAGGACGGGACCAACGAACGCTTCGTCGGTGACTGCATCCGCGGCCGACGCGACGAGGTATTCCTGGCGACGAAGTGCGGCATGGCGCGCTCGCCCGAGGGGCGGATCGGGGTCGACAATCGACCGGAGCTGATCAAGGCGTCCTGCGACGAGAGCCTTGCGCGACTCGGCACCGATCGCATCGACCTGTTCTACCTGCATCGCATCGATCCGGGCGTGCCGGTCGAAGACTCCGTCGGCGCCATGGGCGAACTCGTCGCGGCGGGAAAGATACGCTTCGTCGGCCTGTCGGAAGCGAGCCCCGCGACGCTCGAGCGGGCGCATGCCGTGCACCCGGTCGCCGCGCTGCAGAGCGAGTTGTCCCTGTGGTCGCGGCAGGAGGCCCGGCCGGCGCTGGACAAGTGCCGCGAACTCGGCATCGCGTTCGTCGCGTATAGCCCGCTGGGGCGCGGATTCCTCAGCGGCGCGATCAAGAGCCCCGCGGACCTGCCGGAGGGCGATACGCGCCGGATCTTCCCGCGCTTCGCGGACGAGAACTTCGCCGAAAATGTTGCCGCCGCGAGGCGGGTGCGCGAGCTGGCAGAGGCCATTGGCGTGACGCCCGCGCAGCTCGCCCTGGCGTGGGTGCTGGCCCAGTGGGAGGGTGTCCTGCCGATACCCGGCACGAAGAAGCGCGCGTACCTCGAGGAGAACGCCGCCGCGGCGGACATCACGCTCGACGCGGATGCCCTCGCCGACATCGACCGGCAGTTGCCGGAATCCATGGTGCACGGCGAGCGTTATCCTGAGATCATGCAGGCATCGCTCGGGAACTGAAACGAGAAGATAACGCGCAGGCAAGCGCGAGGAGGAGGAACCATGACAACGCTACAAGAGAGAATCGCCAGCGAGCGCCGGCGACTGCGCCTCGTCAGGATGAAGATGCTCGCCGCGATCGAGAAACAGGCGCAGGGCGATGCGGATTACGTGCCGTTCTACGTGGCCGCCGCCGACTACATCGACGCGACGATGCAGCGCCTGCACGACCAGGACGTCAAGATGCGCGAAATGATCCTCGAGAAAGTGGAGAAGGTCGACGACTATGTCGAGACGGCGATTGGGGAACTCGATGCGCGGCTCGAGGGCGCGGAGGCCCACCTGAAGCCGTTCCTCGAGGCCCGCGACAAGCTGAGGGAGCAAGGCATCGAGGCGCTGGAGGCATTCGAGAAGATCGGCAAGGAGTACTCGGACTTCATCGTGGCGAACATGGGCCATCACGGATCGACGAGCGACCTGGCCGCCAAGCTATTCTCCACCGCCGACTGGGAGTTCATGGCCGGCGTCAGCGAAGAGCAGCAGAAGAAGGACGAGGAATTGTTCGAGCGGGTCGAGGAAACCTCGCCGGAGTCCGTCAAGCACGTCGAGTGATCGGCCTCGCATCCCTGGCTCGCGAGCCAGCTCATGGCGGGCCGAGTTTCCACGTCCTTGGCGAGCACGGTCAAACCGAGGCTGTGCACGAGGGGCTCCGGGTGCGGAGATCCGTCTCCGATGCCGCCACACGAGGGACTGCAGGCGCCGGATTATGCGAAATCCGTCGCGGACTCAGGATGCCGGTCGCAGGCTCGCGCGCGCCCGCTGGAGTTCCTGCTGATGACGGCGTCGGAGCCTGCGGTAAGCGACCAGCCCGCCGTCGCTGGGCACCAGGTGGTCGCCATCCGCATGATCGGCGTTGCCCGGTTGCTGCGAGGACACGATCGGCAGGTCGTCGTCGAACACGAGGTACTGCGAGAAACGCCCCCACAAGTCGACCAGTGGGTGGAACGGTCGCGGCACGCGGTGGTACCACCGCACGTAGACGTCCGTGCGTGACTCGTCGATGGGCACGAACGTCGCCGCCATGAAGTAGCTCCTGCCGAGCCGGTTGAACCACAGGTTCGGGTACACGAAGTCGACGAACTGTCGGTCGCTCCCGCCGGCCTTGTCCTGGAAGAACAGGAAACCCTCTTCGTGCGGCTCGACGCGCACCCGCGTGACGGGGTCCCGGATGAACGCACCGATGCTCTTGCGATGCACGAACGGCAGGTGGCTATAGTCCAGGACGTTCTCGATCGCGCGCGTGTAGTGGACGTTCCACGGGTAGCTGATCTCGCCGAAGTGCATGCCCCGCACGCGGTTCAGGCGTGGCAGGGCAGGAAGCTCCGCGGGCGCGACCGCCGGACCGCGCCATGCCCAGACGTAGCCGGCCGCTTCCCGGATTGGCAGCGTGTCGACGCGGAGTTGCGGCGGTATCGGCCAGTCTTGGCCCTCGGCCGGTACCCTCAGGCAACGCCCATCGGAACCGAACCGGAAACCATGGAACCGACATTCGATCGAGTCAGAACGGATGCGGCCGAGGCTCAGGGCGGCGCCGCGATGCGCGCAGCGGTCCGGCATGCACACGGCTTCGCCCGAATCGGTCCTCCAGAACACGAGGCGATCACCGAAGCGCATCCGCGCGACCGGTCGCGCGCGGAGTTCACGCGAACTGAGTACGGGGTACCAGTGCCCGCTCGACCATCCGCCCATCGGCGTATCTTGCGGCAGCGCATTCGCGGCATGCAAGCCGCGCCTCGCGTTGGCGGAGGGCGGTCGTCTGCGGTCTAATGCGGGTTTTCACGACGCAGGAGCGGCGAGCGAACAGCGATGATCAAGGTCTCGACCATGAAGCCCTTCGCGCCGGGCGACATATTCCTGGGCTGCACGTATCTGAATGATCCGGAGGACGACCACGCCGGGGAGGGCAGGATCTTGCAGTTCGACCGGGGCATGGTCCCCAAGGGAACCCTGTACACGAGAGGCACCAGCCACTTGATCGTCAACCTGCGCTTCGGCCCGGATGGCGTCCTCTGGGGTTTCGATCCGTTCGAGCACGCCGTGGTCCGCGTGTCGCCGGAGGGTGAGCAACTGCCGGCGCACGATTTCGGCGACCGCGGCTGGGGCAGCGTCTGCCACGGGCGAGACGGCAGCGTACTCCTGACCGAGTACCTGAACGGCGACAGGCCATACGAGGGCGGCAAGATGCGAACGCTGCCCGGCACGAGTGTCGTCGGCTACGGGCGCATCGCGAAGTTCGACGCGGAACTCCGAGAGGTCGCCGAATTCGATACCGATCTGTCGCCGTCGATGACCGGGTTCCACGGCGTGACGCACAGCGCGATGCATCCGGATGGCAGGACCATGGCGTTCATGACCGATCTCGGCATGCGCGTGATGCTGATGGATACCGAGACCGGGGAGCAGCTGCCCGACCTCGTGACCTATCCGGGTGGCGAGGAGTACGTCCGCAAGTGGACGACCGGGGTCGCCTACCTGGGCGACGGAACGTTGCTGCTGCTGCGCGGCAGCTGCGTCGACTTCATCGACGCGAACGGCCAGTCGCAGCGGACGATCCCGCTCGACGAGTACGGCTACGCGATGATCACGGTCGGCGCTGGCGAGTCACACGTGCTGGTGACCAACATATTCACCGGTGTCATGTCGAAGGTCGACCTGGGCTCGGGCCAGATCGTCGGCCAGATCGACACCGGCATGGCGAAGCCGTTCCGCAGTCTCGCCGGAGTCGCCGAGTTCGGTGGCTGACCGGGGCCCGCACGCGCCTCCGACATGAACCGGCTCATCGCAGCATGGGACTGGCTGTTCCTGGACCGCCCGCGGCTGGGATTGGCCGCCGTGTTCGCCTTCGTCGGCTTCTTCGCGTGGTTCATGCCCGACTTCCGGCTCGATGCCTCCGGCGACTCGCTCCTGCTCGAGAACGACGCCGACCTGCGTTACTACCGCGGCACGACTGCACGCTACGGCTCCGACGACTATCTGATCATCACGTACACGTCCCAGGACGACCTGTTCTCGCCGTCCACGCTGGCCGACCTCCAGCGCCTGCGGGACGAGTTGCTCGAACTCGACGGCTTCGAGTCCGTCATTTCCATCCTCGATGTTCCGCTGATCGACAGTCCGCGAACGTCGCTGCAGGAGCTGCAGTCCGAGGTGCCGACGCTGCTGAGCCCGCGCACCGACATCGAGCTGGCCCGCATCGAGCTGACGACCAGCCCGCTGTACCGGCAGCTGCTGATGAGCACCGACGGCCGGACGACGGCGCTGCTGGCGCGGTTCCGCCTCGACCCCGAGTTCATCGAGCTGCTCCGGCAGCGCGACGAGCTGCGTGAGAAGCAGGTGTTCGGCGAACTGCTGATTGAAGAGCAGCGACGGATCCGGGAACTCGACCGCGAGATCAGGGAGCTGCGCGTGCGTGTGACGGCGCGCCAGCAAGCGGACATCGAGCGCGTTCGCGTGATCCTCGACGAGCATCGCGGCCGCGCGGAATTGCGGCTCGGCGGGCTGCCGATGATCGTCACCGACATGCTCGAATACATCAAGCGGGACGTCATCGTGTTCGGGGCCGGCATCCTGGTATTCCTGATCGGCCTGATGACGACGATCTTCATGCGCCCGCGCTGGGTCGTCCTGTCCATGTTGGCCTGTTTCCTGTCGATCGTCGTGATGATCGGTTACCTCGGGGCCACCGACTGGCCGGTCACCGTGGTGTCGGCCAACTTCGTCGCGCTGCTGCTGATTTTCGGCTTGTCGATCGCCGTGCACCTGATCGTGCGCTATCGGGAGCTGCATGCCGCTAACCCCGCGCAGGACCAGTACTGGCTCGTGCAGAGCACCGTCCGGGACAAGTTCCTGCCGTGCCTCTTTACCGCGCTGACGACGATGATCGCGTTCCTGTCGCTACTCGTCAGCGGGATCCGACCCGTCATAGATTTCGGCTGGATGATGGTCATCGGCATGGCCGTCGTCATGCTGATGGCCTTCACGTTCTTCCCGGCCGGGCTGATGCTGCTGTCTCCGGGAGAGCCGCAGAAGCGGCGCGAGGCGACCGGCGCGATCACGGGCTTCATGGCGCATCTCGTGCGTGACCGGCCGCGCTCGGTCATGATGTTCTATATCGTCGCGGCGGTAGCCAGTGTGGTCGGGGTCATGCGGCTCGACGTCGAGAATCGCTTCATCGATAACTTCAAGGAGACGACCGAGATCTATCGCGGCATGGTCAAGATCGACCAGGAGCTCGGCGGCACGACCCCGCTCGACATCATCCTCGACGCCGACCCGGCGTTCTTCGCGGCACAGGACGATCCTTTCGGGCTGGGCGAGGACGAGTTCGAGGACGAGTTCGAGGACGAGTTTGCCGCGGACGAGGGAGATCTCGGCTCGACGAGCTACTGGTACAACACGTTTCAGCTGCAGACCGTAAGGGCCGTGCACGAGTGGCTCGAGAGCCAGCCGGAGACCGGCAAGGTGCTGTCGATGGCCACCACGATCGACACGCTGCAGACGATCAACGACGACGAGGAGGTCAGCACGTTCTGGCTGTCGATCCTCTACAAGCGTCTGCCCGCCGACGTCAAGAGCGCGTTATTCGACCCGTACATGTCGAAGGACGGCAACCAGGTGCGAATATCCGTGCGCGTGTTCGAGTCGGACCGCAACCTGCGCCGGCAGGAGCTGCTGACCCGGATCAGGAGTCAGCTGGTCGACGACATGGGACTGGCTCCGGAACGCGTACACCTGACCGGCATGCTCGTGCTCTACAACAACATGCTGCAGAGCCTGTTCCGGTCGCAGATACTGACGCTCGGCTTCGTATTCCTCGTCATCATGTTCATGTTCGTACTGTTGTACAGGTCGCTGCTGCTGGCCGTGATCGCGATCGTCCCAAACATCCTGGCCGCGGGCGCCGTCATGGGGCTGATGGGCCTGCTATCGATCCCGCTGGACATCATGACGATCACGATCGCGGCGATCGTGATCGGGATCGGCGTCGACGACACGATTCACTACCTGCACCGCTACCGAACGGAGTTCGCCGCCGACCGCGACTACGTCGGGGCGATGCAGCGTTCCCATGGCAGCATCGGGCGCGCGATGTACTACACGTCGGTCATCGTGACGATCGGTTTCTCGATCCTGGTCCTGTCGAATTTCTTCCCGACGATCTATTTCGGGATGCTGACGGGCTTCGCGATGCTGTTCGCGATGTTCGCGAACCTGACGCTGTTGCCGTTGCTGCTGGTCTGGATCAAGCCGCTGGGCAGGGTCTAGCGGCGGCCACGTAGCTGCGCCGCCCAGGCGCGCCCGTCGCCGGACGGCTGGTACCAGACGCTGAAGTCGGCGTCAGCGATCGCCAGCTCGCCGAGCGGATCGGCACTATCGATCTCGAATGCGTTGAAGCCGACGCGCTCCATGTAGTGGAGCTGTTCGAGCAGCACGTCGCCGACCGCGCGCAGCTCGCCGGCGAAGCCGTAGCGCTCGCGCAGCAGCCGCGCGTAGGAATACGCGCGGCCGTCCCGGAAGGTCGGGAACTCCAGTGCCACGAGCGCCAGGTCGGCCACGGCGTCGGCAATCGCCTCCGGGTGTTCGTCGCTCTTCAGCAGGACACCGACCGGACCGGGTCGGGCGCGGAGTTTCGCCCGATCCGCCTGCCATCTCGCCAGGGAGACCAGCACGCCGCCGTCCGCGGGTGCGGGCGCATCGTCGCTCACGCGGACGAACGGATCTGCCACGATCCTGCGATCGATGACCAGCGCCATCACGCAGCCTCCCGCTCGACGTCTTTGCCGTACACCGCTTTCCGGAAGGGCTCCATCCCGACGCGCCGGTAAGTGTCGAGGAAGCGCTCGTTCCCGTCGCGGATCTCGAGGTAGGCGTCCACGATGCGCTCGATGGCTGCCGGTATTTCGGATTGCGGCAGGCCGGGTCCGAGACGATCGCCCAGCGACGCGTGCTCGTCGGACGATCCGCCAAGCGTCAGCTGGAAGAACTCCTTGCCGCGCTTGTCGACGCCGAGGATACCGATGTTGCCGACGTGGTGGTGTCCGCAGGCGTTCATGCAGCCCGAGATGTTGATGGTCAGTTCGCCGACCCGCTGCAGCTTGTCGGTCTGCGCGAAGTGCAGGCCGATGTCCTGGGCGACCGGGATCGAGCGGGCGTTGGCCAGCGCGCAGTAGTCGAGCCCGGGGCAGGCGATGATGTCGGACGCGAGTCCGATGTTCGGGGTGGCGAGGCCGAGCGCGTCGAGTTCCTGCCACAGCGTGTGCAAGTCAGACTGACGGACGTCGACTAGCACGAGATTCTGGCGGTGGCTGACGCGCAGCTGTCCGAGGCTGAACTCGTCGGCGAGGTCCGCGATTCGCTCCATCTTGTCCGCCGGCAGGTCGCCCGGCACCTTGCCGGGCGCCTTCAGCGACAGGTTGACGATCGCGTAGCCCTGGACCTTGTGCGCGACAACGTTGCTGCGCATCCAGGCATCGAACGCCGGGTCGACCCCGCGCAGCGCTTGCAGTTCCGAACCGAGATCGTCGAGTCGCTCGTAGTCCGGCGGCTGGAAGTACGCGTCGATCCGCTGGGCTTCTGCGGGATCGATCTTCAGCACGCCGTCACGGATCGCGATCCACTCGGCGTCCACCAGTTCGCGGTACCGGTCGATGCCGAGCGCGTTGACCAGGATCTTGATGCGCGCCTTGTAGATGTTGTCGCGGCGGCCGTGCAGGTTGTAGACGCGCAGGATCGCCTCGACGTACGAAACGATGTGCTCGGGCTCGATCCAGTCGCGGATCGTCTTGCCGATCACCGGCGTCCGGCCCTGGCCGCCGCCGACGATGACCTCGAAGCCCGGCTCGCCGGCGTCGTTCAGGTGCATGCGCAGCCCGATGTCGTGGACGGCCACGGCCGCGCGGTCGTGCGGCGAGCCGGTGACCGCGATCTTGAACTTGCGCGGCAGGTAGGAGAACTCGGGATGCAGGATCGACCACTGGCGCAGGATCTCGCACCAGACCCGCGGGTCCTGGATCTCGTCCCGGGCACGCCCGGCGTAGTGATCGGCGGTGATGTTGCGCACGCAATTACCCGACGACTGCATCGCGTTCATCTCGACTTCCGCGAGGTCCGCGAGGATGTCGGGGGTCTCGTCGAGCTTGATCCAGTTGAACTGGATGTTCTGGCGCGTCGTGAAATGGCCGTAGCCCTTGTCGTACTTGCGCGCAATATGCGCGAGCTGGCGCAGCTGCCGCGACGACAGGCAGCCGTACGGCACGTTGACGCGCAGCATGTAGGCGTGCAGCTGCAGGTAGAGGCCGTTCATCAGCCGCAGCGGCTTGAACTGATCCTCGGTCAGCTCGCCGTCGAGACGGCGTCGAACCTGGCGTCGGAACTGCTCGACGCGCTCGTTAACCAGCGTATGATCGAATTCGTCGTAGCGATACATGTCAGGTCTCCGGGTCCGAACGGTCCACGTCGATGGTCGGCCCCGTCGCGCGAATCGCCTCGCGGATCTGGTCGGGCGTCCGCACGCCGCCGCGGACCGTCACCGGGATCAGGTTGGGGTCGATGACCAGGTTGTGCCGCTCGTCGACCCGGCTCCGCTCGAGCAGCCGCTGGGCTTCCAGGCCGTCCTCGATCAGCTCGCCTCTGTCGATCGACTCGACCCACGCGCCGTCGGCGGATCGGAATACCACGAGACCGTCCCGCAGGCGGTTTGCGATGAGCATCTGAGTCATGAGCCGTTCACCGTCGGTATGCGAGGTAGCCACAGACAACAGCGGGGACCGATGGCCCCCGCTACCGATTGCGAGTGTACGGGCCGCCGCCGCTGCCCGCTAAACGGATTTCTTAGTTTGAGATAAGTTCTGGTTATAAGAGGCGGATGCCCGGCTTAGGCCGCCCGACGCTTCTTGCGCTTCTTGCCGATCATCTCCGGGGCGTTCGCCGTCGCCAGCTTCATGCGCTCGAACTCGAGGTCCGGGTCGAGCGGCTGGCCGCTGCCCTGATTCTTCTCGTCCCACACGCGGACTTCTTCGAGGATCTTGCGCACCTGCCGGACCTGCCAGCGGCGCTCCTCCTTGCCCTTGTCGGTCAAGACGAGCTTCCGCCGACGCCGGTCGGCGGGATCGATGACCTCCGCGACCATGCCCTGTGTCATCTGCGCCGAGATATAGCGGGAGATGGAGGACTTCGGCAGGCCGGTCGCGTCACACAGGTCCGTCACGGTCGGCGGCCGTCCGAGTTCGTTCAGCACCAGCGTCGTCAGTTCGACCAGCATCTGCCCGAGTGGAATGCTGCCGTAACGCGCCATGTACAGGTGGACGATCCGCCAGAAGATGACCATCTGTGCTTCGGCGGTCGGGGCCCAGCCCTCCAGGCGCGCTCCGAGGTGGTTGGAGGGTTTCATTGGCATAAATTCTGCTCGGTAAGTAAATTGCGGCTAGGCTTGCCATGATACTGTCCGGATTACAGTTCCTCAATGTTTCCGGAACCGTTTTGATAATGATGCAGCGTAGTAAACTGCCTATACCCATATTCGGAAGGAGATGGAGCGACTCGGCGTGTCCGAAATGCGGGCGTTATCAAGCTCTTGCGGTTAGGTCGACGCGGTTCGGCCGACAAGGGCGAGACCGTCGCATCTGGCAATATATGACCACAATCGAAATAAAGGCGATCGCGTGACAGTCAACACCGGGATCCGGAAGACCGTGTCGGGGGCCCCCGGCTGGTTGCTGCGCTCCGCGCTCCCGGCCCTGGCGGCGACCCTGTCGGTCGCTCCGGCCTCCGCCGGCGACGGCCCGGCGGAGGCGGAACTCGCGAATTTCTGCACGACCGCCCAACAGATGGTCGCCGCGACGGCGCAGCGATCGGCGAACGTCGTTTACGCGGATCTGGAGGCGTTCATCAAGTCCAAGGCCTCGATCCGGCCGCTCGTGACGCGCCAGTTCGTCCACTACGACGAGGAGTCCCTGCCGCGCATGGTGTCGTGCAAGGTCAAGACCTCCGACATCCTGGTATTGGAATACGGCGAAGCGGCCGCCGGCTTCGAGGGGCGCTGCAGCTCCGTCAATGGGCTGACGCTGCAGCGCGTCACGGCCGCGCTTGAATCCGCCGCCGCGCCGCTCGGCGAATACGATGCCGTGGTCCTGGAAACCGATGAGGTGGGCGTCTCCGGCGTCAACTGGTTGAAGCCCTACCGGATGCTCTGGCGCGAGGGCGATACCCTGCACATTCTCGCGAAGGCCTTGCGCGTGGATTGGCACGACGACCGCTTCGCGAAGGCGCCGGCCCGGTTCCGCGGTACCCATTATTGTCACCTGGTGGCGCCGTCCTACCTGCGGCGCGTGTTGACCGGCGAAGTGGGCGTGCCGGCGCCCGATATGTGATCATGAAGCACCATGCCCCCGCATTCTCCTGATATCGACCGGCCGAAGAGCCGCGACCTGCGTCCGCTGCGGGCGCTCTGGCCGTTCATCCGGCCGCACCGGGCCACGCTGCTCGTCGCGCTGATCGCATTGCTGATTGCGTCCGGTGCGCTGCTGGTCGTGCCGATGGCCGTGCGCGACGTCATCGACAGTGGTTTCTCGGCCGAGGACGCCGCCAAGGTCGACCAATACTTCATCTACCTGCTCGGCGTCGTGTTGCTGCTGGGCGTGTTCGGCGCGGCCCGCCAGTACTTCGTGACGTGGCTCGGGGAGCGGGTCGTCGCGGACGTGCGGGACGCCGTCTATCGGCACGTCATCCGGATGGATCCGGCGTTCTTCGAGGTCACGAAAATCGGCGAGGTCCTGTCACGCCTCACAGCCGACACGACGCTGATCCAGTCCATCTCCGGCGTCGGCATCTCGATCATCCTGCGCTCGTCGATCCAGTTCGTCGGCGCGCTGGTCCTCCTCGGCATGACGAGTCCGCGGCTGATGGGCTACATCGTCGTGCTGATGCCGGCCGTGCTCGTTCCGATCGTGCTGATCGGCCGCTGGGTCCGCCGCCTGTCCCGCGCGTCGCAGGACAAGATCGCGGACGCGAGCGGTCTCGCGACCGAAACCCTGTCGGCCGCGCAGACGGTGCAGTCATTCACCGCGGAGGAGCTGGAGAGCCGGCGCTTCGGCGAGTCGATTCGCATCAGCTTCGAGGTCGCGGTGCGCCGGGTCCGGGCGCGCGCGGCGTTCTCGATGGCCGCCACGAGCGGGCTCTTCGCCGCGCTGATCGTGGTGCTGTGGATCGGCGCGCGCGCGGTGCTGGCCGGCGAGATGACGGGTGGCGAGCTCGGGCAATTCGTGCTCTACGCGATGTTCGTCGCCATGTCGGCGGCGATGCTGAGCGAGACATGGGGCGAACTGCAGCGCGCGGCCGGCGCGATGGAGCGCCTGCTGGAATTGCTGAACGCCGAGCCGAATATCCGNNGTGACGTTCAGCTACCCGTCGCGGCCGGACACCCGTGCGCTCGACCGCGTCACGCTAGACGTGCAGCCCGGCGAGCGGATCGCCTTCGTCGGCCCGTCGGGCGCCGGCAAGAGTACGACGTTCCAGCTGCTCATGCGCTTCTACGACCCGCAGGCCGGCCGGATCCTCGTCGACGGAGTGGATATCGCCGCCGCGCGTCCCGAGGACGTGCGCGCGCGCATCGGGATCGTGCCACAGGAGACGGTGATCTTCGGCGCCAGCGCCATGGAAAACATCCGCTTCGGACGGCCGGACGCGACCGACGCGGAGGTCGAGGCCGCGGCCAAGTCCGCCGCGGCGGACGAGTTCATCCGCGCCCTGCCGGACGGGTACGACACCTATCTCGGCGAGCGCGGTACCCGCCTCTCGGGTGGGCAAAAACAACGCGTCGCGATCGCTCGGGCGATACTGAAGGACGCGCCGATCCTGCTGCTGGACGAGGCGACCAGCGCGCTCGATTCGGAGTCCGAACGCCTGGTGCAGAAATCGCTCGAGGACCTTTCGCGGGACCGCACGACGCTGGTGATCGCACACCGGCTGGCGACCGTGCGCCGGGCCGACATGATCGCCGTGCTCGACCGGGGCCGGATCGTGGAAACCGGGACCCATGAGGAATTGCTGGCCGGGGACGGGCTTTATACGCAGCTTTCGAAGCTGCAACTGCTGGAGGACGGAAAGGCGCGCCAGCCGGAGACAGCTCAAGCAGGAGACTGACGGCGGGTCGCACCCGTAATTCTACTCCCTATGCAGAATGTCGTCCGTAATAACGTCGGCCCATTTGCGGGACCGGAAATCTTCCTGGAACTGAAGGGGATCGAGGCGCGTGTCCACCCACTCCCAGAAATCGATGCCGGAGGCCGCGGCGTCCGCCAAATAGCGGTCGACGAAATAGTCGAGCGCGCCGGTCTTCGACTGGCGGATATGGCCGTAGCGCAGCGACAGTTGCTTGCGCGCTTCCGCCATTGGCCGCCCCTCGTGAATAAAGAGATAGAGCACGCTGGCGATGCCCGCCCGGTCCGCCCCCGACTTGCAGTGCATCAGCGCCGGATATTCGATCTCCTCGAATAGCGAATTGATGCCGTAGATCGTCTCCCGATCCGGTGCCTCGCGGGATTTGACCCGGAAATTCACCAGTTCCACGCCGAATTTCCGGCACGCCTCAAGTTCCAGATAATAGGAGCCNNGAGCCGCAATCGCGCTGACCACGCAGATTGACAATGGTTCTGACGCCGCGTTCCGCCAGATGTGCGATCTGGTAGGGCGCAGGCTGGCTGGAGCGGTACATCTTGCCGGAAAGCCTGTGCCGATTGGGATTCAAACACCGCAGGACATGGTGATCCACGCCCCACAATTCCCACAGCGCGCGCATCTTTGCGGGTGGCGTCTGGCGGAATTGGGCCGGCCAGGGCGGCCGGTAGGCTCCCTCTACAGGCGCACGCAAAGGCCAATGAGCTACGCCGCATTTCATGTGCCGCCCCACCACTGCCGACCATCATGTTCGGGGAATAAGCGAAATCTGCGTTTGGCGCAACTTTGGGGACGAGCGCCCGGCCGGTATGGTGGCAATTCCTCAGCCCACCTGGAGAGCATTCCGGACAAGAGACGCTTTCCGCCAGTCCGGCGCTGGAGCGCGGATCACCACGCTTGATGCTCTTGACGCGCATTACAGCGCCCCCTGCCCCACGCCCTTGCCACGTCCAATCACACTCCGTACACGTCCCGATAACTTTTCATCTCCCCGTCCGATTTCGCCTCGTAGAGGCCCCGTCCGATCGCGCGCGTCATGCAGTCGGCCGCGAGTGAGCCGAGTAACGCGAGCGCCAGCGGGGTTGGTTCCGGCAGGGCACGCGCGCCGGTGGCCAGCACGAAAATCGTATCGCCGTCAAAGGGTGTATGGACGGGACGAACGGCCCGCGCGAAACCGTCATGAGCCATCACTGCCAGACGACGTGCCTGTGCCGGTGTCAGGGCAGCATTGACGGCAATGACGCCAATGATCGTGTTGCCGCCCGTCTGCGAACCGCCGGGCGCCCCCAACTTGGTGTCGGCGGGGAATTTCTGCGGCGCCGTCGCCTTCGGCGGGCCCAGTCCGCCGAATTCCCCTGCCCGCTCAAAGGGCCACGCCCACAGGCGGTCCGTTCCCGGAATAACGGGCGACCCGAAACTATTGACGGCAGCGAGCGCCCCCACCTGAAACCCGTGCGCGGTCACGAAGGAGGCGCTGCCCAATCCACCCTTGTAGGCGCCCGCACCTGCCCCCCGCCCCGCGCCTTCATTGCCGAGCGCGAAGGTCCTGTCCGCCGCCGCCAGCACCTGCCTGCCCAGCTCGGCATATGGCGGATTGGCGCCCCAACTCTTGTCGCCGCCATTGGTCAGATCGAACAAGATGGCCGCGGGTACAACGGGCGCCACGAGATCCGATCCGGCCAGTTGATAGCCGCGCCCCTTCGCGCCCAGCTCGGCCGTCACGGCAGAGGCCGCGTCGAGTCCGTAGACCGAGCCGCCCGACAGGACCACCGCATCAATGGCATCCACAAGACAGTCCGGATCGAGTGCCTCCGTCTCGCGCGTTCCCGGCGCTCCGCCGCGCACATCGACGCCCGCGACGGCGCGCGCATCTGGAAGAATCAGCGTCACGCCGGAACGTGCGCGCTCGTCCTGCGCATTGCCGACGCTTATGCCCTCCACATCCGTGATGAGATTTTGCGCGCCCGGGCGCGCGCTCGCGAATTCCTCGATCATCCTGTGTCCGATAATGGCTGGGGAGTGTCGCTCAGTGAGCGGAGAAAGAGAATGACATCGGCCCGGTCCTGCGGACGTTCGAGGCCCACAAAGGTCATGCTGGTGCCGGGCAGGAAGTCGCGGGGCCCGGCCAGATAAGCGTCGAGCGCTTCCCACGTCCAAATTCCTCCCTGCGCCGCCCGCTCGCGCATGACCTGCGAATACCGGTAGTCCTCCCGGCGCGCCATCGGCTTGCCCACAATGCCCCACAGATTGGGGCCGACCAGCGCACCACCGCCCTTTTCAAAGGTGTGGCAGGCAACCGCACACTGCCTGCTGACGATACGGTCGCCCCGTTGCACATCGCCTGCCGCCAGCCGTTCGACAAGTGTCGGCCCGGCAACGGCCAGCGCAGGCGAAAGCAGCAAAACTGCAACGGCCAGATTGCGAATCATCGGCTTGCCGTCCTCCGGTTGGACCGGTACTCCCGTGAACTGGGCATATATAGCACGAACTTCGTCATTCCCGCCGGGTGCAGCCAGCGGCCGCGTGACGCTGTGCTCCCGGACGGGTTAGGTTCTTTCCGGTTCGGTCTGAACGGGGATTTCAGATGTTTCTCACCTGCCTTCGGCTCGTTCTGCTCATTGTCGTTCTGCTGATCCCGCAGTCGGGCTGGGCCACACGCGCGCCCCTCCCGAAAGACGGCGGCTTCATGGTGTCGGCCGCGCATGAACTGGCGGCCGAAGCGGGGCGCGAGGTGCTGGCCGAGGGCGGTTCGGCGGTGGACGCCGCCATCGCCGTGCAACTGGTCCTGACGCTGGTGGAGCCGCANNGTCGGCCAAGGACGGAGCGCTCGAGGCGTATGACGGCCGCGAAATGGCGCCCGCCTATGTGCGTCCCGAACATTTCCTGGACAAGGCAGGCAAGCCGCTTGCCTTCCGGCAGGCAGTGCTGGGCGGCAGGTCGGTGGGTGTGCCGGGCGTCATCTCCATGCTGGAAATGGCGCACCGGGAGCATGGCCGTCTGCCCTGGGCGCGCCTGTTTGAGCCTGCCATCCAGCTGGCCGAGAACGGGTTTCCCATTTCGCCGCGTCTGAACATGTTCATGGAACATCTGGCGCACACGCCCGACGGACTCGACGCCGCTCCCTATTTTTCGGACAAGAACGGCAAGCCGCTGCCTGTCGGCCACACGCTCAAAAATCCCGCCTATGCGGCAACGCTGCGCCGCATCGCCGAACACGGCGCGGAAGCGTTCTACGAAGGTCCCCTGGCGCGTGCGATTGTCGAGCGGGTCCGCAGCGCGCCCGTCAACAAGGGCACCATGACGCTGAACGATTTACGCAACTACAAACCCGTGAAACGGGAGCCCTTGTGCCGTCCTTACCGGGTGTGGCGCATTTGCGGATTCCCGCCCCCGACCTCCGGCGGCATCGCAATACTGCAAATCCTGGCCATGCTGGAACGCTTTGACCTGAATGGCATGAAGCCGGGCACCGTCGAACCGGTTCACTTGATCGCGGAGGCGAGCCGCCTCGCCTATGCGGACCGGAACCTCTATGTGGCGGACACGGACTATATCTTCGTCCCCGTGCAAGGCATNNCGAAGCGGAACCGGGCAAGCCGTGGCAAGCACCGCAACGCGCGCCGGACAAATCCCCTGAATATCCTGGCACCAGCCATGCCTCGATCGTCGATTCAGACGGTAACGTGGTCTCGATCTCCATGACCATCGAGTCCGCATTCGGCAGCCAGCTTACGGCAGGCGGCTTTCTGCTGAACAATGAACTCACGGATTTCGCCTTCGAGCCTGTTAGCAATGGCAGGCCGGTAGCCAATGCCCCGCAGCCCGGCAAGCGGCCGCGCAGTTCCATGTCTCCCACCATCGTCTTCGACGGGAACGGCAAGCCGCTGCTCGCCATCGGTTCGGCAGGCGGGTCGCGCATTCCGCTGGACGTGGTCAGCACGTTGATCGCCGTGCTCGACTGGCAGTTGCCCCTGGACAAGGCCATCGCCCTGCCCCACTTCGCCAACCGCAACGGCCCCACTCTGCTGGAAGAAGGTACACAAGCCGAGGCCCTGAAACCGGCGCTTGAGGCGCGCGGCCACGAGGTGGAAATCGGCGAAACGGTCAGCAGCGTGCAGGGAATCTTGTTTACGAAAACCGGACTTGTGGGCGCTGCGGACCCCCGCCGCGAAGGCGTGGCGCTGGGAGGAACGGAACGGCCGGGGCAACACAATGGAGCGGCGCGGACCTCCCAATGATCCGGCTCCAGAAAACGGTGACTGTGCTGGCGCGGTCCGGTTCCGCCTCCGATTACTCCCCCTATGGCCACATCGAGGAAGCCGATACCGGCCGGGGACTGTCCGACTTCGACCTGTTTGACAACGTCATTCGTCCGCGCGTCGATCACGTAGAGCGCACGGGGCTCCTCGAACGGGCCGTTAATCAGACTCGTATTCGCCAACTTCGGCGGCGGCATACATGCCTAAAGCAAAGTCAGCTCCGCATTGGTCGTATCGCTTGCATATCGCAATCCTTCCCGCCAATACTTGCCATCAGGAAGGGGCAAAATGATCGAAGCATCCTGCCACTGCGGCGCCGTCCGCCTGGAAATCGAANNGCATGATCGAATTTCACAGCTGTAAGATCTGCGCCTGCACAACTCATTGGTCGCCAGTCGACAAAACCTTCGACCGCATGGGCGTCAACGCGCGCCTGATGGCGCCCAACGTCGTCGCTGCCGCTCGCGTGCGTAAGAGCGCGGGGCCCTAGAACGCATGCGCCATACTGCGGTTCGTGCATCCTCGCGACGGATTGCGAAGAAA
>JABAOG010002825.1_pt2 | contig 18101 bp, 20 predicted proteins | sample 7062131 | NCBI WGS metagenome assembly JABAOG01 (sample SAMN14538629, study PRJNA623070) | marine sediment metagenome | biome: marine biome [ENVO:00000428]; feature: marine pelagic biome [ENVO:01000023]; material: deep marine sediment [ENVO:00002113] | place: India: Arabian Sea | collected...
CACCGCTGCTGGTCCACGAGGATGTGGATGTACGCTGGTGGTCGGTAAGGACGCTGGCGGGTATTCAGCATCCGGAGACTTCACTTCAATTGACCCGTATGCTGCGTGATGAGGATGCCAGTGTGCGCCAGTGTGCTGCCCTTGGCCTGCGAAAACAGCCTGCGAATCTGGCTGTTGATCCCCTGGTGAACTTCCTGGATGACCCGGACCCTCTAATGCGCCGATTGAGCGGTGACGCGTTGATCGCCATCGGATCGGAGGCGGTCCCAGCATTGATCGAAGCGCTGGGAGACGGCTCTCAAAATGTGAAGCGGGAGAGTGCCCGTGCTCTGGCAGAGATTGGCGATCCTCGCGCTATCGGCCCGTTGTTCCAGGCATGGGAAGATGGTTCATCGCTGGTGCAGTACTGGGCGGAAATTGGGATTGACCGCATGGGGGTAGGTATGCGGTTTTTCAAGAAATGAGACCCACCCCAACCATCCCTTGAGGGAGGGGAATCAAGTTCCTGATATACAACTTTCTCATTGACTATCTAGTCATCTAATACCTGTCATTCTGAGGAGCGGGGTTTGAAGTTTCCCTTGAGAATAGATTATTCAGCTCAGAAGAATCTGTAGTGTTTGTGCACAAACTGGCAGGTGTCCAGCCCACGAATTTCCAGTTTGGTGGTATTTCGTTTCAACATGGTGCGCTAGCTCGAACCGCGCCAGAGCAATCCTTTAACCGCTGAGCACAAGTCCGCTGTAAAACATTTACCTGACCCGCGGTTTCAGGATTACAGGTATGAAGAGTACAGACAGGTCGGGGATTTTTGCGGTTTGGAATCCAATCGTTTCTTATAAAAACGCCCACACTGCCCAAAGTCCGATCTGGAAGACACCAATAATAAACCGCACCACGAATGCCAGACCCCAGCCGACCAGTAAACCCCTGGTGACCTTCCATGCCTTATCCTGGTCTCGGTGGTGCCAGACTTCCATGCCGAACAGCAGCAGGGGAGCGGCGATCAGACCCCCAATGGGTGGAAAAACCAGAGTGCCGATCACCCCGCCGAGCAGGGCGACCAGGATTGACCACCAGGATGCGCCGCTCTGGCGGGCTTTGCCAGCCATCATGATATTGTCGGTCAGCGCGCCGGCGATAGCCAGCAGGGTGATCATCACGAAAAGCCAGGCGCCAAGGCGCCCGAACCCAACCACCAGGCCGTACACAAGGGCAGCTACCCAGATGATCACGTTGCCGGGGAAGATCGGGATGATCAGTCCAAACAAGCCAACCACCATGGTGGCGATGCTCAGCACCACCACCAGGGATTCTAACCACAGCGGAATTGTCGGTTCCAAGGTCTAACCCTCCGGGTGGATGACATCGATGCCGCCCATCCACGGTCTCAGCACATCGGGAACAACGATCGAACCATCGATCTGCTGGTAGTTCTCCATCACGGCGATTAGCGTGCGCGGCAAGCCCAGCCCCGATCCGTTGAGCGTGTGCAGCGTTTCCGGTTTACCGGTGTCTTCCCTGCGGTAACGTATCGCCGAGCGGCGCGCCTGGAAATCGGTGACGTTCGAGACCGACGAGACCTCCAGCCACTCCTGCGAGCCGGCTGCCCATACTTCGATGTCGTAGGTGATCGAGGCGGCGAAGCCCAGGTCGCCGGTGCACAGCTGGTTGAGTCGGTAGGGCAGTTCCAGCCCGGCACACACCGCCTCGGCGTCGGCAACCATTTTGTCGAACTCGGCTGGCGAGTCTTCCGGCTTGCAGAATATATACATCTCGACCTTGTCGAACTGGTGGCCGCGCTTGATGCCGCGCACGTCGCGTCCGGCGCTCATCTTCTCGCGGCGAAAGCACGGGGTGTATGCTGTGTAGCGCAGGGGCAGTTCAGCCTCCGGGATGATCTCATCCATGTGCATCCCGGTCAGGGGCACCTCAGCAGTGGGGACGAAAAACAGGTCTTCTTCGTGGTCTTTGTATAAATTGTCGCGGAACTTGGGCAGCTGCCCGGCACCGAAGACAGTTTCCGTTTTGACCATGAAGGGCAGGTAGCGCTCCATGTAGCCCTGCTGGATATGCAGGTCGAGCATCCAGGCGATCAGGGCTCGCTGCAGACGGGCAGCGGCACCGTTGAGGATATAGAAGCGCGAGCCCGTAATCTTGACGCCGCGCTCAAAGTCGATCAAACCAAGCTCAGGACCCAGGTCCCAATGCGGCTTGGGTTCGAAGTCGTACTCGGGGATCTCGCCCACCGAACGGACGATGACGTTCTCGCTCTCGTCCACACCCAAGGGGACGTTTTCATTGGGGATATTGGGCAGGGTTGCCAGCAAGCCGTAAAGGTCGTCTTCCACGACGCGCAGCTTTTCGTCGAGGTGGCTGATCGTGTCTCCGACCTCCCGCATGGCATCGATCTTGGCCTGGCGCTCATCCGGGTCTTTCATACGCCCGATTTCCTTGGAGACCACATTGCGCTCAGCCTTGAGCGCCTCTGACTGCTGGATCAGGTCGCGGCGCTGGACATCAAGCGCCAGCACCTCGCCGACGGGGGTAGTGTCCATCTGGCGTTTTTCCAGGGCTTCCCGGACCTGGTCCGGTTTCTCTCTTATCAAATTCAGGTCTAACATGTTGCACCTCCGATAGGATAGATTCTGGTGCGAAACGCAGCTTTGGTTTCGACAGGCTTCCCAATCCTGGCACTGGATAAATAACGCCGCTGATTGAGCGTGTCGAAATCGAGGTGTCAGCGAATTTTGCACCGAGAACCAGATATATAATACGCCCCCTCTCCAAAGCAGGACGAGGGGGCGGTCGTGGTGCCACCTGCATTCACCGGTTCTGTTACCGGTCTCTATGCTGCTGTAACGGGCGTGCCCGGCTCCCTTACGATGCTCGTGCCATCCCTGCGGGAGCGACTGCACCGGTCTTTGACCGATGCGACGGAGGGGATTTCACCGTTGAGCCTGCTGCCTCGCACCAGCCGGCAGCTCTCTGAACAGGCGGAGCGGCTACTCATCTCCGTGCAATCTTTATAGTGTGCGATTATACCGAAGGATGGGGGATTGGGCAAGCGGGCCTCAATATAGGGTAGGAATATGAACCCGTTTTTACCCAGGTACAAGCTTGCTGTCGACCCTGGTTCTTAAAGCCAAGCGGTAAAACAACTGAGGCTAAGTCTTATAAGCGACTTATTTGCCTTGGGTGTAAAGATCGTCTACAATTCAAGATAATTCTCAGTTGCTATGAATAACTCCGAAACGATCATCACGACGAAACTGCACCTTCCCTTCTTGCGGCAGAAATTGGTCCCCCGTCCACGATTAGAGGAACAAATTGGTCAAGGGCTGCACGGACCGCTGACCCTGGTCACCGCGGCGGCAGGGTTTGGCAAGACCACCCTGATCACAGCTTGTCTGGCCAACAGCGGAAAGCCGGCAGCCTGGCTGTCTCTCGACAGGGACGATAATCAGGTGGAGCGATTTTTGAATTATCTGACGGCTGCTCTGCAGGAGGCTGACGACGCCATCGGGGTGGATGCCTCCCAGATGCTGCAGGCAGGTGGCCAGGCAACTCCCGACTCTATCCTGACCAGCCTGGTCAACGACCTGGATATGGCTGGAACGGAGATCACCCTGGTGCTGGACGATTACCAGTTCATCAGCAATCAGGCTGTTCATCAGGCTGTTAATTTTTTACTCGAACACTGCCCTCCGAATTTCCATCTTGTGATTGCCTCCCGTTCTGACCCACCGCTTCCGTTAGCACGCTTGCGGGCGCGCGGCCAGGTTATTGAACTGCGTGCAGCGGATCTCAGCTTTACCGAGGACGAGGCTTCCCAGTTTTTGACCGATGTGATGAACCTGCAGCTGGATACAGGCTCAATTGCGGCGCTGGAAGCACGCACAGAAGGCTGGATTGCCGGGCTGCAGATGGCAGCCCTCTCCATGCGCAACCGCGAGGATATTCATGGATTTATCGAAGGATTTTCGGGCACGAACCGTTACATCCTGGATTTCTTGCTGGAAGAAGCCCTGGCAAACCAACCCCAGGAAATTCAGCTCTTCCTCAGGAACACATCCATTCTCAGGCGTCTGTCGGCCCCGCTGTGTGATGCTGTCATGGAGGAAAATGGCGAATCACAGAATCACGGGATTAGCCATTCAACTTCTACCCTTGAATACCTGGAGCGAGAAAATCTCTTCCTGATCCCTTTGGATGATGAGCGTATCTGCTACCGATACCATCACCTGTTCGCCGATCTGCTGTCCGCCCGTTTACAGCAAGCACAACCGGACCTGGTTCCCCGGCTGCACATTCGAGCTTCGAAATGGCTGGAACAGAATGGTCAGATTACCGAAGCCATCCGCCACCTCATCTCCGCGGCGGAGATCGACGCGGCTGCGGATCTGATCGAACGCTACGGTCCAGCAAAGTTTGCAGAGAACGATCCTTCCGTCGTTCATATGGCGGATCAGCTTCCAATGGAAGCCATTCTGGCCCGGCCGAGAATTGGGCTGCACCTGGCCTGGCTGCTCATTATCCAGGGACGCATCGGGGAGGCGGTCCCACTTTTGAATGATCTGGCGAAAAGAATTTCTGGTGCAGGTCAAAAATCTGGACAGCGCTGGCTGCAGACGGTTATTTCTCTCGTCCAGGCTTTCCTCAATCCTCTGGAGGAAGCTCCCGGGTTTGTGCCTCTTCCCAGTACCTCACTCTTGGATGAAATCCCCCCGGATGAGGTCATCCTGCGTGATGCGGCAGACATCCTCTACGGGATGACCCTTGGCAGGCAGGGAGACCTGGACAGAGCCGCGGAAGTTTCTGAAAAGGGTATCGAGAGGTGGAAGACTGTTCAGAGGTTGCATACTATTCCCACACTGGTGCCTTTCCTGACCCGCATTTACCTGATACAGGGACGACTGCACGCCTGTAATGCGTTGAGCCGAGAGTTTCTCGACACCATCCAGGAGAGGGACATGCGCTTCATTTACTCAGCTGCCAGCATGAAGATCGATCTGGGAGAAGTGCTTTCTGAATGGAATGCCCTGAATGAAGCCGAGGTGCATATCCGGGAGGGGTTGGCATTCAATCAGACATGGCGCAATATCATGACAGAAGGCTTTGGGTTGGTTGCCCTGACGCGCCTCCTGTTGGCCAAGGGTGAAAATGCTGAGGCGATGCTGGCTGTCGATGAGTTTGAGAATAGGATGCGGGAACATTCTCAGCCGCGGGAATTCCATGAAATTTTCCACACACTGAGAGTCCGGGTCCAACTGGCAGGAGGAAACCTGGATAGCCCTTCTCTTTGGGCAGATCAGATCCAGCAGAGCGATATCTTCAATCTTCACCCGGAACGCTACCAATTAACCATAGCCCGCGTTCGCCTTGAGCAACAGCGGTACGCTGAAGTGGAAGGGCTCCTGAGCGGGTTCGTTCCCCCCATTGCTGCCGGCAGCCGGATCAGCAGGCAGTTGGAATCCAACCTGCTGCTAGCCGCGGCTCTCGCGGGTCAGCAGAAACTATTGGAAGCCATGGAGTGGGTCGAAACCTGTCTGGCGCTGGCTGAACCGGAAGGATATGTACGGATCTTTTTGGATGTCGGTGAACCTGCCCGGGATCTGCTGAACGCCTACCTGCGCTCTGGTTCCACCAGGCATGAAGAATATGCAAAGAAACTATTGGATACATTTCCGCCGGACAGTGGTCCTGAACCATCTGGCGAGCCGTCCAGTGGACTGGTCGAGCCGCTCTCCGAACGCGAGCTGGAAGTTCTCACTCTCATCGCCATGGGTAAGACCAACAAAGAGATCGCCGGACAACTGATTATTGCTCCGGGCACCGTAAAAGCTCACACAGCCAGCATCTACCGCAAGCTGGATGTTGTAAACCGCACGGAGGCCGCCGTGCGCGCCAGGGAATTGGGAATCCTGGATTGATCCCCCAGGTCAATCCCTAAGAATTACTTTGCGGCTGCTGGGATCGGGAGAGTCAGGATCAGCAACCCGCAAGTCACCTATCCGGAGGCAAACAAATTACTGGGAGATCCTTAATGCGATCTCCGCCATCTGGGAAAAACCCCGTTCACGCTGTTCGGCAGTTGATTCTTCACCCGTAACCAGGCTGTCACTGACCGTCAGGATGGATAACGCACTTATTTTGAATTTGGCCGCCAGTGTATACAGTGCATTGGACTCCATCTCACAGACCAGCGCACCAAAATCAGCCCATTTCCTCCACCAGTCTGGGTCATCGTTGTAGAAAGTATCCGCCGAGAATATACCTCCCACTTGCACATCAATCCCGAGGTCCTTTGTAACTTGATATGCTTTCAATAGAAGATCGAAGGTGGCAGAAGGAGCATAATCCATCCCATTGAACCGCAGTTTGTTGACCTGGGAATCGGTTGATGCGGTCATGGCGAGTACGATGTCACCTGTGCTCAGATCTGGCTGGAGAGCACCACATGTTCCAACGCGGATCAAGCTCTTTACATCATACTCCACCACCAACTCGTTCACATAAATGGACAGGGTTGGCATACCCATACCGCTTCCCATGATCGAAACTCGCTTGCCATCATAAAATCCTGTATAGCCCAACATCCCACGGACCTTGTTGAAACATACTGCCTCGTCCATCAATGTTTCAGCGATGTGTTTAGCCCGCAGTGGGTCGCCGGGGAGAAGTACTGTTGGGGCAATTTGACCCGGCTCTGCACCAATGTGGATACTCATTTAACACCTCCTGGAAATTTGGAGACCTTGAATCGGATAATTTCTCGGTCGAAAGAACAAGCTATCTCACTGGGTAATCTGATGATCACTGCTCGATTTCTCGGATAACGCGGGCTGGATTCCCCACCACGACTGTATTTGTTGGAACATTTCGAGAAACGACTGCTCCTGCACCCACAACGGAATTCTGACCGACCCTCACACCTGGAAGGAGAATTGCTCCGCCCCCTATCCATACATTGTCCTCGATAACGATTGGTTTCGCCACTTCCAAACCCTGGTTTCGGGTTTCTGCCCGAAGCTCATGCGCAGAGGTGTAAATCTGAACAGCGGGTCCGATCATGACATGGTTACCGATGGAGACCTGATTGCAGTCCAGAATGGTGCACAAGACATTCAGGAAAACATGATCGCCTAAATGAATGTTCTGACCGTAGACACAGTAGAATGGAGGTTCAATTATCGAGTTGTCCCCAATGTGGCCAAATAATTGTTCGAGAATGGTTCGACGTTCAGACAGGGTTTCGGAAAGATTGTAGAGCCGCAGTGTTCTCTTGACACGTTGGCGTTCAGCCTCCAGGTCAGGATCAAGACAATTATAGATTTCCCCAGCCAGCATTTTTTCCTTCTCAGTTCTTAATTGCATCTGTCAACTCCTGGTTGGTCAATTCAATGCAAATCCATTCTATAGATACTATAAATTCGCTAGTTTTTATCTCCTTTAGGTGATTTTTTCCAGCCGAACTGCTGTACCGCTGGTGTCTGCCTGTCAGGTGCGGTTATTGATCCGTCCGATGATGTACAGATCAGGTTGAATCGGTTATAGAACAGCTAATTGCAGTGTTCTGTTTCTCTGGAAACTCTGAAAGTGGATTGCTATGACACACTGCCCACAGGCACCTTGTTCCTGGTGACATTGCTGCTTCTTCTCAAACACATTGATCATCTGTCTACAGAACTAGTTAATGTTCAAATATCAAGAGGAAAGATGCTGCTATTTCATTTTTCGTTTGTGTAAAGGTGCTTGTTGTATATAAATATTTGTATCATAAATTTATCCTTTGTGAGAGCTTAATCAGCAAGAACATACGTATTTTTAGGCGTTTCTATAGATCAAAAATTTATCCCTTTGGCTGTGAATACCATCCATGGAAACAAAAAAACCTGATGCTCATCCAAAAACGATTTATTCAGGATGAGAGAGATTCCATTGATTTTGATTAGCCATACGTTGGTGCTGGTGAGGTAGATTTATCCTTTCCAAAACCTGAAGAATTTACCGCTACAAGGGTTGAGTTTACGAGTTTTCAATAACCTCACTTACTCTGAGCCCTCAAAATAAACCTGTATTAATCCATTTGGCCGATGCGGGATGCTTTGCACTGCGCTATTCTATAGACAGAAACTAATATCGGAGGGCTGACATGCCGCAGCAGTATTACGAGATCAAAATCAAAGGACACCTGGATGCATACTGGTTGGACTGGTTTTCCGGTTTGCAGTTGACTCACCTGGAAGGAGACATGACTTTGCTATCCGGCAGCCTGCCAGACCAGGCAGCACTGCACGGTCTGCTTGAACGTATCCGCGACCTCAACCTGACCCTGATCTCGGTAAGCACTGACAGCCCAACAACGGAAAAATCAAAATAATACCTAAGGAGCAAATCATGACCACGATAAAGAGTTTATTCAAACGCCACGCAGTGCTGATCTACTTTATACTGACCTTCGTACTCACCTGGGGAGGCATGGCGCTGGCAGCCTACCCAGGCGGGTTCCCGATCTCTGAAGAGCAAATGGAAGCCTCCGGAGCCCTTGTGTATGTAGCAATGCTTGTTGGTCCAACCGGCGCCGGCTTGCTGATGACCATCCTCACCGAGGGTAGGACAGGACTGCGTGAGCTGTGGTCCCGTCTGATCCGCTGGCGGGTTGGTGTCCGCTGGTATGCCGTCGCACTGTTGACCGCGCCGCTGTTGATGATCACGATACTGACCCTGCTTTCGCTCCTTAATCCTGAATTCTCGCCTGCCATCTTCTCCGTGGAGGACAAGACATCAGCCTTGCTGGCAGCGATTGCGGCTGGACTTGCTGTTGGACTGTTCGAAGAACTCGGCTGGACGGGGTTCGCCATCCCGCGCATGAAGAAGCGCTACAGCATCCTTTCTACCGGGTTGATCGTTGGCATTGTCTGGGGTTTGTGGCACTTCCCACCGTTCTGGGCAAGCGACACTTTCTCAGGAGTATTTCCGCTGGTGCTATTGCTCGGTCAGCTCTTCTCATGGCTGCCACCATACCGGATGCTGATGGTATGGGTCTACGATCACACGGAAAGCCTGCTTGTGTCTGTGCTGATGCATGCCAGCCTGATGGCCAGCCTGACCGTCTTCGTACCTGCAGATTTGACCGGCGCCTCCCTGCTGATCTGGATATTGACCTGGGCGGCTGTGCTGTGGTTGGTTGTTTTGGTAGCTGCACTGGTCAATAAGCAAAGGATTTCGCGACAAATTTCGCACAAGTACGTAGCTTAACTATGCCAGGAATATGGGTGGTGAGGGTATCAACCCCTGATATCCTCACCACCTGTACCCATCGTTTTTTTGAAAAAAATATCACTCACCATTAGGAGATAGGAATGAATACCAAGCAAAACCCAACGACTGAAAAGACATTCGGTTGTGAAACCTGCCCGATGCGGATGAAGGCAGAAGCCAAACCCAGGAGTCTGATGGCCCGTCTGTGGCGCTGGCACACCAACTGGTGCCCCGGNNTGAAATGTCCGAAACACCCACCGTGCCCCCCATCGTCAATCGTGCCATGAAATTCGTTCTACGCTCACCGCTGCATGGAATGGTTAGTAAAAGTATCACCTTGATCTCCTTCACAGGACGTAAATCCGGTAAGCTTTACACGACCCCGGTTAGCTATTCTCAATCCGGTGATCTGGTAACGATCTTTACCCATGCCAGCTGGTGGAAGAACCTGCGAGGGGATACGCCAGTCACCCTGAACCTGCGAGGACGGGAACTGCAGGGAACAGCAAAACCGGTAGCAGAGGATAAAGAAGCAATTGCCGCCGGTCTGGCGGAACACCTGAAACGAGTGCCGTCCGATGCCCGCTACTACGATGTAACCTACGATGAACGTGGAATCCCAAATAAAGACGAAGTTGAAAAGGCTGTACAGACTGTGGTGATGATTCCAATCCGACTTTGCTGATCTTCACGGTCATTAAAGTACTTTAACTATGAAGTTCAAACAATCATTATTCTTCTGATAGGTCATTTCCTATCAGTTAGCACTGACCGCCCGGCAGATCACCCGGGCGGTTTTTCCTGACCCGGACACTAATAAAAAATTTAGACGAGAATTTGGATCCTGGGTCGAAGAAAAACTTCGCCGCCTGAATGTTCCCGGTGAATTGACAGCGATCAACTACAATCTTCTGCTTGACTTAATCCGAAAAAACTTTATAATATAAATATATTAGTAGTACAAACTATTCTTAATTACAAAAGGAGATCCTGATGATTGAGGAACTCGAAAAGATCCGCTTTGTAACTGCGAATTACCCCACGCTGAAAGGGCTCAATATGATGGTTATAGGGTTTTGCCTTTTCGGCATCTCCTTATGGACCGGGTACAACCCGGGTGACCTGAGCTTCCCTATTACACTGATGCTGCTGAGCGGCATTCTCATCTTCATGCTGGAACGCTATCACCGTCGCGTTTTTGGGCGGGTGCAGTCTGATAACCGCACCCGGCGCCTGGGTGTTTACACCAGCATAGCCTTCGGGATCCTGGGCCTGGCGGCATTTGTCCTGGACACGACCAATATCCTGCCCGTCAGTACCCTGGGGATCGTATTCGCGATAGGGTTATGGGTGGATTTCCTGCGGCTCAACCGCCAGGGAACGAAAAAATACCTGACGTATTATCGCTGGATTGCGATCCTGCTGTTCATTACCAGCATTATTCCAGCGTTGGGTCTGAGGAATTTTTGGGAACTGGCTGGTTTCGACAGCCCGCTCACCGGGATGCTCACGCTGGTCGGGTTGATCACCTTCATCATTGGTCTGCGCGTCCATTTATTCCTGGTGCAGGCACTCATCACTCCCGTGGAGGTCGATGATGGCGAACCCATTTGAGGAACTGGCCAGCCTGGACCGCCTGGTCCACGAGCCAGCCCGATTGGCGATCCTGACGGCTCTATCCTCCTGTGAGTCTGCCGATTTTAAATTTCTGCAGACCCTGACTGGTTTGACCGCCGGCAACCTGTCCAGCCATATGACCAAACTGGAGCAAGCCGACCTTGTGGAGATCCAAAAACAATTCGTCAACAACCGGCCCAATACCATGGTCAGTATCACCCCGCAAGGATTGGCGACAATACAAACTCATTGGAAACAGTTGGAGGAACTCCGCCAGGGCGCTGAGGGATGGTCTCCCTCTGAATAAGTTAATCCAAGATGATTCTTTGGATTTGATGTTGATATCAGTAATCATCAATCCGTTCAGCGGAGTAAAGTTGGAAACGTGGCTTCAATTCGCCGCTCCATCCAGCGCTCCGGTTCAGCCAGCGGCGTGAAGCCGCCGTACGTCTCGTACAACCCGAGGGCATCCCGCGAGACCAGCACCAACCGGCGGACGTCCTGCAGCTGCGGGCAATCGACGATGGTCTGGACGAGCCATTTACCCAGTCCTAAGCCACGGTAGGGTTCCAGGATGAAGACGTCGCAAAGCCAGGCGAAGGTAGCGTAGTCGGTGACGGCTCGGGCAAAGCCAGCCAGGGAGCCATCTTCAGTGTACACGCCGAAGCATAGTGAGTTTTCGATGGAGGTGATGACCGTCTCCCGGGAGCGTCCCAGCGACCAGTATGCGCGCTCGCTGAGGAACAGGTGAATGGCATCGACATCGAGACTTGATTTGTCCGTGCTGATCAGGTAGCCGTCTTTTTGGAGATTGTAGGGGGTCATAGGCTCCTCCGCTATGCCATCCCGGCAATAAACGCAAACCCCATGATGACGTCAATCGAGTTCACCAGGATGTGGACGATGATGCCAACATAGATGTTCTTCTGCTTGACCGCGTAGATCAGCGGCAAGAGACCGATTGTCCGGGTGACGATCATCCAGGGCGAGAAGGTGTGGTAGGCGGCGAACAGCAGGCTGTGCGTCACCGCGGGCAGTTTACCTGGCATGCGGGGAAGCAGGTAGCCGCGGAAGTACAGTTCCTCCACCAGCGGGGCGACGATAACCACCAGGATCAGCATGGCGATGTAGGTAACCAGCAGGGCGGATTGTGAGTAGGTGCCATCCAGGCCGCTCTCCATGGCGGGAACCCAGAAAAAGATGTTATTCTGCAGGAACTGATCCACGGGGGTGAGCAGAGTGAAGATCAGCCCGCTGACGATAAACGTGCCGATCACCCAGACGAAATACTGCCACACGGGAATTGGTTGGCGGTAGCTGATCACCTCTTTCAACGTGAAGCGCCCGGTCTGCTTTTTTCCCTGGTAGAGCAGGTATCCCACCTCGACGGGGATGAGGACGAAGATAGCCCCAAGAGACAGTGCGAAGACGGGTGGGTAGCCGAGAGAGATCAGCGGTCCTCGTACCAGATAATAAAAACCCCCGATCAGGATGCCGGGAAACAGGTGCAGGAAGATGGATTTTGCCCAGGAATGGGTTTCAGTGTTTGGTGATGACGTCATTGTGGCACTCCAAGATGAACCTGATTGCAACAGGTACATATCCTGAGATCAAGTGGCGGGTCAAGAATCCACCATGGATCAATTACAAATCCATTAATGACCGGGAGGACGAAAATTAACGCTCTTCTTTGCAGCCTGGTCGACTTCTTCTGGCGTCAGCAAAACGACCGTATTGATGCGAAATGTCTCGCTGACATTTCCGACAAACGATACTGCTGAGGTGCTGACATTATCTGGTAAGTCTACGATGATATAGAAATCATTTTCACCAAAGGCAAAGTAGAATGCTTCCAGAGTGCCACCTGCACTGCCTAACGCCTGTTTGGCGGCCTCAATGCGGGAGGAACCTCCTTCTTTCATGATCCCGGCAAATCCTTCTGGTGTATACGATCCGTAGAAAAGGTACTTGGACATGATGTGCCTCCAAAAGATTTAAGAGTTTTTTGATCAGCCAATTTAGTCACGGTTTAGCGAGGTAATTTACCGATCCTCAACTGTGTCAACGCAGCGAAAACCGATTGTATTATCAAATATAATATATGGATGGTAATAGTGGCGGTTTGCCACCCGCAACGCGCTTTCAATACATAACCACCCCCCACCGCGAACTCCTTTATAGAGCCCACTTTCCGGCCCGGTCGGGTTTAATGGCCAACCGTCTTCCGGGTAGGTATGATAGTAGTCATAATCATACCAGTCACTGACCCATTCCCAGACATTACCTGCTAAATCCATTGCTCCATATTCTCGGCTGGCGCCCAGCGGGTAGCTGCCGACTGGCGCTGTATCTCCGACGCAGAATCCATGATTATCATAATTTGCATATGTACAATCCGGGAGCTGATCTCCCCATGGAAATGCCTGGATGGTTGTGCCGCGTGCTGCTTTCTCCCATTCGGCTTCGGTGGGCAACCGCTTTCCCCCAGCCGAGCAGTATGTATGGGCTCCATACCAGGTCACCACGATGGCTGGGTGATCCTCATAGCCTTCTTCCACGACATATTCATCATCCTGTTTCAAGATGTGGATATCCTCTGATTCCAGGTGCATACAATCATGCCCTTTGCAGTCATTCGACCCATGGTTGTTGAGAAAGACTGCATACTGAGCGTTGGTGACCTCATATTTGTCAATCGAGTAGGCACTGAGGACGACAGTGTGCAGGGGCACCTCATCTGTTTCCTCACCAGCATCATTAATGCAGAGTTTATCACCGTTGTGCTCCGGGTCGCAGCCCATATAGAATTTGCCAGCCTCGACGGATACCATTTCACTGGCAGGGATTTCGCTATCTCCCGTGGTGAAATGCCACACCGGACCAGGAGTGGATGAACTGTATTCATCGGTCGCGATGATCTGCCAGTAGTAATCAGTATAGAAGTTCAATGATCCAGGGTCATAGGTAGTCCCAGCCTGGTTTTTCGATACCAGCTCAACAGGTGGATTTACATCAGCAGAAAGATAGACATCGTATGTTACGGTATCCCCATCAGGATCGCCTCCTGACCACTGCAGGATAGCGGCAGGGCTTTGATCGACTGAATCATCAGCCGGGGATGGATTCGATGCCACATAAGGAGGATGGTTATGGTGATTTTTAAAAATGGATGGCAGGTAAACGGCATTATCACCATCTGCCTGGATAAAATCCGTCGTAATCCCAGCGAACAGCACAAACAGAAAAACACCAATCACAAGATAGATCAGGGTACGGACCTTAGATTTCATAGATCGAAACTTCCATGACCTTTGAGAAGCGTTGGCTAATTCGCCAGAAAATATTGTCAGGGTTTGGATTATATATCCAAACTGATTTAATTCTACCTTAATGTTGCTTGTGGATTAATTACGGATAGGATTGTCCTTCATGACAAAACCCAACGGAATTGACCATTACGGTTCTTGATTTAGCTGTTGGAACTGCAAAGAAATTCACTGCATTTAGATTGGATGGACCGGGGTCCAACGTTGCCAGGTATGATTGGCAAGTATTTATGATCTCTGGTATAGAGCAGCACCACTGGCGATCAATCCACCCCCAACAATCCAACCTGGGATTGTGTAAACCACATTAATATACTGCTGTAATGAATAGTCCGGAACTCCATGTCCATGGATGCCGATCTTCAGCGTCATCAACGACAGTGCAATCAGTGGAACAGCCAGACCAGCGATCATACCCACCAGCAGATAGGCGCGCCACGATAGAGATCGGAATCGCATCCCAACTATCATGTAACGCAATGTGACCAGGATAACAACCAAAGTTGACATCAGCAGTGCAGGTAGTTCGCTCTGGTCTTCAATCGAAAGCCAAAATAAAAGCACCATCCCTGCAAGGATGGCACTGAATCGCCACCATAATGGTGGTTTTGGATTCATGGTCGTTTAAGTAAATGGTCCGCGGCTTCTTCCGTTAATGGAATTGCGACCTGGATCAGTGTCCCCTTACCTTTGGTGGAGTTGACATGCAGCGCCCCGTCGATGAGTTCGGCACGCTCGCGCATGTTGATCATCCCCAGACTGCCCCGGTTCTCATAGGCTGTATCGATCATTTCGACATCAAAACCTTCTCCATCATCCTCGACTTCTAATAAAGCCATATCCTCCTGGAGAGAGCGCAAACGAACCCAGATATTATTCGCATTGGCGTGCTTCCTGGCATTGGTAACAGCTTCTTCTGCGATGTAGAAAATGATTCCTTGTTTGTTGATCTCCAAGTTGGCGATGACATCGGCATCGATGCTGACCAGTACTTCCTGCGCGTATGTCTCCCGCATTTTCTCAGCCATCGAGTCCAGAGCCGCCTCAAGTCCCTGCGTTTCCAGAACGAGAGGACGCAAGGTAAACAACATATGACGGATCTCTTTGGTCGTCTTCCGGGCAAGGTCTTCAATCTTATAGAGTTCGTCCGCTGCGGTGTTGGGGTCTTTTTCCATTAAGCGGCGTGTAAAATTGATCCGCATTGCGATCGCGGCAACAGATTGAGTAGGACCATCATGCAGGTCGCGAGCGAGTTTCTTGCGGGATCCTTCCTGGACTTCCATCATGCGTTCTTTTTCCTGGGTGAGGTCCCTGTAGAGCTTTGCGTTCTGTAAAGCGATCGTTGACTGGTGTCCGATGAAGTCAAGTGTCTCCCGGCGCTCGGCATCAAAATATTCTGGATCGGTGTGGGCGAACAACATCGTGCCGTAATCTTCCAGACCGGCTCTCAATGGAAAACAATATGCAGATGTATACTCGTTTAAACAGTGCAATCGGGATAATTCGGGATCTTCGGTGACCTGTTTTGTCAGCATGGGTCCGCCTTCATCAATGGTTTCCCTCAACAAACCCTGCTTGCCGCGGAAGCGTAAAGCCTGGTCCTGGCGGGTAAAACGGCGTGAGGCTGCCACCAGCAATTCCGGGTCGGTTTTTTGCAGTCGATCAAACAGCAGGACAGCACATACCAGCCCGTTATCCTCTTCCCCGGACTTTAATAAAGTGATCAGGCTGGTATCCAGGGCGGTATCAAGAACACGTTGGTAGCTTAAAGTATCGGTCAGGTGAGCGATCTGTTTGAATTTTGTCCACAACCGGGTGGCCTCGAGTTTTTTCGCCTGTTGGGTTTCTTTGCGAATTTGTGCTTCTCTTCTCTTTGATCCGATTGGTCCACTCCATATAAGGAAAGCAATCCCCCAACCGATCATCAAGCCAGCGACTAAGATCAGTCCTGCTGCCAGCAGGGTATCTGTATTATTCATTAAAATCCAGAAATTCTCCGTATTCAGCGATGCTGGGAAATATTTATTATTTTGTTGACCCAGGTATTTCTATTCTTGAAGTAAGAGTTAATGGTACTTGGTCATGAACAAGGGTGCTCATTAAATCGAAATTAATCATACCTGAAAAAACATAAACCTGCAAAAACTTTTCGCATTTGTAAGCTGGCTGCGAGATGTCCATGTCACGCGTTTTCGATCCATCCAGTGATCCATGGAATGGCGGCTTTCACTGCCAGAGCTCGGTGGCTGACCTGGTTTTTTTCCACCATGGAAAGTTCTGCCATCGTTTTTCCAAGGTCTGGAAAATAAAAAATCCTATCGTAACCAAAACCATGCTCACCCCGCTCCTCTGGGATGATCTCACCGGTACAAACCCCTTCGGTCAGGTGGGCGCGCTCGTCATCCAGTGCAATCGCTACCACACAGCGGAAACGAGCAACCCAGGGGCGTGGATGTTCGCTCAAACGCTCCAGCAAAAATTGGCGCCGGTCAGCATCGGAGGCACCTTTTTTGGGCGCATACCGGGCGGAGAATAAACCGGGTTCACCATTTAAAACATCGACTTCCAGTCCGGTGTCATCCGCCAGGGCAGGTAATCCGGCAGCCTGGGCGTAAGCCAGGGCTTTTTTACTGGCGTTTTCCGCGTAGGTATGACCATCTTCGGTAACTCTGGGGTGCAGGTCCAAAGCCTGGGGAGTCACCAACTCAACCGGGATTCCAGCCAGCAATGCTTTAAATTCCTCCAATTTCCCCAGATTTCCAGAAGCTAATAAAAGGGTTGGCATCTACATCTCCACTTAGTGTAAAATAAACACGATATGTTGACCAGTGATTCTAAATCTGTTATACTATTCCAAAATTTGTAAATATTTATTGCTATCAGTTATAACCTGATTGTTTTCATTAAATTACCCGTGAATCAAAAAAACCATCCCCTCCAGCTTAACGTTGGCTTTATTGTACATCAATCCATAGGCTTTAGTCGGGATTTTCAGTTTGATACTTCCCATATCCATCTGCCACCAGACCTGGACGTCCAGGATTTGAGTGGAGAGGTTCGGGTTACCCGTACGACAGAAGGCGTACTGCTGCAGGCAGAGTTCCAGGGGGATATTCCTATCGAATGCTCCCGATGTCTGGATGATTTTGATATAACTGTACAGACTGACTTCACCGAACTCTATGTATTTCCATCCCATGTGGACGAGGAAACAGAATTCGTCCTGCCAGAAAACAACCAAATCGACCTGACCGATCTGGTTCGAGAATATTTCCTCGTCTCGATCCCGATGAGCCCCATCTGTACCCCGGACTGTAAGGGTTTTTGCCCGATTTGTGGTGAGAACCTTAATCTAAAAACCTGTGATTGTCAGGTTGAAACTGTTGATCCACGCCTTGAACCGCTGAAAAAATTATTGGATGATCTAGAAAAGTAAATACGCACCCCAGCAATGACTGATTGAAGAATATCTGACCGGGAGGGTGAAATGGCTGTGCCAAAACATTCTAATCAAAATAGATCTGTCAAAGTCGATTTGATGGAGCACAAGCTTGAATTTCAGATCAGCAACCAGGATGAAGAAGAAAATCAATTCATCTTCGATGATGGGGTGAAAATCTCTTTCTTTGACAATTCTGAAAATTTTGACAAACAGCAACAGGCAGAACTTGACCTGTCAGTTGATACTCCGGATTTTGTTTACAAACCTGCAGATTTCACCCAGACCTCCACAGATGATCTGATGGGATTGTATCTGCGCGAGACATCCAAAGTACCTTTGCTGACACACCAGGAAGAGATCAACCTGGCACAGCGGATCGAGCGAGCCAGGTATGCTCGCCAACAACTGGAAGAAGTCCGTAAGATGGGGAATTCGGAAGAAATTAAGAAATA
>JABAOG010000460.1_pt1 | contig 18100 bp, 14 predicted proteins | sample 7062131 | NCBI WGS metagenome assembly JABAOG01 (sample SAMN14538629, study PRJNA623070) | marine sediment metagenome | biome: marine biome [ENVO:00000428]; feature: marine pelagic biome [ENVO:01000023]; material: deep marine sediment [ENVO:00002113] | place: India: Arabian Sea | collected...
TTCTTGGTGCGGCGGGAGAGCACCTGCATGACCCGGCGGATCTCCTCGTCGCGGCCGATGACCGGGTCGAGCTTGCCCTCGCGGGCGCGCTCGGTCAGGTCGCGGGCGTACTTCTCGAGGGCCTGGTACTTCCCCTCGGGATCGGGGTCGGTGACCTTCTGCGAGCCGCGGACCTCCTTCACCGCCTTCTCGAGCTCGTCCTTCGAGACGCCGAGGACCTCGCGTAGGTCCTTGTCGCTCATCATCGCGAGCAGGACGTGCTCGGCCGAGGTGTACTCGTCGCCGCGCTTCTCGGTCTCCTCCCACGCCCGGGTCATCGACTGCCGGAGCGAGCGGCCCATGGAGGGCTCGCCGCCGCCTTCGACCTTCGGCAAGCGACCGACCCGATCGGCGGCCCGCTGGGCGACCTGCTTCAGGTCGGCGCCGGCCTTGATCAGGATCGGTGAGGCGACTCCTTCGTCCTGGGAGAGGAGCGCGAGCAGGAGGTGCTCGGCGTGGATCTCCGGGTGGCCGTTCTTGGTGGCACCCTGCTGGGCGCTCATCAGGGCTTCCCGAGTCTTGTTGGTGAGGCGGTCGAGGCGCATCGAAATCTTTCTCCGGTGAGAGGTCGGGAGGACGCAGGGCCCCCATGGAAAGACGCATCGGCGGGCACCTCCGCAACAGGCGAGGTGACGGCGTGGGCGTCGAAATTCTGTCTGGCCCGTTGGGGCCGAACCGTGGTCAAGCTAAGGTTTGGCGCGGATGCGTCAACACCTACGATGGGGACTGATCGTGCTGCTCCTCACGGGCGCCGCGGGGCCCGGCTGCGGCGGTGGCGAGGGCCACGACGACCTGCGCTACCACACGCCGCAGGCCACGGTGCACACCCTGCTGGACGCCTATGGCGTGCTCGAGCTCCCGCAGAAGGAGATCGACCGGCGCATGGACATCGGACGCCGCTTTCACCTGAACGATCCGGAGGCCCGCCAGCTGGCGTTCGCCGACTGGGACGAGCCCGCCGACGAGGGCCTCGCCGGCTACGTCTTCGGCAACCTGGCGCGAGCGAAGGACTCGCTGCGCATCTCCATCACCGAGGACGTCGCCCACGTCCGCTCGGCCGACCCGGAGGTACGCATCCGCCCGGTGGTGCTCCAGGAAGACGAGGTCGGCTGGCGCATCGTCTTGGACGAGAGCGTCCCCCCGGCGGTCGCCCGCGACCTGCACCAAGCCTGGGAAGAGCGCGCCAACAGCCAGACCGAGCCCGAGGGGCGCACCGGCCTGCCGGCCGTGCCCGACCTCCCCGAGCCACCGTCGAACTAGTACACCGCCACAGAGGTTCTGACGGGTTGATCGAGGCCCTCGACCCCGAGCTCGCGCGTCGAGCTCCTCGAATAGGCTTCGGCTCAGTCCAGAGACCAGATGCGCACCAGCCAGTGCAGGAGCGCTTCTTCGGCGACGACGATCTCGTCGGCCGCGGCCAGCTCCTCGAGCCGCTCGAACATCCACCGCCGCGCCTCCGGCCGAGTCACGCTCGCGGCGGCGCTGCTGACGTCGCCGGGCCCGGGCATCGTCCGCTGGGCCTCCTTCATCGCGCTCCAGAACGCCTCTGCGCCGAGGACGTCGGCGAGCTCCTTGACCACGGCGGCTTCCTCGCCGGTCACCACGCCGTCCTGACGGGTCATGGCCCGCACCAACCCGGCAAAGACGAGGCGTTCGTGGTCGCTCAGCTTCATCGCGCTCCTGCCCGAGTCATGGGCGGGAGCCATCACGCCACTTCTGGCGAGTCCGATCAAGGGCGGCGGGTGGCTAGAGCTCCTCGAGGCGGAAGGGGGTCAGGTCGAGCTCGGGGGGCTCTTCACCTTCCGGTGGAGGCGCGAGCGCCCGAGCGAAGGCGACGAGGAGGGGCTCGTCGGGGTTCAGCTCCCGGGCGACCTCGACGTGGGCCAGCGCCGCCTCCCGCTGACCGCGCGCGGCGAGGAAGAGGGCGTGTTGATAGCGCTGCCAGAGCAGCCGGCTGCGGGTCTCCCCATCGACGGCCGCCTCCAGCGGGCCCACCCGCTGCCGGAGCCGGTCGAGGCGGGCGCCCGACTCGGTCTCGCGCTCGGCGACGTCGGTGTCGGTCGCCCCGTCGGCGAGCGCCCGGTGGTAGTGGCCGGCCGGCACCAACGACGCGTAGAGCGCCTCGTCGATGCGAGGGTCCATCTCCAGGAAGACCGGGCGCTCGGCCGCCAGGCTCTCGAGCGGTGCGGCGCCGATGCGCCCGTCGAGCAGGTGCGTGCGCAGCAGATCGCGGAGCGTCGGGTCGCGCTCGGCGAGGTCGGCGACGAGCTGGGGGTAGGGCAGGAGCGGAATGGGGACCACGACCACGTCCGGTCGCTCACCCACCGACTGGGCCCCGGCGATCCGAAAGATCGTCTGCGGCTCGTGGGCCAGCACCACCGCTCGCGGCGGCAGCTCGCGCAGCAGCACGTCGTCGAAGGCGTCACCGGCGCGGAACGTGGCCAGCGAGACCTCGGGGGCCGTGTTGCGGAGCGGCATGAGGGTGAGCCCGGCGGCCACCAGTCCGGTGACGACCGCCACGTTCGGCATGCGCTGCGCCATCGCGTGGAGGAGCACGCCGACGAGGATCGCGGCGAAGATCGCCAAGATCGCCGTGGCCGGCATCAGGTAGCCGAGCGCGTCCGGGTTGTGCCGGACGAAGCCGAGCCACGCGCGGGCGGCGATGTGGGTGAGCAGGAGCAGCAGCCAGAGCAGGGCGATGCGCCGCGCCGCGCGGACGCGCAGGCCGATGTAGATGCCACCGAGGGCGAGGATCACCACCACCGGGTTCAGGTCCAGGGTCAGCTGGACCATCACATCGCCGAGCCGGTCGCCGATCGGCTCGGGCGCGTGGGTCGTCGCCTTCTGGAAGGCCTTCGCGCTCACCACCCACCAGAAACGCTCCGGGCTGTCCGGGCTGCCCAGCCGGAGGAAGGCGTCGGAGCCCGCGCGCAAGGGCAGGTAGAGGTAGGTCGAGAGGCCGAGCAGGGCGAAGCCGGTCGCGCGCAAGAGCGTGCGGCGACCGCCCACGAGCACGGCCCGCGCGAGGGTCGGCGCCGCCGCCGGCAGGAGCAGGAGCGCGAGGAAGTGGTGGTTGGCGAGGGCCAGCCCGAAGGCGAGGGCGGCGGCGTAGAGCGGCCGATGGTCACGGGTGGGCGCGGCCGCCTCGAGGGCGGTGAGCCGATCGATGACGAAGAAGACCAGCGCCGCCTGCAACGCGTAGACCTCCGGTCGGACGGCCTGCAGCCACCAGCCGCTGGTGCCGGCGGTCAGCCAGGTGGCGCCGACCGCGACGACACCGGCCAGGCCCGGCGCGAGACGGAGCGCGTCGAGGGTCCGGCGGGCGGAGCGGTACAGGAAGAAGCAGGCGAGGCCGACGCAGCCGGCGCTGAGCAAGGCCACCCGAAAGGCGAGGCTCCCGAGGGGCAGGAGCCCCGCGGCGGTGGCCAGCGCGCCGAAGAGCGGATGACCGGGTGGGTGGCTGATGCCGAAGTCCCGTCCCTGCGCCACGAGCTCGCCGGCGTCGAACCAGTAACCGCTCGAGGAGACCGTCGCGAAGTAGGCCACCAGCGGCACGGCCACGGCCAGGCCGGGAGCGAGCACGCGGCGCGCCTTCGGGTCGAGGCCGACGGCCTCGGCGGCGTCGTGCATCGACGATCGGGAAGCGCTCGCGCTCACTCGGGAGCTCGGCTCCCCGGGATCGGGTCCGGCGGCTCGTCGCCGGCGAGGACCGCGGCGATGTTGCGGAGCGCCGTCTGCGCCATGCGCCGACGAGCCGCGGTGGTCGCGCTCCCCACGTGTGGCGTGAGCACGACGTCCTGACGCTCGAGCAACGCCGGGTGGACCCGCGGCTCCTCCTCGAAGACGTCCAGCCCCGCGCCACCGAGCGGACCGCTCTCCAGCGCCGCCGCGAGGGCGGCCTCGTCCACGATCGGGCCCCGGGCGGTGTTGATCAGGAGCGCGCCCTCCTTCATCCGAGCGAGGGCGTCCGCGTCCACGAGCCCGCGGGTCTGGTCCGTGAGCGGTGCATGGATCGAGAGCACGTCGCTGCTCTCGAGGAGCGCATCCCAGCCCATGGGCTCGGCCCCTTCGCGCTCCGCCTCGGGCACCTCGGAGCGGGTGTGGTAGCGGACGCGCATGCCGAAGGCGCGTGCCCGGCGGGCGACCGCTCGGCCGATGGCACCGAAGCCGAGGATCCCGAGCTGGGCCCCATGGAGCTCGAGGCCGAGGAAGGCGGTCGGGGACCAGTGGCCGAAGTCGCCGGTGCGGGCGAGAGCCTCCGCCTCCGGGAGGCGACGGGCCACGGCGAGCAGCAGGGTGAAGGCCAGATCGGCGGTGGCGTCGGTGAGGACGCCGGGGGTGTTGGTCACCCAGATCCCCCGCTCCCGAGCGCCGGGGACGTCGATGTTGTCGAAGCCCACGGCGTAGTTGGCCACCACCTGAAGCTTCGGCGCCGCGTCGTAGAGCGCGCCGTCGACCCGGTCGGAGAGCAGCGTCAGCAGGGCGTCCGCATGCTCGGCCTTCTCCCGGAGGACGGCCGCCGGCGGCGGGCCGTCTTCGGGCCAGACCTCGACCTCGTGCTCGGAGAGCACCTCGGCGGGATCGACCGGCAGTCGGCGGGTGACGAAGACGCGCACGGGCCATTGATAGCCGAGGCCTCCGCTCGGGTGAAGGGCTGTCGCCCGCTGGTGAGCGAGCGCGAGTCGGCCTAAGACTCCGCCGATGCCCTACGCGCCCCTGCTCCTGCTCGCGGCCGCGCTCTTCGGAGCGCTCGGCGGCGTGCTCTGGTCGGCGGGCCACTGGTGGGGGCTGATCTTCGCCTACCCGGCCCTCAGCTTCGCGCTCGTCGGCGCCGGATACCTCGGCTGGGGCGCGTGGATGCTGGGCAAGCGCGCCGACGGCACCCGCCACTGGTGGGGCTATCTGCTCGGGGGCCCCTTCCTGATCTTCATGCGCCTCGGCCGCGAGCTGCTCTGGCGGGTCAACCACCGTGAGCGGGCCTACGACGAGGTGGTGCCGGGCATCTACGTCGGCCGCTGGCCCCGGAGGACGGCGCTCCCACAGGGGGTGACGATGGTGGTCGATCTCACCAGCGAGCTGACCGCCGCGCCCTGCATTCGGAGCCTGCCCGACCAGTACGTCTGCCTGCCGACCCTGGACGGGTCGGCGCCCAGCGGCCCGGCGCTGCGCGAGCTCCTCGAGCGGCTCGCCGAGCACGAAGGACCGCTCTACGTCCACTGCGCGGCAGGTCATGGGCGCTCGGCCATGTTCGCGGCGACGCTGCTGGTGCGCCGCGGCCACGCCGAAGACGTCGCCGCGGCGGTGACGCTGATGAAGCGGGCGCGACCGAAGGTGCGCCTGGTCCCGGCTCAAGCGCGGCGAGCGACCGAGGCGCTCGCGCTACGCGCCGATCCGAGCTAGTCACCGGCCCATGGAGGAGGAGCCGCGCCCAGGTCTGGTGGATCGCGCGCTGCGCATCTTCGCGGACGTTCGCGCCGGCGAGGGCGCCAGCACCCTGCTCCTGACCCTGACCATCTTCTTCCTGATGGTCGGCTACTACGTCATCAAGGTCGTCCGCGAGCCGTGGATCCTGATGTTGCCCAACGGCGCGGAGCTGAAGAGCTACGCCGCTGGCGCGCAGGCCGGCGTCCTGATCCTCTACGTCCCGCTCTTCGCCTGGTTCGCCTCGCGCTATCCGAGCCGGAAGCTGGTCTTCTACGTGGTCGGCTTCTTCCTGGCGTGCGTCGAGCTCTTCTGGTTCGCGAGCCGCGGCAGCCACCCCTGGGTCGGCTTCGTCTTCTTCGTCTGGGTCGGGCTCTTCAGCACCTCGGTGATCGCGCTCTTCTGGTCCTTCGCCAACGACGGATACCGGGGCAAGAAGGGCGAGCGCCTCTTCCCGGTCGTGACCGTGGGCATGACCGCGGGGCCAGTGGTGGGCTCGAAGCTCGCCGACTTCCTCGTCGACCGCGAGTACGTGGCGGTCTACGACATGCTCCAGGTCGCCGCCGGGCTGCTGCTGGTCCACCTGCTGCTCTACGCGGTGCTGGTGCGGCGCCCCGACATCGATCTGGAACCCATCGAAGACGGCGAGGAGAGCGCCTTCCGGCGCGCCTTCCGCGGCTTCCGCTACGTCTTCGAGAACGGCTACATCCGCTGGATCGCGCTGTTGCTCATCCTGCTGAACCTGGTGAACACCACCGGCGAGTACATCCTCGGCGTCTACGCGCGCGAGCGGGCGGCCGAGGCCCTCGCGGCCCTGGGGTCGGTCGAGGATCCGGACGCCTTCAAGGCGAACTACATCGGCTCCTTCTATGCCGACTTCTTCTTCTGGGTGAACACCATCGCCGTCACCGCGCAGGCGCTCGTGGCCTCCCGGCTGGTGAAGTACTTCGGCATCGCCGGCGTGCTCCTGCCGCTGCCGATCATCGCCCTCGGGAACTACGCGCTCGTGGCCTTCGGCGCCGGCTACATGGCCTTCCGCGTGATGAAGACCACCGAGAATTCGGCGGACTACTCGCTGATGAACAACGCCAAGGCGATGCTCTGGCTGCCGACCACCCGCGAGGAGAAGTACTCCGCCAAGCAGGCGGTCGACACCTTCTTCGTGCGCCTCGGCGACCTCTTCAGCGCCGGCGCCGTCTTCCTGGGCACCAACGTCTGGAGCTTCGGCAAGGTCGGCTTCGCCTACATGAACGGCGCGGTGATCCTGGTGTGGCTCGGCATCGCTTGGATCCTGGTCCGCGCCTACAACGCACGAGCGCCGAAAGACGACGACGACGACGACGACGCCGTGAGCGAGCCGGCCTGATGGCTCGACTTTTCGTTCGGCGGCAACGTGCCATGCTCGGCGGATGAGCGCGGAGGAGCCAGGCGATTCGCGCCCCGGCGGCGACGAGGAAGATCTCGATCGCGCGCTCAATCGCGGCGCGCTGATCAACGCCTTCGGAATCATCGCGAAGCTCTCCTTCCCGATCTTCTTCCTGGTCGTCACCTGGACCCTCGGCCCGGCGCGGACCGGTGTCTTCTCCCTGGCCTTCTTCGCCGGCGAGCTGCTCAAGAGCTTCGTGGTCAGCGGCTACATGGACGGCGTCGTCGTCTACACCAGCCGCGCGACGCAGCGACCGGACGAGGGGATCGCGCCCGAGCGAGTGATCGGCGCCGCGATGACCACCACCCTGCTCGTCTCCTCCCTCGTCTGCGTCGCTCTCTGGTGGCCGGTGGAGTGGGCCGCGCAGACCCACTTCGACGAGTACGACGATCTGGGCCCGGCCCTTCGCTTGGTCCTGCTGACCCTCCCCGCCCTCGCCGCGCTCAACGTCGCCCTCTCCGGCACCAAGGCCCGGATGATCATGCACTACGAGGTACTGGTGAACGGCCTCGCGCGGCCGGTGCTGCTCACCGCCAGCGCCGTGATCGCGGGCGTCTCGGGCACCGGCCTCATCGGCCTGATGGTCGGCTACCTGGCCACCCACGTGATCCTCGCCGGCCTGGGCCTGCTCGCGCTCTCGCGACTCTTCGACCTTCGGTCGGTCCTGCGCGGCATGCGCGGGCCGCGGGTCCCCCTGCTCCACGGCTATTCCGTGCCGCAGAGCTTCAAGGTCACCTTGAGCAACTACCAGACCCGAGTGGATGCCTGGTTGCTGGGCATCTTCGCCACCCCGCCGACCGTCCTCGCCATGTACACCACGGCGGCGCTCGTGACCGACGCCCTTCGGCAGATCCGCATCGTCTTCAGCACCTCCCTCGGCCCGGTCGCCGCCCGCCATCACGCCCGTGGCGACAACGCGTCCCTCGAGGCGGTGCTCAACCGCCTCTGCCGATGGACCACCGCCCTGGTGATCCCCTTCGTCTTCTCGCTCATCGTCTTCCGGGACGAGCTGCTGATCGCGGTCGACCCCGCCTACGACCGAGACACGAGCTTCATGCTCGTCCTCTTGATCGCGCCGCTGTCCTCCTGCGCCTTCGGCCTCTTCGGGAACACGATCAGCTACACCGGCCACAGCCGCTGGAACCTGGCCAACGCGCTCTTCGTCGCGACGGTGAACACCGTCATCTCCTACCTGCTGATCCCGAGCTACGGCCTCATCGGCGCGGCGGTGGGGACCGCCATCTCGACCGTCGCCCTCAACCTGGCGGAGGTCGCCGAGCTCGGCGGCCTCGAGGGCATCCGGCTGCGCCTGCGGGATCTCTTCCATCCCTACGCCGCGGCGGTCCCCCTGGTGCTCGGCGCGCTCTGGCTCTGGGATCCGGGGCAGCTGCCCTGGGCGCAGCGGATCCCCTTCTGGGCCGGCGGCCTGCTCGTCTACGTCGCCGCCATGCGCGTGCTCGGCATGCCCGAGCTCGCCGGCGGACGCGCCGAGCCAGCCGACGCAGAGTGACCACGGGTGTCGACGGACGGTCACGCCTCGCGCGGCGTCGCGGGCGGGGGCGCCCGCGTCGACCCCGCGCACGACTCTTGCTACGTCGATCTCTTCGATGCGCCTCTTGCTGACCTACGAGAACCTGGTCCCCAACGACCAAGCGGACGCGGAGCAGTTCGTGAACACCGCCGCCGCCCTCGCGAACGTGGGCCACGAGGTCGATCTGGTCGTCCCCCACATGCCCGGTGGGCCGCCGGTCGATCCGGCGGAGATCTTCGCCTACTTCCAGGTGGACGCGCCGATCCGCATCCGCTCCATCCCGACCGGCCATCGACTGCTCGGGCTGCAGCACGTGCGCCACGCACAGGCGGTCTCGGCCGACCCGAGCACCGGGGACTATGACCTGGTCTACACCCGCAACCTCGGCATGCTCACCGCCTGCCTCGTCCGCGGCCACCGCACGGCCTACGAGCACTTCCGGCCCTGGGGCGACCAGTTTCCCCCGATGCAACCCTGGCTGCGCACGGTGCTGCGGCACCCGCGCTGCCTGGCCGCCTACTTCCACTCGGACTTCGCGCGCCGCACCTACCTGCGCCTCGGCGTGCCCGACGAGAAGCTCGGCGTGCTCCACAACGGCTACGAGCCGAAGCGCGTCGAGCCGCGGCTGACCAAGGCCCAGGCCCGTGAGGCGCTCGAGCTGCCCCGGGACGCGGACCTGGTCGTCTACACCGGCCGGATGAACCACAAGAAGGGCCTCGACGTGGTCCTGGCCATGGCCGAGCGGCTGAAGGAGCGGGAGGACCTGCGCTTCGTGCTGGTCGGCTCCACCGGCGAAGGGCCGATCGAAGAGGCGGCCGCGCGCCTGCCGAACGTGATCGTCCGACCCTGGCAGAGCTTCGCTGGAGTGGTCCGCTACCTCTACGCCGCGGACGTGCTCATGGTCCCGCCGAGCCTGGACCCGCTGCTCAACCACGGGAACACGGTGTTGCCGATCAAGCTCTTCTCCTACCTGGCGGTGCACCGGCCGATCTTCGGCGGCCGGACGCCGGACAGCGTGGAGCTGCTCCATCACGGCGACAACGCCTGGCTCACCGAGCCGGTGCGGGCGGGCGACGCGGACCGGCCGGTGGCCGACCTGGTCGCGCTCCTCGACGACGACGCCCTTCGCGCGAAGCTCGCCGCGGGCGCCGCCGAGACCGCCGCCGGCCTGACCTGGGAGGCTCGCGGGNNGAGGCGCTCGCCCGCGACACGGAGCCGAAGCCGGAGCGCGATCCCTGGGCGGTCCGCCCCTGGCTGCGCGAGACGGGCGGCTGGCTGCGCCGCGGGCTCACCGAGGGCCGCTGGGTCGGCGTCAGCGGCAAGGCGCTCTGACCCCACCGTCCCCCACTCCGTGCCTTGCCCCGCAACTCCCCATGGACCGCGCCGAGGACTCGTCCGACAAGCCATGCTGGTTCACGATCCGGCACCATCACCGCCCACCTCGACGGCTATCGCCCACGATTCCACTCCTCTTCTTCTTCTTGGCGAACTTGGCGGCTTGGCGCGGGGCAAGGGTCCAACGGGGCACATCGGGAAGCGGAAGAACCCGATTGGGCGGAGTGGGGGACGGTCAGTGGAAGTCGCGCGATCGGGACTTCAGCTCCCCGGCGCGGAAGGGCCAGAGCTTCTCCGCGATCAGGTGGGTGACCCCTTCTTCGCCGCGTTGGATCTTGCCGGTGACGCCGAGCACGGAGGCCGTCTTCGCGACGGTGCGGTGAGCCTCGAAGACCGTCGACCAGATGACCACGTTCACGAAGCCGGTCTCGTCCTCGAGGGTGATGAAGACCACGCCGGTCGCCGTGCCCGGTCGCTGGCGGCAGATCACCATGCCCACGTAGTCGGTGCGGGCGCCATCGCGCATGCGCCTGACCTGGACCGCCGTGGGGGAGCGCCGCGCGCTCAGCTGCGCGCGGTAGCGCTCCATCGGATGGCCCCGCGGGCTGTGGCCGCTGGCCTGGTAATCCCAGAGGATCGCGTCGGCCTGGTCGAGCTGGCCGAAGCTGAGCTGCGAGGTGGGCGCGGTGCCACCGAGCGTCGCGCGGACGCCGCGCATGCCACGGGCGCTCCAGAGGGCGTCGCGCCGACTCAGGCCCCAGCTCTCGAAGGCGCCCGCCTCCGCGAGCGCCACCAGCGCCTTCTCACCGAGACCGGTGCGACGGGCGAGCGCCTCCATCGTGCCGAAGGGCCGCTCCGCGTTCTCGAGCGCCTCGCGCTCTCGCTCGCCCAGACCACGCACGATGCGCAGCCCCATCCGGATGGCGCCCTCCTCGAGGGCGTGATCCCAGCTGGATCGTTCGATGTCGATGGGCCGCACCTCGACCCCGTGCCGGCGCGCGTCCTCGACCAGGGTGGCCGGCGAGTAGAAGCCCATCGGCTGGCTGTTGAGCAGCGCGCAGGTGAAGACCGCCGGCCGATGGCAACGGAGCCAGGCGGTCACGTAGGCGATCAGCGCGAAGCTCGCCGCGTGGCTCTCGGGGAAGCCGTACTCGCCGAAGCCGCGGATCTGCTCGAAGACGCGCTCGGCGAACTCCGGCTCGATCCCCCGCGCGATCATCCCGCGCGTGAGCCGGTCGTGGTGCTGCTCGATCTTCCCGGCGCTCCGCCAGGCCGCCATGTCGCGCCGCAGCTGATCGGCCTCGCCGGCGGTGTAGCCGGCGGCGACGACGGCGAGCTTCATCACCTGCTCCTGGAAGATCGGCACGCCGAGGGTCTTGGCGAGGATCGGCTCCAGATCCGGGTGCGGGTAGACCACCGCTTCCTTGCCCGCGCGGCGGCGCAGGTAGGGGTGCACCATGTCGCCCTGGATCGGGCCGGGGCGGACGATCGCCACCTCGATCACCAGGTCGTAGAAGGTCCGCGGTCGCAGGCGCGGCAGCATGGCCATCTGCGCGCGGCTCTCGATCTGGAAGACGCCACGGTGTCGCCGCGGCTGAACATCGCGTAGGTGGCCCGATCCTCCTGCGGGATCTCGGTCATCGCGTGCGGGCCCTCCGGGTCGTCCGCCATCAGGTCGAAGGCCTTGCGAATGGAGGTCAGCGCCCCGAGGCCGAGCAGGTCGACCTTGAAGAGGCCCAGGGCCTCGACGTCGTACTTGTCCCACTGGATCACGGTCCGGTCCTCCATCGTCGCCGGCTCGATGGGCACCAGCTCGTCGACCGGCTCGTGACCGAGGAGGAAGCCGCCCGGGTGGATGGAGAGATGGCGGGGCGCGTCCAGCAGCTCGTTGGTGAGCCGGGCCAGGTGCTGGTGGATCGGCCGCTTCGGATCGAGCCCCGCCTGCTGGAAGAGATCATCGGTGAGCTCGCCACCCCAGTGGGACGCGAGGCGCGCGAGCGAGTCGAGGTCCGTCTGATCGACCCCCAGGGCCTTGCCGACCTCGCGCACCGCCGAGCGGGTCCGGTAGCGGATGACGTTGGCGACCATCGCCGCGCGCCGTCGCCCGTAGCGGTCGTAGACGTGCTGGATGACCTCCTCGCGGCGCTCGTGCTCGATGTCGAGGTCGATGTCCGGCGGCTCGGCGCGCTCGCGGGAGAGGAAGCGCTCGAAGAGCAGGCCCATGCGGACCGGGTCGACGGCGGTGATCCCCAGGCAGTAGCAGACCGCGCTGTTGGCCGCGCTCCCGCGCCCCTGGCAGAGGATCCCCTCGCGGCGGCAGTACTCGACGATCTCGTGCATCGTCAGGAAGTAGCCGCCGTAGTCGAGGTCCTCGATCACCGTGAGCTCGCGCTCGAGCTGCGCCCGCACGTCGCCGGGGATCGTGCCGCCGTAGCGCCCCTCGGCTCCCTCGAAGGTCAGCTGCGCGAGCCAGCTCTCCGCCGTCTGCCCGGCGGGGAGGGCCTCGGCCGGGTAGCGGTAGCGCAGATCCCCGAGACCGAAGCGGCACTCGTCGGCATAGCGCTCCACCGCGGCGAGGAGCGACGGTGCGTCCGCGTGCTCGCGGCGGAAGGCGTCGAGGGTCGGCAGCGCGTGTCGATCGTTCGGCCGAAGAACCGTGCCCGCCTCGTGGAGCGAGACCCCGGCGGCGATGCAGGTCACCACGTCCTGCAGCGGGCGGCGCGACCGGTCGTGGTAGAGCACCTCCGGCGCCGCGAGGAGACGAGCCCCCACCCGCTCCGCCGCGAGCCGAAGCTCGCCCTCGCGGGCCCCGTCGGTCGCCCGCCGGTGTCGATGCACCACGCCGTGGAGGCGGTCGCCGAAGGCCTCCCGGAGCGGCTCGAGCAGCGCCGGATCCGGCGTGGCCGCCATCAGATCGCGAGCGCGCTCGGCCACCTCGGTGGGGGTCACCCAAGCCTGCCCCTTCGGCTCACGGGTGTGACCGAGCGAGAGCAAACGGCAGAGGTTGGCGTAGCCCTCGCGCCCCCGGGGGTGGACCAGGAGGCGGTGGGCAGGCGCCGACTCGCAGGCGCGCACGGCGACCTCGGCGCCGGGGATCAGCGACAGCTCGTGCCCCTCGGCGCGTCGCTCCTCCACGCGGACGTGCGCTCGCACGAGTCCGTAGACCCCATGGCGATCGGTGAGCCCGAGGCGGGACCAGCCGAGGGCGATCGCGCGGTCCACCAGCTCCTCGGGACTGGAGGCCCCATGGAGGAAGCTGTGGTGGCTCTTCACCCAGAGGAGCGCGCTCATCGCTCAGCCCACCCGTGCCTGTAGGAACCAACCGTCGCGCACGCGGTCGCGGAAGACCCACCAGAGCTGACCGTCCTCGAGGTGCAGGTACCAGTAGTCGCGGGTGAGGGTGGCGGCGTCGGGAGCGCGCCCCCACCACCCGCCGCTGATTCGGTGCGGCCCGGAGCGCTCGGCGATCGGTGCGTCGCAGACCGGCCACCCCTCGGCGTCGGTCGGCAGGCGCTCGGGTCGGACCATCCGGCGGAGGGCGCTCCAGCCCTCGGTGGCCTCCGGCGCCGGACCATCGAAGCGCATGGCGCCGGGCTCGATCGGCTCGAGGCGCAGCGACGCTTCGGGGAGATGAGCATCCCGCGCCCGCAACCGCACCACCGACTCCGGTCCGAAGGCCGCCGCTACCCGGGCGAGCGCCTCGTGAGCCGCGCGCGGGTCCCGGGTGGGAGCAACGGCGGCGGTGGCCAGCTGCTCCTCCTCGGGACTCACCGGAACGCCCTCCAGGGTGATGCCCTCCACCGGCGCGGGGAGACGCAGGGACGCCAAGCGCAGGCGCCAGAGCTCGACCCATTGGCGACCATCGCGCGAAGGGGACGCCGGCTCGAGCGTGCAGCGGAGGTGCCGCTCGGACGAGTCGAGGGTGCGACCCCGACCGTAGCGCTCGAGCGCGAGCTCGAGCTCCATGCGGGCGAGCACCCGGTGGTCCGCCGCCGCCTGGTCGATGACCCGGTCCACCGCTCGCTTGAGGTGGAAGACGAGCCGGGAGGCGTCGGCGGTCGAGGGCTCGACCGCGACGGTGGCCCGCGGTGGCAAGGCGATCGATCGCGGCTGGAGCGGAAGCTGCGCGCCGTCCCCGAGCAGCCGATGGAGCTCGGCGACCTCGGGGCCGAAGCGAGTGCGCAGCTCGCCGGCGGGAAGCTCCAGGAGGTCGCCCACGCTGGTGACCCCGAGCCGGGCGAGCGGCTCGCAGATGCGCTCGGCGATGCCCGCGCGCCGCAGCGAGACCGCGGCCGCGGCCCGGCGCTCGGCGTCCGGATCGAGCACCACGGCGGTCCCCGGGGAGCTCGCCCGGGCGACCGCCAGGCAGCGCTGCGCCTGGTGGCCCACGACGACGACCGCGGCGAGCCCTCGACCGCGGAGGTAGCCCTCGATGGCCGAGGCCCAACGCTGCGAGTCCCCGTAGAGCCCCTCGAGCCCCCGCGGATCCACGAAGTAGCCGCCGACGATCGCCAGCGGACCCCCGCGGTCCGCGCAGGCCTCGACGCGAGGGCTGAAGGTGCCCAGGTCGGTGGCCAGCTCTTCGGCGAAGGCCGCCGCGTCGGCCGCGCTCACGACCCCCGTGCGCAGCTCGAGGTCCGCGTTGCGCGCGGCGCCGAGGCGAAGACCCGGCCGGAGGCCGCGCTCGAGGGCTTGGGCGGAGAGCTCGAGCAGGGGAGATTCCGGCGAGTCCTCGGCGACGACGGCCACCGGGCTGCCGCGCCACTCCGGCCGGCGCCGGAGCAGGAGCTGGAGCCGAAGCCGCGGAAGGGCGACGGCCGACTCCCGTGGCGACTCAGGCCGTCGCCCCGACACGAGCTGGCTCGGGGGCTGAAATGGAGCGCGGGCGCAGGCGGGCGACGGCCGCCGGTCGGCGGGGCACGAGCGCACCGGGCGGCAAGGCCAGGCGAGGCGCGGGGAGCGGAGCGCCGAGGCCCGCCTTGTCCTTCGCCCAACGCAAGCGCAGGAGGGGACCGTCGACGGTGGCCTCGAGGCGCAGCGCGACCGTCGCGCCGAGCGTGGGCCCGCGCCGGCCACGAACGGAGGGAGCCACCAGGAGACGAGCGCGATGCTTGCGGCAGAGGGCCCGCAGCCGCGCGACGCTCCGGTCCCCGAGCGCACCGCAGCCATCCACGACGACCAGTCCGAAGCCTCCGCTGGCCAGCAAGAGCTCGGCGGCGCGCGCCGCACGCTCCCCCGGGGCGCGGACGAGGGCGAGTCGCTCGCCGTCGACGCCGGCGCGCGCCAAATCGGCCGGGTGGGGGAGCGAGGGGCCGGCGGCGATCCAGGCGACGGGCTCCCCCGCGCGCTGGACGATGGCGCAACCGGCGGCCAAGACGGAGCCCGAGCCGCTCCCCAGGACCTCGACGAGCTCGGCGCGTGGCACGATCGCCTCGGGCTCGCCGCGGGACGAAGAGAGCGTCGGAAGAGCGGGCGGCAGGGCCGAGGGGATCATCGATGGCACCTCTTGGATCTGACTGTTCGCATGTTCAGTGTCAAGATCGGATGAGGCCAGAGGGGTGTGACATCCGCGGCTGGGCCCTCTATGCCGGGACCATGCGGTGGGTGGTCGCGCTCGTGATCGGCACGGCGGCGCTGAGTGCGCCGGCGACGGCGAGCGCCCAGGTCGTCATCGAAGAGGACCGCCTCCAGTGGGACGACGAGTGGCGGGTGCTCGAGCCCTGGGACTGGGTCGCGGCGGGCGTGCTCAGCGTGGGCACCCTGACCATCGCCCTGGCCGCCGACAGCGACGAGGGTTGGTGGGTCCGGGGTAATCGGCTCGACGACGCCGTGCACCGCGGGCTGCACGCGCGGACGGAGCGCGGCCGGCACATCGCGGGGATCTTGAGCGACGTGACCCGTTCGCTGGTGATCACCCCGGCGGTCTTCGTGGACCTGGGGTTGGCGGCGCGGGAGAGCCCGCAGGTGGCGGTGCGGCTCGGAGGCGCCTCCTTGCTCTCCTTCGCGACCGCGACCTTCCTGATGACCGGGACGAAGTACCTCGTGCGAAGGGAGCGGCCACTCGGACGCCGATGCGACGAGGACGTCGAGGACGACGACTGCGAGAGCGGCTCCCGCTATCGCAGCTTCTTCTCGGGCCACGCGGCGACGGCCTTCACCGCCGCGAGCCTCACCTGCACCTACCACCAACGGCTCCCGCTCTACGGGACCCGGGCCGGCGACATCGCGGCGTGCGTGACGGCGATGACCTTCGCGACGGCGACCTCGCTGCTGCGGATCGTGGCCGAGAAGCACCACTTCTCGGACGTGGTGGTCGGCGCCATCGTCGGCTTCCTCAGCGGCTTCATCTTGCCCACGTCGCTCTATTTCGGCTTTCGCCGATGATCGGCTCGTGGGAGCCCAGTCCATGGAGTACGGTCGCGCTTCCGTGAGGATTCGTTGGCGAGCCATCGCAGCGCTCGGCGTTCTCTGGTCGGCGATGGCGCTTCCCGCCCGCGCCGAGCCGACGCCGGCACCGGCGGAGTCGGAGGCCACGGCGGAAGCGGAGCCCGATGCCGAGGAAGACGAGGCGGGGGCCGACGCTCGATCCGAGCCGCCCAGCGAGCCGACGATCCCGGAGCGCGAGCTCCCCGACTACGACGGTCGCGGCGAGCCACCGACGCGGGCGGCCGAGGTCGGGCTCTGGATCCCCCGCATCCTGTTCCTTCCCGCCTACGTGGTCGCCGAGTACCTCGTGCGCCGCCCCTTGGCGTTCCTCATCTCCGGGGCCGAGGAGAAGGAGATCCCCGAGCGGGTCGTGAACTTCTTCACCTTCGGGCCGGGAGGGAACGTCGCCCTCGCGCCGAGCTTCTCCTTCGACTTCGGCTTTCGGCCGAACATCGGTCTCTATTTTCGCTACAACGAATTCCTCCGGGAGGACTTCGCGCTGCGCGCGGCGGCGAGCTTCGGCGGCGACGATTGGATCACCGGCTCCCTCGCCTTTCGGGTCGCGCCGAAGAACGGAGACACCGAGCTCCAGATCTCCACCAACGCCCAGCGTCGACCGGACTGGCTCTTCTTCGGCCTCGGCTCGAACGTCAGCCAGGACAACCGCTCTCGCTACGACTGGGTGAGCTATCAGGCGACCGCTGCGCTGAAGCAGCGCCTGGCCCGCCAGAGCTCCTTCTCGGTGAGCCTCAGCGTCATCGACCGACAGTTCGGCGACGACATCATCGATGGCGACTACTCCGTCGAGGAGCGAGCGGCCGCCGGCCAGATCGAGCTCCCGCCCGGCTACGTCGGCGGCTATTCGATCGTGCTGCAGACGGCGGAGCTGGTGCTCGACAACCGGCGCGCGCGGCCTGCACCGGGGAGCGGCTTTCGCTTCGCCGCGCACTACGACCTGGGCTTCGACGTTCAAGACGGGCCGCAGCGGAACCTCTGGGTGACCTGGGCGACGTCGATCGGCGCCTTCCTCGACCTCAGCAAGAACCAGCACGTGGTGAGCCTGACCCTCAGCCTGATCTCGGCCGAAGCGCTCTCCGGCCAGGTCCCCTTCCGGGAGCTCCCGAACCTGAGCGGCAACGGCCCCATGCGCGGCTACGTGAACCGCTACCTAGCGGGCAGCAGCGGCGCGAGCGTGCTCCTCCGTTACGACTGGCCGGTCTGGATGTGGCTCGACGGGACCATCCAGGTCGCCGTGGGCAATGTCTACGACGGCCGCTTTTCCGGACTGTCCCCGGCGAACTCGCGGCTGAGCGCCGGCATCGGTCTGGCGGCGGTGAACCAGCGCGACCACTTCTTCGAGTTCCTCATCGGTTTCGGCACCGAGACCTTCGAGAACGGCGGACAGGTCGAGTCGTTCCGCTTCCTCTTCGGCGGCACCCGAACGTTCTGAGCGGCCCGGGCGCCGAGAATCCCAGACGCGTGTCGAGCCGCCAACGAATTGGCGGCTCGACGCGATTCAGGAAACCTGGGTGGAGCCGAGGGGAGTCGAACCCCTGACCTCTTGAATGCCATTCAAGCGCTCTCCCAACTGAGCTACAGCCCCAGGGAGGCGCGTACTTTACACACGCGTGGGGCCGGCGCAAGCGGTGCGCGGACGCATGGCGCTCGAGGGCTTTTCGTGCCACCGATCCGAGCCCACCCCCGGAGGCGACATGGCGCTGGTCGACTACTACGCGATCGAAGAAGAGCTGCAGGAGGACGAGCGGTTGGTCCGCGACAACGTCCGCCGTTTCGTGGAGGCGAAGGTGATGCCCGTCATCGGTCGCCACTATCAGGACGGGACTTTCCCTGAAGATCTCATACCCCAATTTGCGGACCTCGGTCTGCTCGGGGCGAACCTCGAGGGCTACGGCTGCGCGGGG
>JABAOG010001585.1_pt1 | contig 18088 bp, 20 predicted proteins | sample 7062131 | NCBI WGS metagenome assembly JABAOG01 (sample SAMN14538629, study PRJNA623070) | marine sediment metagenome | biome: marine biome [ENVO:00000428]; feature: marine pelagic biome [ENVO:01000023]; material: deep marine sediment [ENVO:00002113] | place: India: Arabian Sea | collected...
CGGACGGATGGGGACCCGAGCGAGCCGCACGTGGTCCGCTTCAAGACTCCGCGCGAGGGCAGCACCGGCTGGAACGACGTGCTTCGCGGGCCGATCGAGGTGGCCAACAAGGAGCAGCAGGACTTCGTCCTCCTCCGGCAAAACGGCCTGCCGCTCTACAACTTCGGCTGCTTCGTCGACGATCTGACCATGAAGGTCACCCTCGTCGCCCGCGGCGACGACCACATCGTCAACACGCCGCCGCAGCTGCTGCTCTACCAGGCGGCCGGCGCCGAGCCGCCGAAGTTCGCCCACCTGCCGATGGTCCTCGGCCCGGACGGCAAGAAGCTCAGCAAGCGCCACGCGGCGGTCTCGGTGCTCGAGTACCGCGACCTCGGCTACGTGCCCGACGGCCTGCTCAACTATCTGGCGCGCCTCGGCTGGTCCCACGGCGACCAGGAGATCTTCAGCCGCGACGAGCTCGTCCAGCTCTTCGACTGGGACCACGTCGGCAAGACCGCCAGCCGCTACGACAAGAAGAAGCTCGCCCACGTGCAGAGCCACCACTTGCGCGAGCACACCGACGCCCGGCTCGCCGAGCTGGTGGTGCCCTTCCTGAAGGAGCGCGGCCTCGAGGTCGCGCCCACCGACGAGCGTCTGGTCGCGGCCATCGGCCCGGTGAAGCTCCGCGCGACCACCCTCGAGGATCTGGCCGCCGGCCTGGACTACTTCTTCCGTCCGGACGACGAGCTCGAGTACGACCCGAAGGGCCGCCNNCGGCATCAAGATGAAGCTCGTGGCCCAGCCGGCGCGCGTGGCCATGACCGGCCGCACCGCGAGCCCCGGCCTCTACGAGACCATGGCCCTCCTCGGCCGCGACGCGACCCTCGCCCGCCTGAAGCGCGGCGCCGACGTCGCCCGCACGCCCGCCGAGGACTGAGACCGGCATGCGCTCCCCCCTCGCCCTCTTCCGTGAGCTCACCACCGAGAGCTGGCGGGCGCTGGACGAGGAGGCGGAGGCGCTCCGCGCCGAGCGCGGACCCGGCCACTTCGACCGCCGCCCGCTGATCGCCTTCACCACCGGCGCGGTCTTCCTGGTGCTCATGGAGTACTGGGGCATGCCCGAGGACTTCACCGCGACCATCGACTGGCTGGTCGCGCGGGAGATCGACGGGAGCCTCGGGACGAGCTTCTTCCGCTCGCTCGAGGGCAGCCGCTACTGGGAGCTGATGCACCACGCCTGGTGGGCCATCTGGCGCGTGCTCGGCTTCTTCGTCTTCCCGGTGATCGTGATCTGGCTCAGCAAGGGCCGGGTCCGCGACCAGCACGTCGCCACCGAGCACCCCGACCCGCCGAAGCTCGCCCCCTTCTACTGGGTCGGCCTCGCCGTCGGGCTCACGCTGCTGGCGGTCGTCAGCTTCGCCCCCGGGTTCCAGGCGACCTACCCCTTCTACGAGGGCGCCAGCCGAAGCATCAGCGACCTGCTCATGTGGGAGCTGCTCTACGCCGCCCAGTTCTTCAGCCTGGAGTTCTTCTTCCGCGGCTNNCAAGCCGATGCCCGAGACCCTCGCCGCCATCCTCGCCGGCCTCTTCCTCGGCACCCTCGCCATGCGCGGCCGCAGCATCTGGCCCGGCTTCGGCCTCCACTGCGCCGTCGCCGTCGGCATGGACCTCGCGTGCCTCGCCCAACGCGGCGAGCTCCCCACTCAGTGGGCGCCCTGAGTCTCCGAGATCCGAGAGCCGAGCTCCGAGTCCGCGCGTGAGCGCTCCGATTCGCGAGTTGCTATGCCTCCGCCATGGAGACGATCGAGGTCTTGCTGCTGACCCGGCAGTGGTTCGATCGCCATGACGGAGTCCGACTGACGTTCTGGGGGGCGGCGAATGCCGGTCCGGTGAAGGTCGTCTTCACCCAGCAGCAGCCGGTGTGTTTCGTCGGCCGCNNGAAGGTCGTCTTCACCGAGCAGCCGCCGGTCTTCTTCGTGGGCCGCGGCATCCGCACCGAGGCCGGGGAGCGAAAGCCGGTCGAGCTGCAGAGCCTGCAGGGGCGGCCGGTCGACGCGGTCTACTTCCCCACCCAACGCGACCTGCGTGAGGAGCGCCGACGCCTGCGCGAGGGCCTGCTCCACACCCAGGAGGGCGACGTGAAGCCGCACGATCGCTTCCTCATGGAGCGCTTCGTGACCGGCTCGATGGCCCTGCGCGGCGAGGTCCGGCAGCGCGAGGGCTACCGCGAGCTGGTGAACCCGCGGGTGAAGAGCTGCGACTTCACCACCGAGCTCTCGATGCTGGCCCTCGACATCGAGACCGACGGCTACGACGGACCGCTCCTCTCCATCGCCGTGGCCGGCGAGGGTGGCGAGCACGTGTGGATGACCGGCTCGGGCCCCGCCGCCGAAGGGCTCACCTACGTCGAGAACGAGCGTGCGCTGCTCGAGCGATTCCTCGAGCACGTGCGCCGCGCGGACCCGGACATTCTCACCGGGTGGAACGTCATCGACTTCGACCTGCTCACGCTGCAGCGGCTCGCCGAACGCGAGCGCATGACCTTCGCGCTCGGGCGCGGCGGCGAGCGGGGGAAGGTGCTCGAGCCCCGCAACGACAGCCAGCCCTACGTGGCTCGCGTCGGCGGCCGGGTGGTGCTCGACGGCATCGCCACCCTGCGGAGCGCCACCTGGTCCTTCGAGAGCTTCTCCCTCGAGCACGTGGGCCGAGAGCTCCTCGGCCGCGGCAAGAAGATCGAGCACGACGGCGACCCGGTCGCCGAGATCCGCCGGCTCTACCGCGAGGACAAGCCCGCGCTCGCCGCCTACAACCTCGAGGACTGCCGCCTGGTGCTCGACATCGTCCGCGCCGCGGNNTGCCCATGGACCGGCAGGGGGGCTCGGTCGCCGCCTTCGACAACCTCTACCTGCCGCGGCTGCACCGCCGAGGGTACGTCGCGCCCGACGTCGGCGACGCGCCCGACGGAGAGCGCAGCCCCGGCGGCTACGTGATGGACTCGGTGCCCGGGCTCTACGAGAACGTGGTCGTCCTCGACTTCAAGAGCCTGTACCCGAGCATCATCCGCACCTTCGCGGTCGACCCGCTCGGCCTGGCGACCGCGGGCGCCGATCCCATCGAGGGCTTCCACGGGGCGAGCTTCGCCCGCGAGGGCCACATCCTACCCGAGCTGATCCAGCACCTGTGGGAGGCCCGCGACGAGGCGAAGAAGCGAAACGACGCGGCCCGCTCCCAGGCGATCAAGATCCTGATGAACAGCTTCTACGGCGTGCTGGGCACTCCGGGCTGTCGCTTCTTCAGCCCGAAGCTCGCCAGCTCGATCACCCTGCGCGGCCACGAGATCATCACCGAGAGCCGCGGGTGGATCGAAGAGCGCGGCTTCGCGGTGATCTACGGCGACACCGACTCGCTCTTCGTGCATGTCGACACCCGAGACCCGGGCAAGAGCGAAGCGACCGGGCGCGCGCTCGCCGCCGACCTCAACGCCCACTGGCGCGAGGCGCTGCAGCGGCGCCATCGGATCGAGAGCGCCCTCGAGGTCGAGTTCGAGCGAAACTTCGTGCGCTTCCTGATGCCGACGATGCGGCACTCCACCAAGGGCAGCAAGAAGCGCTACGCCGGGCTCATCCACACCCCGGGCGGCGAGAAGGTGGTCATCAAGGGGCTCGAGGCCGCGCGAAAGGACTGGACCGCCCTGGCTCGGCGCTTCCAGCGGGAGCTCCTCGACCGCGTCTTCCACGACCGGCCCTGGAAGGAGTGGGTGCTCGAGCTCGCGACGGCGCTCCGCGCCGGCCGCCTCGACGACGAGCTGGTCTACCGCAAGCGCATCCGCCGCGCGCTCGCCGACTACCAGAAGAACGTGCCGCCCCACATCCAGGCCGCGCGGAAGCTCGGCCGACCGGTCAAGGAGATCCGCTACGTGATCACCGCCAGCGGCCCCGAGCCGGTCGAGCTGCCTCACGGCGACCTCGACCACGAGCACTACCTGCAGAAGCAGCTCGCCCCCGCCGCCGACGCGATCCTCCCCTTCCTCGGCACGACCTTCGAAGCCGTCGCCGGCACCCAGATGAGCCTCTTCGAGTAGCCACCTCCTCTCGACCGAAGCGGCTCTTCCCGCTCGCGGGGGCCTTCACCCTGCGAGGAGGACGTCGTCGACTGGTCGGCGCGGGCTCGGCTGGAGTGGTTGGGGCGGCCGCCCGAGCCGCACCACGAGCTGCGGATGGCCGGAACGACCGATGGTGGTGGCCAGGGTCGAGCGCAGCTCGGCGACCTGACACGGCTGGTTGAGGTAGCCGGCCGCGAGCCCCTCGGCCGCGGCGGCCAAGAGGAGGGTCTGCAGCGCGCATCCCGCGTCGACCCAGGCGGCCACGTCGTCGCGCTCGGTGCCCAGCACGAAGAGCAGCGGGGCCGTCAGGGCGAGCTCTTGATCCGAGCGGGCGGTGGAGCTGCCCACGTCGAAATGGCTCACCACGAAGCGGGACAAGGGCACGATCGGCGCGGGCATGGTCAGCCCCTCGCCATCTCGCCGCGGGTGCATCCAGCTCGCCAGCTCTCGGCGCCACCGGGGGTCGGCGAACTGCCGCCGGTCCCCCTCCGCGACCAATCCGGCCACCACCTTTCGGGTCTCGCCCGGCGGAACGATCTCGAGCCAGCAGCCGTCCTCGGCGGCGAGCGCCGCCAACGCGTCGCCGAGCTCCTCGGGCACCGGCTCGTCGGCGAACGCGTCCCGGGTGGTGTGGCGCCGTTCGATGGCCTCCGCGAGACGGGCCGAGTCTTCGTCGCTCTCGGTCGCGCCGGAGCTGCGGCGCACCGTGACCAGGCAGTCCGGATCGCTCTCGTCCGGAAGTCGGTCGACCTCGACGGTCAGTCCGGCCGCCTTCGCCGCCAGCTCGAGGCTGCGCGCGGCCGCCCCGCAGCTGATGGTGAGCTCGCGGTCGTAGGGGTCGTTCACCGGCAGCGCTCGGGTCCGATCGGCGAGCACCGAGATGCCGTCGCCCTCGCGGCGGAAGAGCCAGGGTTGCGTGTTGTGCGAGGACGGCGCACGCACCGCGCGCGCGACGAGGGTCGCGATGTCGATGGGGTTGGTGGACACGTCCGTTCTCCTTTCGAGCGATGCGACGACGACGCAGCTCTGATCTGGATGCGCACGTTTCCGGTGGGTTTCAACCGCAGAGAATTGGACCCCTCGTTTCCGAAAAGGTCATGATCTCCGATGCTTGGCGGTGAATTTTCAACGTTCGGCGACAAGGAATTACATCTACGTGACAATTGATGAGCTGCGCCTTGGTGCGATTCAGCTCATCGTTCACCGCTGCTCCGGTGAACCGGCGAGGCCCCACTTTGGGGGGCCATCCCACCCACCGAGCGAGCCCCGCGACCCCGGTCGCGGCCCCCCTGGAGTGAAGAAGAGGATTCGATGGAAACCGTCATCATCGTGCTGTACCTGGTCGCGCTGACGATCCTGGGCATCTACGGCGCCCACCGCAGCCACCTGCTGATGCTCTACCTGAAGCATCGCAAGAACATGCCCGAGCCCCTTCGCACGTTCGAAGAGGACGAGCTGCCGACGGTCACCATCCAGCTGCCGATGTTCAACGAGATGTACGTCGTGGAGCGGCTCATCGAGGGCGTCGCGGCCATCGACTACCCGAAGGACAAGCTCGAGATCCAGGTCCTCGACGACTCCACCGACGAGACGGTGCAGATCGCCAAGGCCAAGGTCGACGAGCTCCTCGAGAAGGGCTGGGACATCGAGTACCGGCACCGCGTCGACCGCACCGGCTTCAAGGCCGGCGCCCTCGAGGAGGGCCTCGACACCGCCAAGGGCGAGCTGATCATGGTCTTCGACGCGGACTTCGTCCCCACGCCGGGCGTGCTCCGCAAGCTCGTCGACCACTTCACCGACCCGAAGGTCGGCATGGTCCAGGCGCGCTGGGGCCACATCAACCAGGACTACTCGGTGCTGACCCCGTGCCAGTCGATGATGCTCGACGGCCACTTCGTCATCGAGCACACCGCGCGCAACCGCTCGGGCCGCTTCTTCAACTTCAACGGCACGGCGGGCATCTGGCGCAAGGCGACCATCGTCGACGCCGGCGGCTGGCAGCACGACACGCTCACCGAGGACATGGACCTGAGCTTCCGCGCCCAGATGAAGGGCTGGCGCTTCGTCTACGTCCCCGACGCGATCGCGCCGGCCGAGCTCCCCTGCGAGATGAACTCCTTCAAGACCCAGCAGTTCCGCTGGGCGAAGGGCTCCGCGCAGACCACCAAGAAGCTGCTCTGGACGGTCCTGCGGACCCCGCTGCCCTTCAAGGTGAAGCTCGAGCTGGTCATGCACCTGACCAACAACTTCGCCTACCTCTTCCTGGTCGTCCTCGCGGCGCTGCAGCTGCCGAACATGCTGATCCGTCGGCACATGGACAACCCGGAGCTGCTGCTCCTGGACGTGCCCCTCTTCGCGGCGACCTGCGGCTCGATCTGCGTCTTCTACCTGGTCACGCACCGCGCCCTCTACGACAACCTCTGGGACGCCATCAAGCGCCTGCCGCTGATGATGGCCCTCGGCATCGGCCTCTCGATCAACAACGCCCGCGCGGTCCTCGAAGGGCTCTTCGGCAAGGACCTCGAGTTCGTCCGCACCCCGAAGCACGGCGTGCAGGGCGAGGACAAGAGCGCCGAGTGGAAGCGCAAGAAGTACAAGGCGAAGTTCCCGATCCACTCGCTCCTCGAGCTGGCCTTCGGCCTCTACTTCGTCGTGACCATCGTGCTCGCCGTCATCACCGGCAGCTGGGTGAGCATCCCCTTCCTGGTGCTCTTCATGGTCGGCTTCCTCTACGTCGGCGCCCTCAGCCTCTACCAGACCCGCTGAGCCCGCCCCCCTCGCACGAACGAGCCGCCCGGCCTCTGGCCGCGCGGCTCGTCGTCGTTGACGGGGACGCTCTCGATACTCGAGAGCGTCCCCAGCATCAGCGGCGGGCGACCACCAGGGCGCCCTCTTCGATGCCCGCCGACAGCGTGGCGTCACCGAGGGAGCGCGCGGCCGCGGCCACCGCTTCGTCGTTGTCCCCGATGTCGCCGAGCGCCCGGGACACCACGTTCCGGTCGAGCGCGCCGGCGATCCCGCGCGTGGCGAGCAGGAACGTATCGCCCTCTTGCAGCGGTGCGCCGAGCACGTCGATGGGTGTCTCGTCGTCGTCGGCGCCGGTTCCGGCGGTCAGCAGCTCGATGTAGCCCGCGCGGCACAGGAAGACCGCTCCGGCGCCGCAGCGAGCCACCCAGAAGAAGTGCGCGTTGGTGAAGAGCATCGTCGCCGACGCGCGCCCCTCCTCCGCGAGGCCGGCCGCTTGGGTGCGCTCCTGCGCTTCGCAGACCGCGTCCCGTAGGTCGCGAACCAGGCCCGCCTGACCGCGTCCGTCGCTGCGCAGGTCGTGGGTCGGGAGACGCGCGACGACCGAACGAGCGAGGTGATCGAGCAGGAGCGCGCTCATGCCTCGCTTGGCTGCCGATAGGAAGCCGTGCCCCTCCACGACCAGGCTCAGTTGGCCGGCGGGCGACTGGTGTGCGTCCCGCGCCGGGCGATCCGCTTCGAGCAAGATCAGCTGTCGCTGCAGCTCGTAGACCCCGTGGCGGCACACGCCGCTGCCGAGGTCCAGTCCGGTGCCGACGAGCCCCACGAGCGGGGGCGCCTCCTGCACCGCCTTCAACCGGGTTCCAGAGGCGCTCCTCCGTGTCGGTACGCCTCCAGGCTTCCGGTCTCGTTGTGTGGTGTTGGGCCAGCCCATCTTCTCTTCCCCCTGTTCGCGCCACTTCGGTGCGCGCGCGTGCTTGCGCTCGACAAGTCTTCGAAATTCAAAGAGATATAGGCACACGCTGCCCCGAGACGGACTCGGGGACAATGCGTGCCCAGTCGAAACCACGGTGCCCCCCGGCCACCCGTGATCCGACGCACGAATGAGATGCAAGGTTTGTGCGACCTGATGGTCAGCAATCCGCCCGCGAGATCATTTTCGTTTTTTGCGAAGCACGATCCCAGCTTCCGCGACAGCTCGTCGCACCTGGGGGCGCAAACCCCCAACTCGATCCGCTCAGGGAAGAATTTCGAACACGCAGCGCACCGTCCAATCGGGCGGCGGCAGGGCGCGTTCGTCTTGAAGCGAGCCGTCGGCGCCGACGTGCACCACGTCGCCGTTCCCGCGAATGAAACGGTAGCCCGAACGGTCGGCGTCGATCGCCTGCAGCTTCCCGAGCTGGTCGTGCTTGATCCCGATCAGGCGACAGCGCGCCTCGTAGCGCGGCTTCTCCAGCCCGGCGGCGAGCACGGTGAAGCTCGACTGCGGCGGCGGCACCGGGCCTCGAAAGATGAAGACCGCCACCTGGCCATGGGCCAGCGACTGGTCCTGTCCGAACCAGCGGGGCGCCCAGAGCGCCTCGAAGATCGTCTTGTCTTTCTCTTCCGAGCTCACGTTCAGACCGGTCGAGCGATGCTCGCTCACTCCCGCAATCGAGCCAAGAGAGCGCTGGCCATGTCGGCCATCTCCGCCGCTTCCAGCGGTTGCTCTCCATGAGGAGCATAGGACTCCCAGGCGTGATCGGGGAAGCCTTCGAGAAAGCGGCTGGGCACCCGCGGCTTCACCTGTCCGCGCATGGTCCGCCTTTCGGGACGGGTCAGGTAGAGAAGCTCCCTCGCGCGCGTCACGCCGACGTAGAAGAGGCGTCGCTCCTCGTCGACATCGGTCGGCGCGGCCTCGGTCACCTTCGGATCGGTGGTCCGGGAGTGCGGCAGTTGTCCTTCGACGCAGCCGATGAGGAAGACCACGTCGAACTCGAGCCCCTTGGACGAATGGAGCGAGGACAGCGTCACCTGGTTTCCCGGGTCCTTCTCTTCCTCTTCCTCCGCCCGCAGGGTCAGGCTGTTGAGGAACTGCGGGAGCGTGCCGCGCTCGGCCCGGCTGCGGGCCTCGTAGCGCTCGATCGCGCGAAGCAGGAACGCGATGTTGTCCCGCCGGCGCTGGCCGTGCTTGCTGTCGTCGCTCTCGATGGAGCCGAGGTAGCCGGTCTCGCGCAGCAGGGTTCGGGTGATCTCCGCCAGGTTCCGCTCCGCCCGCAGGCCGGCCCGGGCGGCGTCGATGGCCGCCCAGAAGCGGTTGGCCGAGGCCTTCGCGCGGCTGGGGACCTCGAGCTGGTCGAGCTGCCGCATCGCCGTGGCGAAGGTGGTGCCCGTCCGGGAGGCGTGCGCCCGCGCGCGGGCCATCGTCTTCTGACCGATGCCCCGGCTCGGGTTCACCAGCGCCCGCCGCAACGAGAGCGAGTCCCGCGGGCTGACCAGCACGCGCAGGTAGGCCACCGCGTCCTTCACCTCCTTGCGGTCGAAGAACTGGGTGCCGCCGAAGAGCCGATAGGGCACGCCGCTGATGCGCATCTCTTCTTCGAGGATCCGCGCCTGCTGATTCGAGCGGTAGAGCACCGCCATGTTGCCGTAGCGGATGCGCTCGCCGCCCGGGCTCGCGTCCGTGCCCTTGGCCAGCGCGCGCATCTCGCTGACGAGGAACTTCGCCTCGTGGGCCGCGTCCGGCAGGACGACCATGCGCACCTTCGGCCCCGGCCCCTTGGCCGAGCGCAGCGACTTGTCGTGCCGCTTGCCCCGGCTCTGGGCGATGACCGCGTTGGCCACGTCGAGGATCGGCTTGCGGCTCCGGTAGTTGGTCTCGAGCTTGACCACCTTCGCGCCGGGGAAGTGCCGCTCGAAGTCGAGGATGTTGCCCACGTCGGCGCCGCGCCAGCCGTAGATCGACTGGTCGTCGTCGCCGACGACGCAGACGTTGTTCAGCTCGTTCGCCAGCAGCCGCACCAGCTCGAGCTGCGAGCGGTTCGTGTCCTGGAACTCGTCGACCAGCAGGTGCCGGAAGCGCTGCTGCCACTTCTGCCGGATGTCCTCGCGGTCGCGGAGGATGCGCACCGGGAGCGTGACCAGATCGTCGAAGTCGACCGCGTGCATCGAGCGCAGCTGGTCCTCGTAGACCGGGTAGACCTCACGGGCGATGGCGTCGTACTCGAAGTCGCTCGGCTTCACGTCCTCCGGTCCCTTGAAGGCGTTCTTCCAGAGCGAGATCCGCGAGAGCACGGCGTTGATGTCCAGGCTCCGGTCGTGACCCTGTCGGAGGATCTCCCGCAGCAGGCCGAGGGCGTCGCCCTGGTCGAAGATCACGAAGCGGCCGTCGTAGCCGAGCGCCTCGTTCTCCTCCCGGAGGAAGCGCACGCCGAAGGAGTGGAAGGTAGAGAGCCAGAGCTGCTCGGCCGCCTTCTCGCCGACGAGCTTCGCCATACGCTCGCGCATCTCGGCGGCGGCCTTGTTGGTGAAGCTCACCGCGAGGATGGAGCGCGGGTTGATGCCCCGCTCCAGCAGCCGGGCGATCCGCCGGGTGATCACCCGGGTCTTGCCACTGCCCGCGCCGGCGAGCACGAGCAGCGGACCCTGGGCGTGCTCGACCGCCTCGTACTGCTGGCGGTTCAGATCCCCGGTGTTCGGTGCGCCCGCCATTCGGAAGACGCACCTAGCGCGCCGGGCCCCCCCTTTCAACGGTGAGCGCGCTTTGTGCCAACTCCGCCCCCTCGTCAGGTGGGGAAGTAGTCGGCGCTCACTCTCCGGGCGTGGGCCAGCACTCGGCCGGCTTGCCGGTCTCGGGCGACGACGAGCAGCCGCTCACGGGTCTCGGGACAGATGCGCTCGAAGGCCGTTTCGCCCTCATCGGTCCAGCTGAGGTGCTCGGTGTAGCCCACCGGCTCGTTGTGGGGCGTCAATCGTTGCTCGGCGAGCCGCGCGACCCGCGCGCGCGTCGACTGGTCGAGCGCTTCGGAGAACCACAGCAGGTAGTGTTGCTGCCTCGGGTCGAAGAGCCCGACGGAGAGGCAGTGCCCGAGCTCCTCCTGGGCGCGTCGAGCCAGCTTCGTGAGCGTGTCGAGGGCTCCGCCGTCACTCTCGTGGCCGCTCTTCTCCCGCGAGGGCAGCACCTCGTCGGCATCGAAGAGGAAGCGACTCGCGTACTTCCGTTCGTTGGGGATGAAGAGCGCGGTGACGAACCCCGCGAAGGTGGCGATGGTCTGGAGCTGCTCGCGGATATGGGTCCGCAGGATATCGCGGAGCTCCGCGGCTTCGATGAGCCCCGCATCGACGAGCTCTTCGCCGACGTTGAGCCTCTGCTCGCGGCAGCGCGCCACGACCTCGGCGAGCTGCGGGCGAGTCAGGTTCTGGCGGCCCACCAAGCGGTCGACGAGGTGTCGGCTCGACCCGTCCGCGTAGGCCCAGGCGACCCGCTCGTCGCGCAAGAAGACCCGCGCCCCCCGCGACCCGCAGCAGCGGAGCCGCAGCTCGCCGGCATGGCCGTGGCTCACCGCGTCGCGGATCAGGCTCATCGTCCCGTTGCCGGCGGGTCGGACGAGGGCGGGAGAGGAAACCACGCCCCCAATATTGGGTAGATCGAGCAATACTGCAATCGTTTACTCGCTTCGGATCACGAAACCGTGGCCGTGGGCGCCTCGTGGGCGCCTTCGCCGAGCCCATCCGGGCGAGCCGAGGGCGGAACAAATGTCGTGACGGATGGTTGGCCGCACGTGTCTCGTCCGCTCGGCGTGCTCTGGCTCCTCACGGTCTACGCGTGCGGGTCACCGGAGACGGTGGAGACGGTGGAGAAGGCCGCGCCGCCCGACCCTTCCACCCAGGCTCGTGATGACGCGCGCGTGGTGCTCGAGCGGCACTGCGGTCGTTGCCACCTGCCGAGCCAACCGACGGCCCTCCCGAGCGCGCTGGCCATCTTCGATCTCTCCGAGGAGGAGTGGGCCGGTCGGCTCGAGCCCGACGCGCTGGCCGGAGTCTACGAGCGCCTGCGGCCGGCCGACGGAATGGCGATGGACCCCGAAGCCGCACCCACCACCGCCGAGGAGCGAGCCATCGTTCGCGACTACCTGGTCCGCCGCTTCGGCCCCCACGACGCACCGGAGTGGTTCGCCCCTTAGGCCCCTGTCGCCGGCGCGCTCGCTTCCCTAGAGAGAGAGCTCCGTGCCCGACCGCAACGACTTCGTCCGGCGAGTGGCCATCGCGCTCGGCATCGCCACGCTCTTCGTCGCTGCGTTCCTCGTGGTCTTCTTCGGTGGCCACGTCGTGCTCGTCGCCTTCGCCGGGCTCCTCTTGGCGGTCTATCTGCGGGGTCTCGCCGGTTTCATCGGGCGGTGGATCCCCGTGCCGACGCGCTGGCTGGTGGGCTTCGTGCAGGTGGCGCACGTGGGGCTGGCCGTCCTCTTCGCCTGGTACGCGGCACCGGCGCTCGTGGCGCAGGGCAAGGCGCTCGCGGAGCAGCTCCCCCACGCGTTGGACGAGCTGCGCGAGCTCCTCCGGAACCGAGCCTGGGGCCGTCCGGTGCTCGCCGCGCTCCCCGACTCCTGGTCGGTGTCCCTGACCACCTTCCGAGGCATGGGCCTCTTCTCCTCGGGCTTCTCGTTTCTCGTCGACGTGGCAGTGATCCTCATCGTGGGCATCTACGGCGCCCTCGAGCCGCAGATCTACCGCCGCGGCTTCTTGCTCCTCTTCCCGGCGCGCCACCGCAGCTTGGCGGCGGACGTGACCGCCGAGGCGATGACGACGCTGCGTCATTTCATCCTCGGCCGCTTCGCCTCGGCGACCATCATCGGCGTCTCGTCGGCCATCGGGTTGGCGATCCTCGGGGTGCCGCTGCCGGTGCTGATGGGGCTGGTGGCCGGGCTCCTGACCTTCATCCCGAACATCGGCCCGCTGATCAGCGTCATTCCGCCCGCGCTGCTGGCGCTGACGGTGAGCCCGATGCTCGCGCTCTGGGTCCTGGTCCTCTACGGCGCGCTCCAGTTGCTCGAGAGCTATGTGATCACCCCGATGATCCAGCGGCGGGCGGTCGAGCTTCCCCCGGCGATGCTGGTCCTCGCTCAGGTGCTCCTGGGGGTGCTCGCCGGGCCGCTGGGGATCGCCATGGCCGCGCCGCTGACGGCCGTCGGCCTGGTCCTCACGCGGCGGCTCTACGTCGAGGCGCCCGACGCCGTGCCCGACGCCGAGGGCGACGAGGACGACGAGGACGACGAGGACGACGAGGACGACGACGGCTGACCGCCGCGTCCTCGGCGCTCACTCTCCTTCCGCCGAGCCCTCGCCCGGCGTCTCGCCGTCGCAAGCCGGAGGGTCGCCGGCGAGCTCGCCTTCGTCGACTTCGAGCGGACCGCTGATGATGTCTCCGATCCGAAAGCCGAGACTCGCCAGGAAGCCCAGACCGCTCTCGTAGTCGACGGTCACGCGAGCCATCTTCGGTGGACCCGGTCGATGAACGACCCGCGTCTGCAGCGGCTCGTCCCCCAGGCAGACGCCGCTGGAGAGGCGCACGACCTCCCGACTCCTCGGCTCGATCGTGCCGCGAGCGCCCACCAGCCGGATCGCGACGTCCAGCGGCGCGGGCTCGAGCATGGTGGCGTTCACGTCGCGGAGCCGGACGGTGGCGGGACTCCCTCCCTCTCGGGTCACGTTCACGCTGGCCGTCGCCACCTGGAACGTCAGCGGTCGGTCGATCAACCGAATCGCGACGCGGACGTTCTCGGCCCAGAGCCAGCCGAGGTGACGTGACCGAGGTCGATCGCGTCGACCGAGTCGACGTGCACCCGGCCGGGGATCCGGTCGCTGGCGACCCGGTTGATGCCGTCCTCGGCCGCCGCTCGGCCCAGCTCCGTCCGCAAGTGGAGGGCGAGGCTCGCCAAGAGCAGCCCGAGCGCCCCCACCGACCACGCCAGGACCTTCGCGACCCAGACGAATCCGGCCGTCACCCGATGGGTCGACGGCCATCCATGCAGGAGCGAATCAGGCATCGCCGTCGAGTCGCTGCGACGCGGGGATGGATTTCGTCGCCCGCGGATTGTGACCGGTCGGCCCATGCGTTAGACGCTCCGTCGTGAACGTCCTCGTCACCGGCGGCGCCGGATTCATCGGCTCCCACGTGGTCGACCGCCTCATGGAGCGCGGCGATCGGGTGTGGGTGCTCGACGACCTCTCCACGGGCACATGGGCCAACCTCGCCCACTGGTCCGCCGACCCGCGGATGCGCTGCCGGCAGGCGGACATCACCGAGGGCCTCTTCGCCCCGATGACGGCGTCCGAGACCGAGGAGGTCGGGTTCCGCATCGACGGCGTCGTCCACCTCGCGGCGCTCGTCAGCGTGGTCCGCTCGATGGAAGAGCCGCTCGCCGACGTGCGCACCAACGTCCGTGGGACGGTGCAGGTGCTCGAGTACGCCCGGCGTCGCGCCGTGAAGAAGGTCGTCTTCGCCAGCTCCGCCGCCGTCTACGGCGACGTGGCCACGGTCCCCACGCCGGAGTCCGCGCCGCTGGCGCCGCTCTCGCCCTACGGCGTCGACAAGCTCACCGGCGAGCACTTCATGCGGATGTACACGCAGGTCCACGGGGTGCCGACGAGCGCGCTTCGCTTCTTCAACGTCTACGGCCCGCGGCAGGATCCCTCGAGCCCCTACTCCGGCGTGATCTCCATCTTCACCGACCGCGCCCGCCGGGGCCTCGGCCTGACCATCTACGGCGACGGCGGCCAGACCCGCGACTTCGTCTACGTGGGCGACGTGGTGGAGGCCATCATCCGCGCGCTCGACGCTCCCGAGAGCACGCCGCCGACCAACGTCGGCACCGGCGNNGGCGCGCGCCCAGACGATCCTCGAGGTGCAGGGCGCCGACGTGCCGGTCTCCGAGGGGCCGGCCCGAGCGGGCGAGATCCGGCACTCGGTCGCGGTGGTCGACGCCCTCGCCGAGCGCTTCGACCTCCAGGCGACCACGACCCTGGCCGAGGGCCTCGCGAAGACCGCCGCCGCGGACTGAGCGGTGGCCCCGGTCCGAGCGCTGTAGTACGAGAGGCGGGTGTCCTTCGTGCTCCTCGGACTGGCGATCCTGCTCGGCGTCTCGCTGCTGGGCTTCGACCTGTGGCAGTCCCGGCGGGACGATCGCTTCGCCCCCGAAGAGCAGGAGCCGGGCGCCAGCGTCATCCAGCACGGGATGAAGCGCGCCTTCGGCGAGGACGTCCCCACCCTGGTGCGCATCGCCGGCCCGCTGGCCATCGGCTACGGGATCCTCAGCTTCCCGGCGACGCTCGCGCCGGTGATCCTCGCGGTGCTGGCGATGCAGGCGCAGCCGCTCGGCGGCGACGGCACGACCGCGCTGGTCTCGATGATCGTCGCCGGGCTCAGCATGAGCGCGGGCATCAAGGCGATCCGGGCCGGGGGCCTCCTCTTGAGCGCGGATGACGCCGCGCGCGTCGTGGTGGCCCGCTCGATCTTCTACGTCGCCGGTTGGGCCGCGCTGGTGCTCACCCTGCTGACCTTCGCCCGCCAGCCGACGGGCCACGTCGCCACCATCGTCTACGCCCACGTCGGCGTGACGGTCCTCGTCGCGATCCTGCTGCGCGTCGCTCAGCCGCGCGCCGAGGCGGCGAAGAACGCGATCCCCTAGCGCCCTTTGTCGCTTTCTGGGGCGCGAGCGGCCAGCCGCCTAGGCTTCGATCGCGATGGACACCCTCCGTCAGCTGATCGGGAACCCGTACGCCTTCTCCGGGCTGATCGTCCTCACGTCGATCATCGCGGCGTTCATCGTGGCGTTCATCGTCGAGCGGACCCTGGGCGTGCTGGTCCGGAAGACCGAGACCGAGCTCGACGACAAGGTCATCGACGAGCTGCACTCGCCGCTCGTCATCAGCACCGTGCTCTGGGGCACCGGGATCGCGCTGCTCCGGCTGCCGGTCTCCGACCGCTTCCACCACTACGGCCTCTCGGTCCTGAAGACCGTGGCGATCATCATCTGGGCCCGCGCCGGCCTCAAGATCGTCACCCTCGTCCTTCACGCGCTGAGCGCGAAGGCGAAGGAAAAGGACCTGATCCAGCCGCGGACGCTGCCGGTCTTCGACATGATCGGCAAGCTGGTGGTGGTCGGCCTGGCGGTCTACTTCTGCTTCCTCGCCTGGGACATCGACCTGACCGCCTGGCTGGCCTCCGCCGGCATCGTCGGCATCGCGGTCGGCTTCGCCGCCAAGGACACGCTGGCCAACCTCTTCGGCGGGATCTTCATCATCGCCGACGCCCCCTACAAGATCGGCGACTACATCGTCCTCGACGGAGGCATGCGCGGTCGGGTCACCTCGATCGGCATTCGCTCGACTCGGCTGCTCACCCGCGACGACATCGAGATCACCGTCCCCAACGCGGTCATCGGTGCGTCCATGATCGTCAACGAGGCGGGCGGCCCCTCGACCGCGCAACGTGTCGGCGTGACGGTCGACGCCGCCTATGGCGCGGACATCGACAAGGTCCACGAGGTGCTCGAGCTGGTCCCGGAGGGCGTGCCGCACCTGCTGAAGAAGCCCCGTCCGGTGGTGCGCTTCGAGGCCTTCGGCGCCTCCGGGCTGACCCACACGCTCTACGTCTGGGTCACCGACGCCGAGCTCCGGGATCTGGTGAAGCACATCCTGCACACCAAGATCTACAAGGCCTTCGACGAGGCCGGCCTCGAGATCCCCTACAGCAAGCACGACGTGTACATCAAGGAGCTCCCCGCCGGGCAGAGGCCGGGTCTGCGCGCCACCGGTTGACGGTGGGGCCGCCCGTCGTGGCAGGCTCGGCCCATGACGGAGACGAAGGATTTCGAGGGGCGCGCGGTCGTGGTCACCGGCGGCGGGGGCGCGCTCGGCGTGGCGGTCTGTGAGGCGCTCGCCGAGCGGGGGGCGGCGCTGCACGTGCCGGCCCACTCCGCCGAGGACCGGGAGCGGCTCTCGGCGCTCATCGAAGGCGGCGCCCGAGTCGAGACGGGCGTCGACCTCACCGACGAGCAGGCGGTGGATGCCTTCTACGACGGTGTCGAGGGCGCGCTCTGGGCGAGCGTCCACATCGCCGGTGGCTTCGTCTTCGGCGCGCTCGTCGACGCGAGCGTCGCCGACTTCGAGCGGATGGTCGGCATGAACCTGCGGACCGCCTGGCTCTGCTCCCGGGCCGCGGCGCGGCGGATGGGCGAGGGCGGCCGGATGGTGAACGTCTCCGCCAAGCCGGCGCTGGTGCCCTCGGCCAACGTGGTCACCTACGCGGCGACCAAAGCGGCGGTGGCCGCGCTCACCACCGGTCTCGCGGAGGAGCTCGCGCCGAAGGGGATCTGGGTGAACGCCATCGCCCCGTCCATCATGGACACGCCGGCGAACCGTGAGGCGATGCCCGACGCCGACCACGACCAGTGGCCGACGGTGGCCGAGGTCGCCGAGACGGTCGCCTTCCTCGCGTCACCGACCAACGCGGTCACGCGTGGCGCGATCGTGCCCGTCTACGGCTTTTCCTGAGAGACGATGCCGCTGACCCGACCGCCGACGAGCCGGAGCGCCTCTCCCTCGTCGGTGACGACGACCGCCGGGAGCCCGTCGGCGCGCATGTGACGCTCGACGTGCATCCGTCCGGGCATGGTTCGGACCAGCACGACCAGCGGCTCGTGGCCCTCGAGGCTGTGACGGCGCCAGCGCGCGTGCACCTTCTCGAAGCCAGGGTCGTTTCGGCCCCTGGCGTCGCGCAGATCCACCAGCAGGCCCAGCTCCCGCTCCTTGTAGGGCGCGATGGCGTCGACGAGCGCCTCGTACTCCGCCTCGATGGCCTGCAGGTCCGGGTAGGGCTCCTCGGAGCGAGCCATCCGTAGGTAATCGTCGTGACGGACCACCCGATGGTAGTCGCTCTCATAGACCGTCCGCACCCGGGCTGTCTGCTCGAACAGAGCCATATGGGGACGAATTCTAGGGCCCATTTGGCCGATGTCCACCCCAACGGTGTCGCAGGACCGCCCGGTTCCTGGCATCATTCGCGCCCGTGGCGAAGGACCTGCCGGAGCAGCTCGGTCGATACCGCATCCTGCGGCGGATCGGCGCTGGAGGAATGGCCGAGGTCTTCCTCGCCAAGTCCACTGGCGCGGAGGGTATCGAGAAGCTCCTGGTGCTCAAGCGGGTGCTCCCGAGCTTCGCCCGGAGCAGCAAGTTCATCACGATGTTCGTCGACGAGGCGAAGGTCGCGATGCGCCTCAA
>JABAOG010010285.1_pt1 | contig 18055 bp, 16 predicted proteins | sample 7062131 | NCBI WGS metagenome assembly JABAOG01 (sample SAMN14538629, study PRJNA623070) | marine sediment metagenome | biome: marine biome [ENVO:00000428]; feature: marine pelagic biome [ENVO:01000023]; material: deep marine sediment [ENVO:00002113] | place: India: Arabian Sea | collected...
CAGCACGCCGTACGGCTCGACGCTCATCAGAACGTTGTAGGCCCAGTCCCGGGCGGTGAAGTCGTCGGCCCGCGACGCCCAGCCCCAGTTGAGCGCCAGCGGGATCAGCGCCAGGCCGAGGACCGGCGAGGCCAGGACCCGGGCCGGGACGCGGATGGGGCCCGCCCCCCCGGGACGGGCCCGCTCCAGGCGGGCCGCCAGGGTCCGGGCGGTCCCCNNGAAGTAGTCCCGCTCGCGGACCTCGTGCATGTCCGCCGCCGGGAACCGGTCCCGGGCGATGCTGTAGCCGTAGCGGAAGTTCAGGTACACCACGAGCCCGGCGGACAGGGTCAGGAAGAGGACGCCCAACAGCGCCGCCCCCCGGCGGTCGCTCCGCCAGTGGGTCCGCGCCCCCAGCAGCCCCAGCAGGACGAACAGCAGCGTGACCAGCGGCCTCGCCCCGCCGAGCAGCGGATCGTGACCGGCCATCGACCGGCCCCACTGCCAGTCGAAGTACTGGAGCCAGTTCAGGAACTGGGCCGCCACCAGCCCGGGGCTCCGGGGCCGCGACAGGTCCGTCGGGTCCGCCAGCAGTCGCCGCTCCGGGTACTGCTCCCGGCGCAGCACCGCCGACAGCGCGTCGCAGCCCGTCGCCCCCCACGTGTAGACGGCGGCCGCCGCCCCCGCCACGGAGTCGCACGCGGGCGCGCCCTCGTTCACCAGCGGCCGCTGGGCCGCCCGCAGCGGGAGGAAGAGCTGGACGGACAGCGCCACCGCCGCCAGCGGCACCGCCCGCAGCCAGAACCGGCCGCGCAGGACCGGCCGCGGGTCCACCGCCAGCACGAACACCGCAACCGCCGGCGCCACCAGCACGCCCATGAGGTGGTTCGTCGCCGTCAGCGCGACCAGGAACACGATCCCCAGCAGCCGTCCCTCACCGGGACGGTCCCGCCAGCGGAGCGCCAGCCAGACGGCCAGCGCCGTCGTCAGCAGGCTGACCGTGTACACCTTCTCGTTCACGTTCGACTGGCTCCACACCGTGAACGCCGTGGCCGACAGCAGGACCGCCGTGCCGGCGGCGAGCCACCGCAGCCGCCGGTCCCCGGTCCAGCCGGCCAGCGCCCGGTCCACCACCAGGAACCAGAGCCCGTGCGCCCCCGCCGACAGCGCCGCGCTCAACAGGTTGATCCGCACCGCCACCGGCAGCCCCAGCGGCGCCAGCAGCGTCTCCCAGCCCCGCCCCAGCAGCACGAACAGCGGGTTCCCCGGCGGATGGGGGATCCCCAGCACGTGGGCCACCGTGGCGTACTCGCCCGAGTCCCAGAACCCGATGGTCGGGGCGAGCGTCGCCAGGTACAGAGCGAAGACCCCCAGGCCCGCCAGCGCCGCGGCCGCGTACGGCGGCGGATGCGGATCGGACGCCGGGCGGGCCCCGGACCTCGCCGTCCACCGGGACCGCAGCGACCCCCACCACTCCCGCGGTACGCTCTGCACGAGGTCGACCGCCACCGCCAGCCAGAAGCCCGGCGCCGCGCGCCGTCGACCGCACCGCGCCCCGCGCCAGCCCCGGAAGACCGCCCGCATCTCCGCGCCGTAATCCCGACGGAACGCCGGCGGATACAGCCACAGAAGGAGCCCGTACACGCCGTCCGCCAGCCCGCCCTCGGCCGGAGCCCGTCCCCGCTCCCGCTCCGGTCCGGTGGAGCCGGCGGCCCTCACGACGCGCCTCCCTCCGGCGCCAGCCGCTTCCCCCGCGCCGTCTCCACCACCCGCGCCAGCCGCTCCACCTCCAACCGCGCCGCCTCCCGCCCCAGCGACGTGAGCCGGTAGTACCGGCGCCGGTCGTCCGCCGGCTCGTCCGGCGCCTCCGAATCCTCCACCTCGTCGATCAGCCCCCGCTCGCGCAGACGCTTCACCGCCCCGTACAGCGTTCCCGGCCCCAGCCGCACCCGACCCCCCGTCCGCTCCTCCACCTCCCGCATGATCCCGTACCCGTGCCGCGGCCCACCCGCCAGCGTCAGCAGGATCTGGAGCACGGGCTCGCTCAACGGGAGGAGAGCGCTCGGGTCGCGTGAAGGGCTCATGGCAGCAGTATGCGGGGCGCCGGCCGCCTCCTCGCCCGGCTCCTCCGGGGATTCCGCGAGCGCCGGCTCATGGACGCGGCCGCGGGGTCGTGGGCGCGCCGTCGTGGGTGCGGGTGTGGCGTCCGGTTACTATATCGCGCCACGATATAGTACCGCCCGCCGGAGCGTCAAGATCGACGTGGGCCGGCGCCGGCCGCCGGTTGATGCCCGCGGCCGGTGGATGCCAACGTTGAGGGAGGGCCGGGAGCGGATCGAAGGGAAGGAGGCCGAGCATGGTCCGGGTGGAGCTGGTCCGGCGGATCGATCGCCCGATCGACGACGTATTCGAGCGGTTGGTGGACATCGACGGGTACCCGGAGTGGCTGCCGCAGGGACGTCTGTTCGTCACGTGTTTCCAGGTAACGGACGGCCCGGTGGATATCGGGACGGAGTACGTCGACCGTACGCGTCTGGGGCCGGTTCGCGGCGAGGTCGTCGAGCTCGAGCGGCCGACGCGGGTCGTGTTCCGCTACACCGCGCGGCTGTTCGGGAGGACCGCGATGGAAGGCTATCCGGGCTACACGCTGGTATCGGCCGGGACCGGTGGGACGGAGGTGCGCCATGTTGCGGAGGGACGCCTGCGGGGGCCGTTCCGGCTCCTGCAGCCGCTGGTGCAAAAGGTAGCGCGAGGAGAGCGGCGTCGCACGGTGGATGCGCTGAAGGCCTCGTTCGAATCGCCGGGCGGCTGAGGGGCGCCGACGTCGGCCGGCGCCGCCGTTGGTGGGCGGGTGGCCCCGCGGGTCAGCCCTTCACCCGGACCAGGTAGGCTCCACCTCCCACGTCGACGGCCCAGTCGGCGACGCGGTCGCGGAGCCAGCCGGTAAGGGCCTCCCGGACGAGGGGCTGGATGACGGGCCCGGCCGCGGACCCGGCGCCGCGGCCGGTGATCACCCGGACGACGCCCCCCGGGTCGCTGGCCGCGATCCGGTCCAGGAACAGCTCGAGGCGGCGCTCGGCCTCGTCGCCGGTGAGGCCGTGGAGGTCGAGCTCGTCGACGATCCGCTCGGTGTGGAGGGTCCGTGGCGCGGACGCGTCGTCGTTCTCCCGCTGCTTCTTCTTCCACGGCTTGGGCACGACGGCCGTCCCTACCGGAGTCGGTGGATGAGCAGCGCGGCCCGCTCGGCGGCCTTCGTGAGCGACTCGAGGTCGACGGTCTCGTCGGGGCTGTGGGCGCCCCGCCCCTCGACGCCGATGCCGCCCAGCGCGCCCATGGCCACGTGGGCGGCGGCGAAGGAGAGATCGGAGGCGCCGCGGCCGCCGGGATCGAACTCGAGGACGGGCGGGTAGCCCAGGTCGCGGCTGGCCCGGTCGTAGAGCGCCAGCAGCTCGCGGTTGCCGTCGGTGGGCGGCATGCCGGGGTAGCCGTCGGTGAAGGCGATCTCCGCGGTGGTCCCCGGGAGGTGCCGGGCGACGATCTCGCGCATGCGCCGCCGGGCGCGCTCGAGCTGGTCGTCGCTGATGGTCCGGATCCCGCCGTGCACCACGACCCGCTGCGCCACGATGTTGGTCTTCGATGACGCGCTCCCCCGGACCCGCGCGGGGTCGTACTCGACGTCGGTCCCGCCCACGACCACCGCCGGGTTGAACGTCAGGTACTCCTCGCCCTTCAGCTCTTGGTAGAACGCGTCGAGGATGCGGGCGGCCTCGAAGACGGCGCCGGCGCCCGTGCCCTCGGAGAAGATGCCGCTGGAGTGGGCGGTGCGGCCCTCGACCTCCAGGAGCCAGCCGCTGGCGCCACGCCGGGCGGTGGTCCCGTAGTCGTGGTCGTCGGCGGTGATGGCGGTCTCGAACTCGAGGGCGACGTCGCTCTTCCGCGCCAGCGCCGTCATGACCTCCCGGGCCTCGGCCACCGGGCGGCCCGGCGACTCCTCGTCCCCGGTGAAGATCACGCGGATGGTCCGGCCCTCCAGCGCGCCCGCGTGGTGCAGCGCCCGGAGCGCCAGGATGACGACGGCGTTGCCGCCCTTCATGTCGTTGACGCCGGGCCCCCGGCCCGTCATCCCGTCGCGCTCGAACCAGCCCTCGCCCTCGTCCACGGTGTCCAGGTGCCCGATGAGCAGGACGCTCCGGCCCGCCCCGCCCGTCCGCTCGGCGACCAGGTGGCCCGCCCGCCCCACGTGGTCCTGGGGGACCCATTGGACGGCGAACCCGAGGCCCTCGAGCTCCGGCGCCAGCAGGTCGTGCATCCGGCGGACCCCCTCGTGGTTCTGGGTCCCGCTCCCGATCCGGGCCTGGTCGGCCACCAGCTCGATCCCCTCCTCGAGGTGGGCCCGGACGTAGCGTGAGATCCGCCGCTCCGTGTCCGTGAGCTGGGCCTGGACCGGGACGGCGACGAGCAGCGCGAGTACGGCGAGTGTCTTGATCATGCGGGGAGTCTCGAGGACGCGGCCGGGTCGCGCAACCGCCGGGCGGCTCGCCCGGGCGCGTCCCGGGGCGTGCCTGGCGTGGCGCCCCGCCCGGCGTCTCTTGCTCCCGCCCTGGCGCGCTCCTATCCTGACCCACCCGTCCCACCTCTCGCGAGAAAGGCCTCCGACCATGCCGCGTGGACTCGCCCTCCTGGTCCTGTGTCTGCTCGTCTCGCCGGCCCGTCATGCCCGGGCCGCGGCACCGGTCGACGACCTCGCCCTTCGGGACGCCCGGGTCGTGGACGTGGAGAACGGGGCCGTCCTGGCGGGTTCGACGGTGCTCATCCGGGGCGACCGGATCGTCGCGGTCGCCCCCGACGCGGCGGTGGCCGTCCCCGCCGGCGCCCGGGTGATCGACCTGGACGGCGCGTTCGTCGTCCCCGGGCTGTCGGACATGCACGTCCACACCGGGGCGGATGCCCACCCGCTCTACCTCGCCGCGGGCGTCACCACCGTCCGGGTCATGATGGGGACCGAGTCGCTGCTGGAGTGGCGCCGGTCCTATCGCCCGGAGGACGGCCCGGCGCCCCGGGTCTTCCTGGCGGGACCGCTGCTGGCCGGGACCGAGGTCCCGTGGCCCCACGAGCGGATCACCACTCCGGACGAGGGCCGGGCCAGCGTGCGACGGCAGGCGGAGGCCGGCTACGACTTCGTGAAGGCGTACGAGGGCCTGAGCGCGCCGGTCTACCGGGCGATCGTGGAGGAAGCGACCGCGCGGGGGCTGCCCGTGGTCGGGCACGTGCCGATGGACGTGGGCCTCGCCGGGGTCGTGGCGGCGGGGCAGCACACCATCGAGCACGTCGAGCAGCTCATGTACGGCACGTACGGCCGGGATGGCGTCATGACCCTGCCCCTCGCCCGGATCCCGGAGGTGGTGGCGGCGCTCGAGGGCCGCGGGGTCTACGTCACACCGACGCTGGCCGGGCAGGAACGGATCCACCGGCGGGGCACGCCCTGGCACGAGGCCCGGTTCGCCCGGGACGAGATGCGGTGGATGGACCCGTCGTGGGCCGACTGGTGGAACGGGACCCGAGCCGGGTCGCCGTCGTGGGAGGCGCTGGAGCGGCGGCGACGGTTCCTGATGTTCCAGGAGGAGCTGACGACGGCGCTGCACGAGGCCGGCGTGCCGCTCCTCACCGGCACGGACGCGCCGTACCCGCTGCTGGTCCCCGGCTTCTCGCTCCACCACGAGCTCGAGGCGCTCGTGGAGGCGGGGCTCACGCCGCTGGAGGCGCTCCGGGCGAGCACGCTGAACGCAGCGGCGGCGCTGGGGCGGGCGGGCGAAGCGGGGGTCGTGGCGCCGGGTGCGTGGGCCGACCTCGTCGTGGTTGCCGCGAGCCCGCTGGAGGACCTGTCGGTGCTCGCGACACCGGACGCGGTGGTGTCCCGCGGCGTCTACCTGGACCGGGAGGAGCTGGAGCGCCTGAGAGCCGAGGCGCTCCCGCGCTGAGGCGGGCCCCGCCCGCCCGGGCGGTGGCCCGTTTCCGTAGCCCCCGGTGCCGGGGTTCGCGGCGGCCCCGACCGCGGGGTGGACGCGCCGCTGCCGGGCCGGCCGGCGCGGTCCTTGCCCCGGTTCCGGCAGGGCACGACGGTCGTGACCCGCCGGACCCCCGAACCCGACCCCCGAAGCCATGCGACTGCGACACCTCGCCCCCCTCGCGATCCTCCTCCTGCCCGGCTGCCGGGAGACGGCGGACACCCTCGACGAGGCCGCGGAGGTGGTGGTGGAGGGCGGCGTGGAGCGGCTGCGGGAGCCGATCCGGGCGCCGGTGGGGCCGCCCCGGGTGCTCGTCTTCGCCCTGGACGGCGTCGGGGAGGGGGCGCTGCGGGAAGCGCTGGAAGCCGGCGCCCTCCCGACCCTCGGGTCGCTGCTGGGCGCCGGGCGGGATTCAACGACCTGGGCCCACGGCGTCAGCGTCGGACCCATCCTCTCGGTCCTGCCGTCCATCACCGTGGCCGCCTGGACCTCGCTGTTCACGGGTCGGCCGCCCGGGGAGACGGGCGTGCCCGGCAACGAGTGGTTCTCCCGCTCCGACGGCGAGTTCCACGCCCCCGCGCCCGTCTCCGTCACGGGCAAGAGCGACGCCCTCGCCACCCTCAGCGACCAGCTCATGGACTCGCTGGTGGCGGTCCCGACGCTGTTCGAGCGGGCGGACGTGCGGAGCTACGTGTCGCTGCTCCCCGTCCACCGGGGCGCCGACCTCCTGGCCGTGCCCGGCGCGGCCGAGCTGGCGGACCTGCTCGGCGCCTTCCCCGCGGGCGCCGTGGGCGAGGAGCCCGTGAAGCGGCAGGTGTACGCCGCGGTGGACCGGGCGTCCGCCGAGCGGATGGCCGACCTGGTGGAGGAGGAGGGGCCGCCGGACCTGGGCGTGGTCTACTTCCCGGGGATCGACCTCTACACCCACGCCGCGCCCTCGCCCCTCGCCGAGCAGCGCCGCTACCTGGCCGAGGTGACGGACGCCGCCATGGCGGAGGTGCTGGCGGCGTACCGGGCCGCCGGGGCCCTCGACGGGACCTGGGTCCTCGTCACGGCCGACCACGGGCACACGCCCGTCCCCCACGACGCCACCCACGCCCTGGGCGGCGACTCGGCGTTCTCCGTGGCGGCCACCCTGGACTCCGCCGGGTTCCCGGTCCGGCCGCCGTCCCTCGACGCCGGGTCCGCCGGTTACCGGGCGGTCATGGCCTGGCAGGGCGCGTTCGCCTACGTCTCCCTCGCCGACCGCTCCAGCTGCCCGGACGAGGACGACCCCTGCGACTGGACGGCGCCCCCGCGGTGGGACGAGGACGTGCTCCCCGCCGCCCGCGCGCTCGACCGCGCCGCCGCGGCGCACCCCACACAGCCCCTCGACCTCGTGCTGCTCCGCCGGCCCGGCGCCGGAGGCGAGGGGAGCGAGCTGCTCGTCCTCCGGGACGACCGGCCGGTGCCTCTCGACGCGTACCTGGCCGACACGCCCCGGCCCGAGCTGCTCGACTTCGCCGAACGCATGCGGTGGCTCACCGACGGGCCCCACGGGGACCACGCCGGCGACGTCATCCTCATGACCCGGCTCGGAGCGTCCGTGCCCGAGAACGACCGGTACTATTTCTCCCACCCCTACCACTCGTGGCACGCCAGCGCGGAGGCCCGGGACAGCCACGCGCCGCTGGTCATCGCGCGGCCGGACCTGACCGCCGCCGAGATCCGCGGACGGCTCGGATCGTGGCCCGAGCGGCCCACCCAGCTCGACTTCACGCCCCTCGTGCTCCAGCTCCTCGACGGGCGTTGAGCGCCGGGCGGGCGTCCCGGGCCCGCGGACTCGCGCGTTGGACGGGTGAACGCATCCACGCCCTCTCGACCCCGGCGCCATGAAGAACCTCGCCCACGCCCTCGTCCCATTCGCCGTACTCCGCCCCGTCGCTGCCCTCGCGGTCTCCGCAACTCTCGCCGTCACGGGCCTCGCGTGTTTCGCCGTCCCCACCCGTGCCCAGGAGCCCGACCAGGACGCCGACCGGGCGGCCATCCGCGCGCTCATCGAGCGCACGGAAGCCGCCAACAACGCCGGCGATGTCGAGGCCTGGGTCGCGCTGTTCGACGACGACGCGGTCTACATGCCGCCCGGGTCCTCGACCGTCGACACGAGAGAGGGACTGGTGGAGATCGCCCGGGCCGGGTTCCGCCACGCGGCCGACATCGAGATCGAGCCGCTGGAGATCCGCGTGCTCGGCGACTGGGCGTTCGCCCGGTCCCACGTCACCGGGACGGTGACGCTGGCGGGGTCGGGCGAGGTGGTGGAGGTGGACAGCCGGCAGATCGTCCTCTACCGTCGTGACGGCCGGGGCAGCTGGCGGATCGCGCGCCTCATCATCAACCGGCCCGGCTGACCCGGCGGCGGGCCCGCCGGTCGGAGCGCGCCAGCGACGTAGCCCCAGACGAACGCGCGCCGCGTCGTTGTCAAGCACCCGCAGGTGCCTGCAACCTGGCCGGTCGGTCGTGACGCGAACGGAGCCGGCGCGATGGCCCGACGACGTGGAGGTGCCATGGACCCGGCGCGGGGCGCGATACGCGTCGTCGTCGTGACCTGACGTGTACCCGATAGCGGAGGAGGAAGATGGAAGAGCACGTGACCCGGACCACTGATCTGGACTGGATGCCGCTGATCGAAGAGGGTGTGAAGACCGAGGGCATTTCCGTGAAGATCCTGCGTTTCGACGAGAGACAGGGTCGTCCACCGACGTTCCTGCTCCGGTTCGAACCGGGCGCGTCGTACCCGAACCACAACCATCCAGGTGGAGAGGAGGTGTATGTGCTGGAGGGCGAGGTCCGATTTGGACCCGTCCAGCTGAACGCCGGCGACTATCTGTATACGCCGCCGAACGGGACGCACGCGGTGTTCTCCCGCACTGGCTGCGTCATGCTGTTCATGGTGCCCGACGAGGTGGAAGTCCTGTAGCCGGAGGAGCAACGCGTTCGGACGGGGGGCCAACACGGCCGGACGCGGGTCGCCTCCGCCACCGCACCCGCACCTTGATCACGAGCGACCCGGCCACGAAGAGCGCGGCGCCGACCACGGCGAACACCGCCGCCACCTCCCCGTCGCCGCCCGCCCCCGAGAAGCCCAGGATGCCGGCGAACGTGGTGAACGCCACCGCCAGCTGGTAGACCCACACCGTTCGCGTCGGGCGGTGCTTCCGGATCAGGCGCCAGACCGCGTAGAAGAAGGCGACGTACCCGCCGACGATCAGCGGCTCGTTTCCCGCTCCTGCCGCGCCGATGAAGCTGCCCAGTGCCAGCGCGGCCAGCCCGTGAGCGACGGGGCTCACCAGCCTCCGCAGTGCCCGCTTCCAGCGCGGCGCTTCCTCCCGGTCCGGCTGCGGCGCAGCGGCCGGGACCGCTCCCGTCGCGTACTCGGCCAGCGCCGCATCCACGGCCTTCAGGCTGATGCCCGCCTCGAGGGCGGCCGTACGGATTGCGTCCAGGTCCACCATCTCCCGGGCGTCCCGGTCCAGCTCCGCGGCACGGGCGAGGATCGTCGCGACCTTCTCTTCCGGGATACGCTCGGGCGGGCGGGACGTCATGGGACCTCCTGAGGGGAATGGATGGTCATCTCAAACTGGTTGCACACCCCGATCGGTTCAAGGACGCCGGCCAGCCCGCGCCGGGGATCGGGGACGCGTTCCGGTCATGCCATGTCGGCGCCGTGCTCCGCGAGGAGCTCCCTGAGGACCGAGCGGTGGCAGCGGGCCTCGTCCTCGCAGTAGCAGCCCACGGAGAATGCCGTTTCGTGGGACAGTGTGGCCAGCAGCTCGAGGCTGTGGCGGGCGTCCGGTGTCTTCATCTCCCCGCGGTACTTCTTCTTGAACGCCGCCCAGTCCTTCTCCGATTCGGCCGCCTGCCCGACCTTCATGGTCTCGGGGCTGGGGGCCAGGTTCGGATACCAGACGTCGTACCAGTCCCGGGCCGCGTACTCGGTCTTGGGCACGCCCCGGGGCGGGCGCCGCACCGTCCCGATCCGCACCCCCTCACCGGGCAGCCGCGGCGTGCCCAGCCGGACGACTCGTATGCTCATGCTCGGCTCCTTCTCCAGGGAGATCGGTCGGCGGGGCGGGGTCCGGGAGACGCCCGCCCTCGACCGGCCGGCGGTTGCGCGTGCATGTATGGATGCCGCCGGAGCTCGTCACAAGGGGGTCGAGGCCGTGCACGGGCCGCATCGCCGCGTGGCGCCGTTCGCCTGCATTGCCTTTCCACCGTGGAGGACCGCATCTTCCGATGCGGAAACCCGTTCCAGCGCTTCACCGGCATGCCCCGAACCTTTCGCAAGCTGATCGTCGAGCTGCACCGCCGCTCCATCTGGCAGGTGCTGGGGATCTACGTCGTCGGGGCGTGGGTGTCCTACGAGGTCGTCCTCGGCCTGACCGAGGGGCTCGGTCTGCCGACGTGGGTTCCCCCCACCGCCATCGTGCTGTTCGTGATCGGCCTGCCCATCGTCCTGGCGACCGCGTTCGTCCAGGAGGGGCTGCCCGGTCAGGATCGGGCGGATACGGGCCGCGATGGCGAGGGGTCGAGCACGGCCGACGCGCATCCGCCCCCGACGGGCCCACCGGATCGTGCGGCCGCCGGTGCGGGCGGCGTCGCGGCGTCCGGCCCGGTAGCGGCACCGGCCGCATCCCCGCCCGCGTCATCGGGTCGTTCGACGCCACGCCTGTTCACCTGGCCGAGGGCCATCACGGGCGGCGTGCTCGCGTTCGCGGCGCTCGGCCTGGCGTCGGCCGGCTTCATGGCGATGCGCTCCCTGGGCATCGGCCCGGTCGGCTCGCTGGTCGGCCGGGGCGAGCTCGCGCCGGAGGCCGCGATCCTGGTGGCGGAGTTCACGCCACTCACGGGGGATACGACGCTGGCCCGGGTGGTGTCCGAGGCCATGCGCGTCGACCTGTCTCAGTCGGAGCTGCTCAATGTCGTCGACCGGTCGAGGATCGCCCAGGCGCTCGAGCGGATGGGCCGAGGGCCGGGCACCGCGCTGGAGCCGGATCTCGCCCGGGAGGTCGCGATCCGGCTCGGGCTCAAGGCGGTGGTCGAGGGCGAGATCGGTCAGGCGGCGGGACCGTATCTGCTCACGGCGAACCTGGTGACACCGGACTCGGGGCGGGTGCTCGCCGGCTTCCGCGAGACCGCACCCGACTCGACCGAGCTGCTGCCCGCCGTCGATCGGCTCTCGCACAGGTTGCGGGAGAAAGCAGGCGAGTCGTTGAGCGCCGTGCGGGCATCCCCTCCACTCACCCAGGTGACGACCTCCTCCCTGCCGGCGCTGCGCAGGTACGTCGCGGCCCGCGATGCGGAGACCCGGGGGGACCGTCGGACCGCGATGCGCCTCATGTCGGAGGCCCTGGAGCTGGACCCCGAGTTCGCGAACGCGCACCGCTCCATGGCGGTCTTCATGTACAACAACGGGAACCGCTCGGACTCCATGTTCACCCACGCTCGACGGGCGGCCGAGCTGGGCGAGCGACTGACGGACCACGAGCGCCGCCACGCGCGCGCGTTCTACGCCGTGGCGACCCACGACCTGCGGGGCGCGATCGGGGAGTACGAGACGCTCCTCTCCATGGACTCCACGGACCACGTCGCCCTGATCAACCTCGGCCACCTCCGGGATCTCATGGGTGAGTATGCCGAGACCGAGCAGCTGACGAAGCGGGCTGCGGAGGTCGGGTTCCGCGGGATCAGCACGACGTACTGGAATCTCAACCGGGCCCTGTACGCCCAGGGGAAGTACGATGAGGCGGTGACTTGGATCGAGCGCGCGCAGGCGGAGCATCCGGAATCGGGCGCCGTGCCGGTCATGCGCTGGCTCGTCGAGATGCACCGGGGGGACTGGGCGGCCGCCCTGGCGGCCATCGATCCGGAGGACGACCTCTGGCATCTCATGCTGCACCGCGTGGCACGCGGTCGCGTCGCGGAGGCCTCGAAGGTGCAGGAGACGATGGGGCCGCCCTCGCCCGAGCCGGGTTTCGATATGTTCCGGGCCCTCCTCCGCGGCTACGCGGATCACTGGATGCTGCAGCGGGCGGACGCAGCGGGCCGACTGCTCGGGGTGCTGGGCGACCCGGCGCTCGACACCATTCCGCCCGCCGACCTCCCCCTTCCCCATGCGGCCGTGCTGCTGGCTGCCGCCGGCCATCCCGGGGAGGCCCGGGGTCTGGTACGCCGCTTCCGCGCCGATGTGATCCCGGAGCTGCTCGGCCAGCACGAGGCCCTGCTGCTCCTGGCCGAGGGACTCGCCGACGTCGCCGAGGGCTTCCACGATCGGGGCTTCGCGACCCTCCAGTCCGCGCAGCGAGCGGCGTCCTGCCGCTCGTGCCTCGGGGCCCACATCGGCCGGGCCTTCGAGCAGGTCGGCCGTCTCGACGAGGCCATCGAGCGCTATACCCGGTACCTGGATACGCCCTGGGCGGACCGCTTTGATCCGGACGTGAACCTGCCCGCCGTCGGTATCTGGCTGCAGGCGCCGACGCACGAGCGCCTGGCACGCCTCCTGGAGGAGCGCGGGGACCGGGAGGGCGCCGCCCTCCACTACGCGGCCTTCGTGGACATGTGGGAATCGGCGGATCCGGAGCTCCAGCCGCGCGTGAGCGTGGCTCGGGAGGCGCTGGAGCGCCTGACGGCGGAACGCCAGACGCGCTGACGCTCGCCGCGTCCGCTCCCGCGCCGCGCCCGTGCTGCCCCGGATCCCCTCCCGGACGGTACCGCGCCAGCCGCACCGGGCGGGCGCCCTTGCCCGCGTCCGCGCGGTCGCCGCACCTTGCTCTCTCCACTTCCCGAGCGACCCGGAGCCCGTCATGCGCACGACCCTTCGCGTTCTCCTTCTCCTCGCGCTCCCGGCCGGCACCGCGTCGGCCCAGTCCGCCACCGGCCCGAGCTCCCGATTCGAGCCCCTGGACGTGTTCGGCCTGGAGCTGGGCGCGGACCCGCAGATCTCGCCGGACGGTGAGCGGGTCGCCTTCGTCCGGACGTACTTCGACATCATGGAGGACGCGACGCGCTCGAACCTGTGGATCCTGCCGTACGGCGGAGGCGAGGCGAGGCCGCTGACGACGGGGTCGCAGCGGGACTTCTCGCCCCGGTGGTCGCCGGATGGCCGGAGGCTGGCCTACCTGTCCACGGAGGAGGACGGGACCGAGGTCTGGCTGCGCTGGATGGACACGGGGGAGACGGCGAAGCTGACGTCCGTCACGGAATCGCCGGCCGGACTCGCGTGGTCGCCGGACGGGAGCTGGCTGGCGTTCGCCATGTTCGTCCCGACGGAGGATCCGGGCCTCGACGTGAGCATGCCGACGCCGCCGGAGGGAGCCGACTGGGGGCCGTCGTGGACGTACATCGACGCGCTCAAGTACCGCTCGGACGGCTCGGGCTACGACCGGCCGGGGCACCGCCACCTGTTCGTGCTGCCGGTGGAGGGCGGGACGCCGCGGCAGGTGACCACGGGACCGTACGACCACGGCGCCCCCGCCTGGACCCCGGACGGGCGGGCGCTGGTCTTCTCGGCCAACCGGCGGGAGGACCGGGAGCGGATGCCCCGGGACACCGACCTCTGGAGGCTGGACATCGAGACGGGCGAGCTGACGCGCCTCACGGACCGGTTCGGGCCGGACGGCAGCCCGGCGGTGGCCCGGGACGGCCGGATCGCCTGGGTCGGCTACGACGACGAGTTCCAGGGCTACCAGACCCGCCGGCTCTACGTCATGGACGCCGACGGCGGGGGCCGCCGCGCGCTGGCGCCGGGGCTGGACCGGAGCCCGGGCGGCCCGGTCTGGAGCCACGACGGTCGGGGTCTCTTCGTCGACTACGACAGCGAGGGCACCGGCCGCCTCGCCTTCGTCACGCTGGACGGCGAGGTCACGGAGCTGGCGAGCCGCGTCGGCGGGATGAGTCTGGGCCGGCCGTACGGCGGCGGATCGTGGAGCGTGGCGGAGGACGGCCGGTTCGCGTTCACGCAGTCGGCGCCGGACCGGCCGGCGGAGGTGGCGGTGGGAAGCCGGCGGGCCCCGGGCGAGGCCCGGCAGCTCACGCACCTGAACCGGGACCTGCTGGCCCACAAGGAGCTGGGGCGCGTCGAGGAGCTGTGGTACGAGTCGTCGTACGACGGCCGGCGGATCCAGGGCTGGATCATCACGCCGCCGGGCTTCGACCCGTCGCGGCGCTACCCGCTGGTGCTGGAGATCCACGGCGGGCCGTTCGCCAACTACGGGCCCCGGTTCGCGGCGGAGCTCCAGCTCTACGCGGCGGCCGGGTACGTGGTGCTGTACACGAACCCGCGGGGCAGCACGAGCTACGGCGAGGAGTTCGGCAACCTGATCCACCACGCCTACCCGTGCCAGGACTACGACGACCTGATGAGCGGCGTGGACGCGGTGATCGAGCGGGGCTACGTGGACCCCGACCGGCTGTTCGTGACGGGCGGCAGCGGCGGCGGCGTGCTGACCGCCTGGATCGTGGGGAAGACCGACCGGTTCCGGGCGGCGGTCGTCCAGAAGCCCGTGATCAACTGGTACAGCTTCGTCCTCTACGCCGACAACCCGGCCACCTTCTGGCGCTACTGGTTCCCGGGTCCGCCGTGGGAGCACGCGGAGCACTACATGGCCCGGTCGCCGCTGTCGCTGGTGGGCAACGTCACCACGCCCACGATGCTGCTCACCGGCGAGCAGGACCACCGCACGCCGATCCCCGAGAGCGAGCAGTTCTACGCCGCGCTCCAGATCCGGGAGGTGCCCAGCGCGCTGGTCCGGGTGCCGGACGCGAGCCACGGGATCGCGGGGAAGCCGAGCAACCTCGTCGAGAAGGTGGCGTACGTGCTGGGCTGGTTCCGCCGGTGGGATGGCGGGGCGGCGACGCGATAGGGAGGCCGCCGTGCCGGACCCGGAGCACTATCGCAGGCTCGAGCGTCTGTACGCCCGGGCCCCCACGAACGCCTATTTCCGGCCCCGGCTCCGGATCTCCGAGGGAGCGGCCGAGGTGGTCATCCCCGTGCGCCGGGAATTCTTCCACGCGGCCGATGCGGTCCACGGCTCGACCTACTTCAAGGCGCTGGACGACGCGGCCTACTTCGCGGCGAACTCGCTGGTCGACGACGTCCTGCTCCTGACCGTCACGTTCACCACGCACATGCTGCGGCCGGTCGACTCCGGGGAGCTGCGGGCGGTGGGCCGGGTGATCAGCGCGTCCCGGCGGCTGTGGGTCGCGGAGTCGGAGATCGTCGGGCCGGACGGGACCGTGATCGCCCACGGCGTCGGGTCGTTCATGCGCAGCGAGATCCCCCTGGACGCCTCGGTCGGGTACGCGTGACGCCCGGCAGCCGGTGGAGGGAGCACGACGTGCCGCAGAGTGGGAGCAGCCCCATGAGTCCTCGTTTCGAGATCGATCACCTCTTCATCGCCGTGAGCCGGGGCGCCCCGGAGCTGGAGCCGCTCCAGGAGCTCGGCTTCCACGAGGGGCCACCCAACGTCCACCCCGGCCAGGGCACCGCCTGCCGCCGCGTGTTCTTCGAGAACGTCTATCTGGAGCTGATCTGGCTCGAGGACCGCGCTGAGGCGTCGGCGCCGGCCATCGCGCCGACGGGGCTGGCGGCCCGGGCGGCGGGCGAGGAGGGCGCGAGCCGGCTGGGCGTGGCGCTCCGGCCCCGGCCGGGGGTGGAGCCCGACCCGCCGATCCCGACCTGGCCGTACGCGCCACCCTACCTGCCCGACGGCCTCTCGATCCCCGTGGCCGAGAGCTCCCGCGTGGTGTCCGAGCCGCTGCTCTTCTTCATGCCGTGGGAGCGCCGGTGGACGGCGCCGCGGCTGCCGCACCCGAACGGCGCGCGCAGGGTGACGGACGTGACGATCAGGGTGCCGGCCGCGACGGATCCCTCGCCGGCCCTCGCGTGGCTGGAGCGGTCCGGCCTCGTCGGAATCGGGTCCGGCCCCGTCGAGCGGCTCGCGCTGGAGCTGGATGACGGCGCCCGCGGCCGATCCGCGACGCTGTCGTCGATCCCGCTGACCGTGGAATGGTGAGACCCCGGAGACCCCGGACGACGTGATGGGAGCCGATCCCACGGAGCGCTTCTCGGACCGGGTCGAGGACTACGTCCGCTACCGACCCCGGTATCCCCGCGGCGTCCTGCGGGTCCTCCGGGAGGAGATCGGCCTGCGGCCCGACTGGGCGGTGGCCGACGTCGGCTCGGGCACCGGGATCGCCGCCGCGCTGTTCCTCGCCAACGGGAACCGGGTATTCGCCGTCGAGCCGAACGCGGCCATGCGGGCGGCTGCGGAAGCGACGCACGGCGGCGATCCCCGCTTCCGGAGCGTCGACGGGACCGCGGAAGCCACGGGGCTCGAGCCCGGGAGCGTGGACCTGGTGGTGGCGGCCCAGGCGTTCCACTGGTTCGACGCGCCGCGGGCTCGCGCCCACTTCGCCACGATCCTGAGGGAGCCGCGCCGGGTCGTGCTGCTCTGGAACACGCGGCGCACCGACTCCAGCCCGTTCCTCGTGGAGTACGAGGAGCTGCTGCTCGAGTACGGGACCGACTACCGGGCCGTCCGCCACGACCGGATCGAGCCGGACGCGATCCGGGCCTTCTTCGGCGGCCCGTACACGCGCCGCACGCTCCCCAACGAGCAGCGCCTGGACCGGGCCGGGCTGAAGGGCCGGCTGCTCTCGTCGTCGTACACGCCGGGCCCGGAGCACCCGGACCGCGGCCCGATGCTGGAACGGCTCGAGCGGATCTTCGAGCGCCACCGGACGGACGGGCGGGTCCGGATCGAGTACGACACGGAGATCCTCATCGGCCGGCTCGGGTGAGGCCTCCGGGCGCGTCACCGGCCCGTTGCGGGCCCCGAGGCGAACCCGATGGCGGCGGTCTGCGGCCCACACGGCGGGCTCGCGAGCCGGGAACCGTGGGCGATCGGCCGGGCTTTCGCTACCATACGGACCCGGGCACCGTCCGCGGCCCCATCACACCCGCCGGGAGGCACGACATGGAAACGAACGCACCGTCCCCGCCCTACGGCATCGCGCCGCCCGGGTTCCGGCTGCCACCCGGCACGGGCGTCGGCGCCGTGCGGCTCCAGGTCGCCGACCTCGGCCGCTCCCTCGACTGGTACGAGGCCGTGCTCGGCCTGCGGACGCTGACCCGCTCGGACGGCGAGGCCACGCTGGGCGCCCGCGAAGACGACGGCGCGCTGGTGGAGCTGAGGGAGCGGCCGGGGGCCCGACCCGCGCCACCCCGGGGCCGCCTCGGACTGTTCCACTTCGCGATCCTGCTCCCGGACCGGGCGGCCCTCGGCCGGTTCGTCGGCCACCTCTCGGGCCTGGGCGTCTCCGCCGGCGCGTCGGACCACCGGGTCAGCGAGGCCCTCTACCTGAGGGACCCCGACGGGCTCGGCATCGAGGTCTACGCGGACCGGCCGGCCTCGGAGTGGCGACACCGGGACGGGGAGCTGGTCATGACCACCGAGCCCCTCGACCTGGACGACCTGGTGGCCGCGGCCGGCGGCGACGCCTGGGCCGGCATGCCCGCCGGCACCGTCATCGGGCACGTCCACCTCCACGTCGGCGACCTCGACCGGGCCGCCGCCTTCTACCACGAGGCGCTCGGGCTGGACCGGGTGGTCTGGAGCTACCCCGGCGCGCTGTTCCTCTCCGCCGGCGGCTACCACCACCACCTGGGGGTCAACACCTGGGCCGCCGGGGCGGCGCCAGCGGGCGACGACGAGGCGAGGCTGCTNNNNCCGTCCAGCCCGGACCGGACGGCGGCTTGGCCCGCGACCCATGGGGCACCGCCGTGCGCATCCGCCCCCGGTAGGGCGAGCCGGGTGGGGATCGGAACGTGGAGGAGACGGAGCCGCGATCGGCATGATCGTCGGTCCGGATCGCCCCGTGGTCGCCCTCCAGGGGCACCACGCCCGCATCGACCGCGCCGTGGAGCGCGAGGCCGAGGTGGGACGAGATGACCGACCTGATCCGTCCGAATCGGACCGCTGCTTCGGCGTGGACGTTGGCGACGCCGGAAGGCGGTACTTCATGATCCGGAGGAG
>JABAOG010000993.1_pt1 | contig 18051 bp, 21 predicted proteins | sample 7062131 | NCBI WGS metagenome assembly JABAOG01 (sample SAMN14538629, study PRJNA623070) | marine sediment metagenome | biome: marine biome [ENVO:00000428]; feature: marine pelagic biome [ENVO:01000023]; material: deep marine sediment [ENVO:00002113] | place: India: Arabian Sea | collected...
TTCCTCGAGCGCTGGATGAGCGAGCAGATCGGCACCCGCGCCTTCGTCAACCGTATCAAGGACAATGTGCCGCAATGGGCGGAAAAGCTGCCGGAGATCCCGACCCTGGTGCACGATGTGCTACATCAGGCGCGCCACGGAAAACTGGAGGTGCGCAGTAACACAGAGGAGCTGCAGCAAATCCATCGAGAAATCCGGCAGGCCAACCGCCGCACCTTTTATGCCATCTTNNTACGGCGCACCGGTACTGAGCTGGGCGTTGGGCATCATCGGCGGCATCATCCTGGTCAGCAACTGGCCCGAGAAGCCTGATTGAGGTTCACGGTGCAGGCCGGAACAATCTGCGGGAGTCCGATCTCTTCCTGCAGTCTCATCCCGCCGACCACTTAAACATTGTAAGCGATCATCTGCGACCCCATAATTCGTCACATAACTCCGGCAGCCCTTAAATCCGGGTGCTTGCTACACTATGCTCCATTAACCAGGGCCTGCTCCTCAACACATCTTTGAGTACCACCATGGCCACAAAACACGTTGATGTCGCCATTGTCGGCGGCGGAATCTCCGGCACGGCACTGCTCTACCTGCTGGCGCGCTACACCGACCTCTCCCGCATCGCCCTGCTGGAAAAATATCCGGCGGTGGCCCAGGTCAATTCCCATGGTCGCAACAACAGCCAGACCCTGCACTGCGGCGACNNTGACCGACTGCTGTACAAATATCCTAAAATGGTGCTTGGTGTCGGTGCCCGCGAGGGCAACGAACTGCGCGAGCGCTTCGAAACCTTCGCGCCGCACTTTTCAGGAATGCGCCTGCTCGAACGCCAGCAGATCGCCGAGGTCGAACCCAAGGTGGTTGAAGATCGCACTGAAGAAGTAGTGGCGCTCGCCACCCAAAACGAGATCAGCGCCGCCGACTTTAACGCCCTCGCCGTTTCCTTTGCCGAACAGGCCCAGATCCTGGGCAAGGAGCGTATCGATTTACAACTGGCCACCGCGGTCAATGGCATCGAACGCCAGGGTGACGGCTATCTGCTCAAAACCAGCCGAGGCGCACTGCATGCCAACTTTGTGGTCGTCAGCGCCGGCGCTCACAGCCTGCTCTATGCCCAACGCATGGGCTATGGCCTGGAATACTCCTGCCTGCCCATCGCCGGCAGCTTCTACTACACCCCGCAGGTGCTCAACGGCAAGGTCTACACGGTGCAGAACCCCAAGTTGCCGTTCGCCGCGATCCACGGCGACCCGGATCTGGTGCAGCAGGGCAAGACCCGCTTCGGCCCCACCGCCCTGGCACTGCCGCTACTCGAACGCCACAACCTGCGCACCTTTACCGAATACCTGGAAGTGTTGCGCCCTGACATGAACGTAGCCAAGGTGATGTTCAACCTGCTCAAGGAGCGGGAGATCCGTCGATATATGATGAAAAACACTTTATTTGAAATTCCGCTAATCCGCACTCGTCTGTTCTTGCGGGATGCACAAAAAATCGTTCCGTCACTCAGGCTGGAAGATCTGAGCTTTGCCAAAAATATCGGCGGCGTACGCCCCGTGATGATCGACAAAATCAATCAACGTCTGCACCTGGGCGAAGCGCGCATCGCCCCGGGCAACGGCATCATCTTCAACATGACACCCTCACCCGGCGCCACCAGTTGCCTGGGCAATGCCGAAAACGATCTCAAACTCATCGCCGAACACCTGCAATGCACGATTCAGCGCCATGCCCTGCAAGCGGAACTTTATGGCGAGGGGAATGACAAAATGAAAGAATATGCTGGTACTTCTGAATAACTGACGACTCTCCACGACCGCCAATCTAGCCCGTGACAAGTTTGTCGGCCAGCAAAGTATCCAGCTCATCAAAATTCACGCCGATCACGCTAACCTTTTTGCGTTTTCCCTTAAGCCTCACCTGTTTTTCATATCCACGCCAATAACGTTCCGGCAATAGCGCATAGGAGCTCTCGCTCAATACCACATCTGCCCCCAGTGCCTTGGTGGCGTTTTCGAGACGGAACGCAGTATTGACCGCATCACCAAGTGCGGTGTTATCACTGCCCACCCCCAATGAGGCCATACCGGTATTGATGCCTACCCCCAGGCGTAATGGCTCGCTTAGTTCAGGGAAAGCATTACACAACCCTGTTGTTAATGTCCTGAGCGCACAGACGGTCCGCATTGCGCTAATGATATTATTCCGCGCATTATCACCCTCCCAGCGGGCAAAGACACAATCGCCGATGAACTTATCCACCATCCCCTGGCGGGCGTAGATGGCATCGCTAACCTCGTGGAACCACTGATTCATGATCTTCGTCAGGATACGGATAGGCAGCTGTTCTGAGAGGCTGGTGAAGCCGCGAATATCAGCAACAAGAATAGTTATTTCCTTGATAAGCGGTGCATCGACGATCATCGTGGCCTGAAACGAGAGCGAATCGGTGAAACTCCCGGACGACTCCGCCTGCTCAAAGACAAACTCTGTGCTGCCGATCGTGATTCGGTCGCCGCTATTCAACTGCATCGGTGTCATGATTCGCCTGCCATTGAGAAGGCTGCCGTTGGAACTGCCGCTGTCGATCAAATAGTAATCGGCCTCGCCGAGCCGACGCACGATTCCATGATGGCGTGACACCTGAAGATCGGTCAGAACAATATCGTTGTTTCTGTCGCGGCCGATACTGGTGACGATGCCACAGGGAATGCGCTCCGAACCGGACAGGCCGGGAAAGATCAAATAGGCGCTCATTCGTCCCTCGTCATTCAGTTCTCTTCCTTGCGCAAGCTGTCGGTATGCCGATGGCTTGACACACTTCCTTTTCATACCGACTCATCACCCTGATAGCTTACCCTCTCTCCACCAAAAGGGCACGTGATGGCGATTCTTCAGTGACATGCGGGGATATGGACTTACGTCATTCTCCCTCTGGACACTCCCCCGGTCCCGTCTAGACTATTTGCACCTATTCTCCTGACCAGGGATCGCAATGGGCGTCTACCTGCTGACCTTTGAAAGTCCGTCCCAGGACTACCGCCGCTATCATGAGTTTGTGGAGCGCTTCGACGCCATGCGCCTGTCGGAGACCGCCTGGGCGGTACAGAGTGAACTCGGGGCCGATGCCCTCTACCATGAACTCGAATCCTTCGTGGGAAAAGACGATCACGCCTATATCATCACGCTGGGCAAGCCCTGGATAGGATATGGCTATGAAGCAATGAACGACTGGCTGGGGCGACATCTCTGATTCATCCAGCCGCGACAAGCTCTCAAATACCAAGAGAGGTGTATCATGCCAACCCAACCGCAACACGAACATCACCGCCGCTTTACGGTCAATGAGCGGGAATACCCCTTCACCGATCACTGGTTCGAGCGCGGAGGGGTCGCCATGCACTACGTAGATGAAGGCGAAGGCTTCCCTGTACTGATGCTGCACGGCAATCCCACCTGGGCATCCCTCTACCGCGATATCATCAAAGATCTTCGCAAGGAGTGCCGCTGCATTGCCCCGGATTATCCAGGTTTCGGCCTTTCAGAAACCCCTCCTGACTACCACTTCACGCCCCAGGAACACAGCGATTGGATCGCCGCACTGATCGATGACCTGCAACTCGACCATTACATCCTGGTAGTGCAGGACTGGGGAGGCCCGATCGGACTTGCCACCGCGTTGAAACATCCGGAGAGGCTCGCCGGTCTCCTGCTGCTCAACACCTGGGCCTGGAAGCCCGACATGGCAAGCCGGATCTTCTCCCATACCGTCGGCAGTTTACCGGCCAAATATCTGCATACCCACTACAACCTGTTCGCCAAAAACCTGCTTCCCGCCGGGATCAGCAACAGGGAGCGCAAACGGCCGGAAATCCTTCAGGCCTATACCGATCCGTTTCCCACTCAGGAATCGCGTTTAGGCACCTGGGTCTTTCCCTGGGCCATCAGTCATTCCGATGCGTGGCTGCAGACCATCGAACAGGGGCTGAAGACCCTGCATGGCAAGCCGGTGGAGATGGTGTGGGGAATGAAGGACATGGCCTTCGGCAACGAGCGCTACATCGATCATTGGCACCGCTATTTTCCCGATGCCCCGGTCGAGCGGTTGCACGACGCCAACCACTTCGTCCAGGAGGATAGCCCGGATGAGGTCACCCTGGGGGTACTGCGCCTGATCACGCAGATCGAGCGCGAGTCCACGGTTCACTAGGGGAAGCAATTCGACATGGATGAGGCCGTCCATACCGCCTATGAACTCTACCCCAGCCCGAAACGGGTGCGGGTTGTGCTGGGCGGTCAGGTTATCGCCGACTCCCGACGCGTAATCCTGCTGCGCCGGGAGAAAGCCCCGCCTGTCTACTATTTTCCGCTGCAGGATGTGCAACAGGGTGTATTACTGCACAGCGGCAAAGAGAACCGTCCCGGGTTCGGGCAGGTGAAGCTCTACAACGTGCAGTCCGCTGACTGCAAACGTCCCGCGGCGGCCGCAGCCCTAACTCAGCCCCCATCCTCTCTGGCCGCACTCGATGGTCATATCGCCTTCGACTGGGATGCCATGGACGCCTGGTTCGAAGAGGATCGGGAGGTTTTTGTCCATCCCCACGACCCACGCACGCGCATCGACATTGCCCCGTCTTCGGCACGGGTACGAGTGACGCTCGATGGGGAGACCGTAGCGGAAAGCCATCGCCCCAACCTGCTGTTTGAGACCGGCCTCCCAACCCGCTATTACCTGCCCAAACTGGATGTCCGTCAGGAGCTGCTGGTGCCGAGCGACCATCTTAGCTACTGCCCGTACAAGGGCGAGGCCCGTTATTATTCGCTGCGCCTGGGCGACAGTCTGCTCGAGAATGTGGTCTGGACCTACCGTTACCCCACACTGGAGTCTGCCCCCATTGCAGGCCTGCTCTGCTTTTACCAGGAGCGCATCGCGGTGGAGATCGATGGCAGACGCCTCTAGAAGCCATTTCAAAATTGCGAGCGCAACAATTTTGAGATGCTCTGCGATTGTGCAGAGGATAACCGCTAAGGAGTCACCGAAATGAGCACAGAGTCCAACCCGATCATCTGGTTCGAGATCCCGGTGAACGATCTCGGCCGCGCCAGGAACTTCTATGCACACGTATTCGGCATCGAACTAGAGGAACAAACCTCCGGCGACACGCAAATGGCCTTTTTCCCTATGGTCAAGGACGCCGGCGGCGCGGCGGGAACGCTGGTTAAGGGCAATGGTTACGCCCCTTGTGCAAGTGGCACCCTCATCTACTTCTCCACCCCGGACATCGAGGCGGCCCTGGCACGGGCCGCCGAGCGCGGCGGCAAAACCCTGAAGGCAAAGACCTCAATCGGTGAGTACGGTTTCATCGGCCTGCTGCAGGACAGTGAGGGTAACCATATCGGCCTGCATGCGACGAGCTAACCCCACTCAGAGGAGATAACGATGAAATTGCATGCCACCGGCTTATGTGCCGTCCTCGCCACAACCCTTCCCCTGGCGGCACATGGCTACCCTAACGGCCCCACGCACTATGTCACCGACATGCTTCCCGCCTGCGCCTCCTGCCACGCCGTGCTCGACAAATCCACCATGCCGGAGATGCCCGATGCCTACGCCGAAAGCGAACTGGCGGCGAATAAACACTATGGCAGCGTGCGGGCGCAGCTGCCCCCCTCTCCCTACCTGGAGCTAACCGAAGAGGAGAAAGCCCGCATTATTCAGGCCGCACGACAGATCGATGAAAGCGCCTCGGTCAGCATCAGCGGTCCGGCCGAAGTCAAGCCGGGAACGAAATTGACGGTGACCATCACCGCGCGAGGAGGGAATGGCCCGGCAATCGGGTTGATCCTGGTGGACAGGCCCTATCGCTACCAGGCCCGTCCCATCACCGCCGACGGCTGGCAGATTATCAAAGAACCGCAGGTCAAGGGCCAGGGCGGTCAGACTCAAACCAGCTGGCTGGACCGGCGCATCGAGGGCACGCCGCGCAATCTCGGCTTTATCCTGGTCATGGACCAGCGCTACGACCCGGACAAGGAACTCCTGCCGGAAGCGGAGATCACCTACTCCCTGATCGCGCCGGTCAAACCGGGTGACTACACCCTTACCGCCGCCTTTCTTTACGGCACCGAAAATGCCGGCACAGCCGGGGTGTTTCAGCGCCCCTCCGGTCGACTGATCTTTTCAGCACCGCTTGCCGTGCGGGTGCGTTAAAGAGCATCCCGGCAACATCACAAAGGAGAGCCGTTATGGAGCGTTATATCGACGGATTCCTGATCCCGATTGCTAAAGACAATATCGAGCAATATCGGGCAATGGCCGCCAAAGCCGCAGAGATATGGAAAGAGTACGGCGCCCTGGAGTATTACGAGTGCGTGGGCGATGATCTGGAGGCAAAAGAGATGCTCTCCTTCTGCCAGTCCGCCGACGCTTCGGCGGATGAGACGGTGATCTTCTCCTGGATAATCTACGAGTCCAAAGCACATCGGGACAGGGCTAACGCCGCCATCATGAATGATCCCCGAATCAAGGAGATGATGGAGTCAGGCTTCCAGCCGGTCGATTACACCCGCATGGCCTACGGCGGCTTCAGGCCCCTGGTCACGTTCTAGTACCGTATGTGACCCCTGCATGGAAACGCTGATCAACATCGATGTCCCTGACCTGGAGCACGCCATTCGCTTCTACCGGGAGGCCGTTGGCCTGCGTCTGCAGCGCAAGCTCTTCGGCGATAGCGTTGCCGAGATGACTGGTGCCACGGTGCCTATCTTTCTCGTGCGAAAACCCGAAGGGACCGCCCCCTTTCCGCAGTCACTGCCGGCGCGCAGTTACGAGCGCCACTGGACCCCATTACACCTGGACTTCATCGTCAATGATCTGGACCCTGCCATCCGTCAGGCGATAAAGGCCGGCGCGACGCTCGAAACCGAACCGCAGTCCTTCGACTGGGGACGCCTCGCCACCCTGAGCGATCCGTTTGGTCATGGCTTCTGCCTCCTGCAATGGCTCGGCAAAGGCTACGAGGAAACCGATCAACAAACATAAACTTTGCATCTTGTGTATCTGAGCAGGCCTGGGTTAACCGCTATCGCACTCTCATAGCCGAACCCTGTGGAAAAGGCTTGACACCCAAATGATAATCATTATCATTTGCAACAAGTTTATAACATTCTCAACATTTATGATGGATAAGATGAACAGCAGGGGGTCGCAAGCCCCGTCTGGTGACACCGCTTACCGCGCCGCACGGCGCCTTCCCAGTCATGAGCTATTCGCCGGCCACCCGAGGCTGCTCATCGAGCATGAAGGGGCCGAATACTTGCTTCAGGTGACCCGCCAGGGAAAACTGATCCTGACCAAATAACAGTACGCATTTATCAAGCCGGGCAAGCCAGCTCCAGCCAGCCAGCCCCCAAGGCCTCGTCGCCAACCCGGCGCCCACTCCATTGGGAAACAAATGAACAAGACGACACTATGCACAACCCTGGTCACCCTTTTGGGCCTCCAGTCCGGTGCGTACGCTGCGCCAACGGTTAATATCGCCGGGCTGGTCGAAGTGGAGGCCTACCACAGTGAAGATGCCGGCGACCTCAGCGTCACCACGGTGGAGGTGGGCCTTGCCGCGCAGGTTAACGAGAAGGTCTCCGCCGAGGTGGTCCTTCTGCACGAGGGGGAGGAAACCGACTTCGGCGTCGATACCGAAACAGTCAGCCTGACCATCAGCGACCATTTGCGCCTGACCACCGGCCAGACCTATGTACCCTTCGGCGTCTTCGGCAGTTACATGATTTCCGATCCACTGACCATGGAACTGGCCGAAACCAATGCCACCGCCCTGCAGGCCGATTACACCACCGGCCCGCTGAGCGCTTCGCTCTATACCTTTAACGGGGTCAACGCTGACGAAAATATCGACAACTGGGGCGCCAACCTGGCCTACACCAGCGATCACCTCCTGCTCACCCTCGGCTATCTCGCCAATCTCGGGGACACCGATGGCATTGCCGCCGACACCATCGACAACAAGGTGCCGGGCATGAGCCTGAGCGCCGGCGTGAATCTCGGCGGCTTCAGTCTTATCGGCGAATACATCAGCGCCCTTGATGAATTTCAGGTGGGCGACGGCAACAGCGATCCGCTCGATGGCTACCAATTCACCACCAGAGCCCTACCCAGTGCCGGCAACCTGGAACTGGCCTATGCCATCGAGGCCACGACCCTGGCCATGGGCATACAGACAACCGGGGAGGCGGAGGCACTGGGCCTGCCGGAAAAGCGCATCGTGGCCGGTGTCTCACATCAGGTGCTGGAGAACTCGGTGATCGCTCTGGAGTGGACGGGTGATGAAGACTATGCCGGAAACAGCAGCGACACAGTCACCGCCCGGCTGGCTGTTACATTCTAGCTTCTTTCTATCGAATCCCGGCGAGCTACTCGCCATGAGGATCGCGTTCCCTTCTCAAATCGGCCACCACAACAATTCTGNNCGCACCGCCGCCGCAACCACCTCTCCCTTTCCCCACTTGGCAATCAGTGATCCCTGGCCATACTGTCAGACATCACCGTTTACTTTCGGCTGGAGGCCAGGCATGTTTCACTCATGCGCCATCGCCGTCATTAAAGTAATCGTACTCTGTCTTTTGCTGATCGGTTGCGAGGAGCCTTTTCACTACAGCCCCTATGGCATCGAAACAGGCTCCCACCGGCTCACGGCTATCAACCTGGCCAGGGTAGAGGATGCCTCACTCCCGCAATTCGAGCCCTTCCGCTTTGCCCTGACCGCCGACACCCACGCCTATTACGATGAGATGGACCAACTGGTGCAGCTACTCAATGCACGTGATGATATCGCCTTTTTGCTCATCGCCGGCGATCTCACCGACTATGGCCTGCAGCAGGAATATCAGTGGACGGTCGACCTGCTGGACAAACTCACCATCCCCTATCTCACGGTCATCGGCAATCACGATGCGATCAACAACGGCAGGGAGAACTACCGAGCCTTCTTCGGCGACTTCGATTACAGCTTTGTCTTCAATCAGGTGAAATTCATCGCGTTCAATACCGCTTCCTGGGAATTCGACAACACCGTACCCCGCCTCGACTGGCTGGAGGCGGAGCTGGACAATAATTTTCTCTACCAACACCAGATCGTGCTCACCCATTTACTGCCGCCACACGAACGTTTCACGCCGCTACAATCCGCTGAGTATCAGAGAATCGTCAAACAGTATTTCGTCTCGTTGATCGCAGCAGGCCACGCCCACTCCTTCACCTATTCGGAGGAGATCCTCAGCAACGGTCAGCCCATCGCTTACCTGACGCCGGGAACACTCAAGAAAAACTCATATGTGGTGGTGACGGTCGAGGCCGATCGGATACGCTTTGAGCGGGAGCAGTTCTGAGCCATGGCGCGCCCGCTGCCTTTTGTCCTGCTCGCCCTGTTTTGGCTCTCGGGATATGCCCAGAGCGGGGAGGCACACCGCTTTCATCCAGACCGCCTGATATTTCAATATGCGGGAAATCTGGGAGCCGTCTCAGCCGGAGTGGGGTGGCAAACCAGTGCGCACACGGAGGTCAACCTGCTCGCCGGCTACGCACCTGAGAGCCTCGAGGGGGTCGACATCTATGTAGCCGGCGTCAAGGGCAACTATGTGTTCAACCCGTTGGCTGACAACGAGGCGTTCTCGCTACGGCTTTATACCGGACTCGCCTTCCTCTACTACTTCGGCGACCGCTACACCACCTACGACTACCCGCACGGCTACTACACCTACCCCTCGCACGAGTGGCATTTCATGCCTTATCTGGGCATTAAACTCACCAGCAACGAGCCCGCACAGCGAGGCATCAGCCTCTACTCCGAGCTGGGCGCCATCGATGCCTATCTCATTCACTACTACAACAATCGCGAGACGCTGGGACTGGACGAGGCGGTAAATCTCTCGGTGGGTTTGANNGATTGAAAAATCTTCAGTTCGGCCAGCTCCGTGAAGACTTAAAATCCGGTTCCGTACAAACATCGCAGTGGCGGTCAACAAGCGGAAAATGGAAAAAACTCTCCGTGGACACCGTGGTCACTGGCCGGCACCACCGCTCGCCCTTAAACCGGTTACCTGCCTCATCTTTTCGCTTCCTTCGAAAATCTTTATTATTACCTTCTTGCATCAATAAGAAGCGTTACCTTCAACGCCCGTTCACCGGCAAGCAAGCCGCTGGCTTGCACCCACAGTAGGGAAGACAACGACCATGGANNTGGAACAAACAAACCCTTATGCAACACCCGGCAGCGATCTCTCCATCACCGACCCGCGAGAGGAAAGTGACATCAAGATATGGTCTTTCAGCGGGCGCTTGGGGCGCGTGCGTTATCTGGCCTACCTGATGAGCCTGTTTTTCCTGGTCTGGATCGGCGGCGGCCTGCTCGCGGCATTGGTGATTCCAACCATCGCGCAGCAGGAGCAGACCGTGCTGACCATGGTTACGGGCGTGATTGTTCTCGCCATCTACGGCGTGTTGTTGGTCGGTTCACTCAGCTTCGCGATTCGGCGTATCCACGATTTCAATGCCAGTGGCTGGTGGTCTTTACTGTTGTTCGTTCCGTTGCTCAATGTACTGTTCGGTCTCGCGCTGTGGTTTATTCCCGGCACCGACGGGTCGAACCGTTTCGGCGCCAAAACCCCGCGCAACGGTACAGCCGTATCCATACTCGCAGCCCTGGCGCCGCTAATCCTGGTCGGCTACATCGGCATCATTACTGCGATCGCCATTCCGCAATACCAGACCTACGTCAAGCGTGCACAGGAGCAGGCCCTTTCAGGCCAGCACTAACCCGCCACCATTCATGCTTTGACGCGTAAACTGTAGGCATCGATTCCTCCCGGCGAATATTCGCCCAGGGGACCGGGCTCCTACTGAATGCACCAATGCTTACGCCTCAAACGGAGCAAAAAATATGCCTCATAAAAACCGCATTATCAGCCTCGCCGGCGCCATCCTGTTGATGCTTTCCATGCAGGCCCATGCCGCCGCCTCGGCACTTCAGGATTACCAGGTCACCATGGGTGAAATGGTTGCCGACCTGAGTCGACACCAGGACGCGGTCTTCAATCGAACGATAGACGCCGACGCCATTCTGGACACCAGCTTCGGTGGTTTGATGCTGGATAGCGCATGGGAAGAGGACATGCGGGGCTCCCTCAAAGAGGCCATTGAGACCCGCCTGGGGCAGAAAATCATCAACGACATGCCGGAGGATGCTTATGTCAAAATGTTGCGGATGAAGGCCAAAGACGATGGGGTGCTGGCGCTGATCCGGGTGGACTATGGCGACTTCGGCACCGGCTATCTCGACCTGCATCTAAAGTGACGCAAATGGCAGCGTGCGTATTGTCGACTGGTATGACTACTCCACCGGGCAACTTTACACCCAATCACTGCGCCAGATCATTGCCATGATGTCGCCCTCGCCCACCGTGCTGGGAAAGGTATTTGATGTGGTATCAAAGCGCAAAGAGAGCATCAATGCCGTCGTCAGAGTGTTTAGCCTGTATGGCAAGCAGAAATATCCGGAGACCGTGCAGGCGTTTCTTGCCCTGGATGAGGAGCTGCGCCGGAGCCGCATGCTCAATGTCGTGGCCGTGCAGGCCGCCAATATGTCGCAAAATGACGAGTTGTATCTCAAGACATTGGCCAACCTGGATCGCTATTTTCGCACAGATCCCAGCCTGACCTTTGTACTCATCGATTACTATTACATCAAAGGGAGGTATGACCGGGTACTTTCCGCCCTGGAACAGGTCGAGGCTTCATTTGGCGTTAAGGACGCCTCTTTGAACGTACTCAAAGCGAGTGCCCTTCTGGAACAGGAGAAATACGCCCCCGCAGCGGCTGAGGCACAACACGCCATCGACATGGAACCGACCTATGAGGGAGGGTACTGGGCGTTACTGAATGCCCAGGTACAGAGCAAGCAATATACACAGGCCATAAAAGTGGCGAAGGTGCTGGAAGAAGAGTTCAGCTACGACATGGGGCCGGCCTCCCTGGGTGCTAATGAACTCTACGCGGACTTTGTCGCATCGGAGGATTATCGTCTCTGGCGCAATACCGATTGAACTACAGCGCAAAAGATGTCGGGGGCCAGGCAGAATAACTCTCCTGATCGCTGTCGGCATAAGATACGCGCCACGGACAGTTAGTGCGAGCCACCCATCAAGACGTTCAAGCTCATCTTTTTACCCCTACCATCAAAACTGGTAAGCGGCCGACAGAAAATAATGGGTAAAGGTCTCTTCCCGGGTCAGGCCGGTGAAGCTGTATTCATTCACATTGTGCTGGGCTTCGCCATGAATGGTGAAGTTGCGCGTAACCGGATAAGTGTAATTGAGCCCGACGTTGTAACCATAGGAGGGTTCGGATCTCTCACTCACCACGGTGCTTCCCGATGTGCGGGTTATCTCGGCCTCCATGAACGCCAAACCGAAGGTGTAGCCCAACCATCCGGAACCGAAATTTGAAACCGGCCCTGACCACCCGTACTTCCAGCCGAAGGGTTTGAATTTAATCTGTTCGCCACCGGCAACATTAACCAGCGACTCTGCCGCATAGTAGCTCAGGTAGATGGACTTCTTGTTCGCCATCACCCCCAGCGAATAGGTCTCTTCAGTAGTTTCAAATTCAAGATCCGAATTTTCCAGCTCACCGCTACCCTCAGTGAACGTCGCATCGATGAACACATGATCGTCGATCACTCGCAGCCCGTAAGTGTCCGTCTCGGCAGTTCCCTTGTAGGCGGGGCCATTATCGAAGCTTAAGTCATAATCGGAATTCCCGGTGCCTACCATCGGCCGAAATTCCGAGCCGGCATTGACTATNNGCGTTCGTGAACCGCTTATCCATTTCGTTGTTCCTGATTATTATCGATTATCCGCTTATCATCCCGGATTGAATATACAAGGGCAACCGACCCTACGCTTGCGGACAGAGTGGCATGCAGACGGTCACCATCACACAAGATATCAAAAGAGCCAGGCCATTAAACAGGACGCCGTCACAGTTACCAGCCGACATAACAGCTGGGGAAGGACCTTAATCCTTTTCAGGCAATGTTGTGTGTAATAACGGAAGTTCGATAATACTTACTCGATGACGGCTCTCACACTCTCACGACGTGGAAATACCGCCAGATGCTCCAGATCAAGATGAATACCGATCTTTTCGCCAAGGGAGTGATTGTGATGACTTTGCACCAGACAGAGAATTTCTTTGCCGCTCGGCAGGCGCAAGGTGTAAAGATACTCGGCACCGCGAAAGGCACGTTCTGCCACCACCAGTTTCAAGTCGCTCTCATCATCGTGCACCACATCATCGGGCCGTAGCAAGACCTCGACTTCACATCCCGGCTTGCACTCCGGCGGAAGCTTGCCCGGTACGAGCCCAAGTTCGGTTTCGATATGGCCGTCGTCCACCACGGTTCCCGGCAGCATAGCGCCCTGACCGACAAAATCGGCAACAAAACGATCGGCAGGTTCATGGTAGATGTTGTAGGGAACATCCCACTGACGCAGCTGCTGCTCGCCGAGCACGCCGATACGGTCGGCCATGGCAAAAGCCTCCAGGTGATCGTGCGTGACCAAAATGGCGGTGACCCCATCGCGCTTGAGAATAGTCCGCACCTCGCGGGCGAGTTGTTCGCGCAAATCCGCTATCAAGACTGGAGAAGGGTTCGTCCAGCAACAGAATCTCCGGACGCGGCGCCATCGCTCGGATCAGGGCGATCCGCTGTTGCTGGCCACCCGAGATCTGATGCGGATAGGAGTGACGCACTGCGCTGAGTCCTACCAGCAAGAGCAGTTCGTCCACGCGCGCCTCACGTTCCTTGCTGTCCCATTTTTGCAGGCCGAAGGCGACGTTCTTTTCTACGGTAAGATGAGGGAACAGGGCAAAATCCTGAAACACCATCCCGATGTGGCGCTGCTCAGGCGGGATCTGCACACCGCTGGCGGCAACTGTTCGTCCATGCAACCGGATCGCCCCGGCCGAGACCGGCTCGAACCCGGCAATGGCCCGCAGCAAAGATGTCTTGCCGCAACCGGAAGGCCCGAGCAAACAACCAATGCCGCCACAGGCGAGCGAGAAGCTCACGTCTCTTACCACCGGATCGCCATCATAGCGAATGGAAACCTTGTCCACTTCCAGCTGCATGCTCATGGTTTTATTTCTTCTCATTCAAATTCATTGAGTACAAAAGAGAGCTATTCATTTTTTCACCGCCCTCGTCCGTGTTATGGAAAAACTGAGCAGGATCACCGGCACGATACCGGCTGCGACAATCGCCAGTGCGGCAGGCGCCGCGTCGGCCAGACGCTCATCGGAGGCCAGCTCGTAGGCGCGCACCGCCAGGGTGTTGAAATTGAAGGGCCGCAGAATCAGGGTCGCCGGCAGCTCCTTCAGCACATCGACGAACACCAGCAACAACGCTGTCAGCAAACTACCCTTGAGGATGGGGACATGCACACGGCCCATGATCTGCAACGGACGCAAACCGAATGAGCGGGCCGACTCATCCATCGAGGGACGGATCCGTCCCAGTCCTGCCTCCACTGTCTGCAGCGACACCGCCAAGAAACGCACCAGGTAAGCAAAAAGCAGCGCAACCAGGGTACCGCTGAGCAACAGTCCGGTAGAAACGCCAAACTGAGCCCGCATCCAGCTGTCGAAGGTGTTGTCCATCCAGGCGAACGGGATGATCACCCCTACAGCAATCACCGTGCCCGGTACCGCATAGCCCAATCCAGTGATGCGCACCGCCAGTTGCAACACCCGACCGGGCAACATGCGTCGTCCGTAACCGAGAAACAGGGCCAGCAACAGGGCCAGCAAGGCCGCCATCCCAGCCAGTCTCAGGCTGTTCAGGATCAACACCATAAACGCACGGTCCAAGCTCTCCTCGGCCACTGTCACCGCCCAGACCATTAACTGTCCGGCCGGCAACAGGAAACCCAGAAGCAGTATCCCTGCACAGAAGACAAAGCCCGCGACACTCCGCCAGCTCCTCAGGGGAATACGGCGAATCGCCTGGTGGCGCTGACTGGTGTGGTGGTAGCGTGCCTGTTTACGCGAGCGTCCTTCTAAATAGATCAGCGCAAAGACAAACAGCAGCAACGTGGCCGCAAGCTGTGCGGCCGCCGGGGCGCTGTCGAGGCCGTACCAGGTGCGGAATATCCCGGTGGTAAAGGTGGGAACACCGAAATACTGCACGGTGCCGTAGTCGGCCAGCGTTTCCATCAGCGCCAGCGACAGACCGGCGACAATCGCCGGACGAGCCAGCGGCAGCGCCACCCGCAGGAAGGTCTGCAACGGTGTGTTGCCGAGGGTGCGGCTGACATCGAGCACACACAGCGACTGATTGAGAAAGGCGGCCCGGGTGAGCAGGTAGACGTAGGGATAGAGCACCAGTGACAGCATCAATGCCGCTCCTTGCAGGGAGCGAATCTGCGGGAACCAGTAATCGCCGTAACTCCAGCTGGTCCATTCGCGAAGCAGACTCTGTACCGGCCCGGCAAACTCAAACATGCCTGTATAGGTATAGGCGATGATGTAGGCGGGGATAGCCATCGGCAGCAACAGCGCCCACTCAAAAATGCCACGGCCCGGAAAACTGCACATGCTGGTAAGCCAGGCGCTGCCGACACCCAACACCAGGGTGCCAATGGCCACACCCAGCATCAACAGCAAGGAGTTAATGACGTACTCCTGCAGCACTGTGTCGACCAGATGTGACCACACCTCACCGGCGGGCTGAAATACATGGGCTAGCACCACCAGCAACGGCATCATCAGTATCAGAGCCAGGCTGATGATGCCTGCCCGCCAGGCGGCAACACCCCCTTTTGTCACCATTTCAACTTGATCCCGATGTTTTTACAAAAATGATCCTGAGCCTTTCATGCACTCTCGTAACCGGATAGCTTATCGCCACCCAACCCGGTCCATCAGCATCACCGCCTCCGGATTAAGTTCCCCAAGCCGACTAAGGTTCAGATTGTCAGCCTTGAAGTCGCCCCATGCCTCAAGGGTCTTGCTCAACTTGGTACCCTGGCGGATAGGATACTCACCGTTAACCTCGGCATACCACTGCTGGGAGGCCTCGTTGCTCAGGAACTCGATCAGGCGAATGGCATTGTCACGATGGCGACTCGCCTTTATCAGCGCCGCGCCGGAAACATTCACATGAGCCCCCCGACCATCCTGATTGGGCCAGAAGACCGCCACCTGTTCTGCAATGGCACGCTGCTTCGAATCACCCCCGGTCAACATACCCGCCAGGTAATAGGTATTGGCCACAGCAATATCGCACTGACCAGCCACTGCCGCCTTAATCTGATCGCGATCTCCACCTTGCGGAGGGCGGGCGAAATTTTTCACCAACCCCTTGGCCCAGGTTTCCGTCTCATCAACCCCTTTGGCTGCTATGATCGATGCGACCAGAGATTGGTTATAGATATTGTTCGAAGAACGAATACAGATACGCCCTTTCCATTTGGCATCGACCAGTGCCTCATAACTTGAAAGTTCCGCCGGATCGACACGCCCCTTCACATAAAGAATCGGGCGAGCCCGCAGGGAAAGGCCGACCCAATGACCCTCGGGATCACGATACTGCGCCGGCACACGCTGCTTCAGGGTGTCCGAATCGAAGGCCTGGGTCACTCCCGCCACCTTGGCACGATGTAAACGCCCGGCGTCAGTGGTCAGCAACACATCCGCTGGCGTGTTACGTCCCTCACTACTCAGGCGTTTGAGCAAGGCATCAGCCTTGCCGGTAACCAGGTTAACCTTGATCCCCGTTTCCGCGGTAAAGCGCTCCAGAAGTGGCTTTATCAGGTTCTCCTTACGCGCTGAGTAGAGGTTAACCTCACCCTCTGTCGCGGCGGACAGCGGTGGCACAACACATGTTATGGCCAACATCAAGGCGGCAAAATAAATAGAACGTCTCATCTTCACAAACTCCATCAGAATAGGATATCGACCAGCCACACAATGATAATGCGAATCATTATTATTTACAACTACTATTCACACCATCCCCCATCCGTGCTCGCCGGCGAATCCCAGGCCAATCGCAACACCGGCCACACTCATGGCCATCAGGAAAATCTCGGGAAGTTTGGCGATCCGGCCACCGGCAACTGCTGCGAAATATGTCATTGCGAATAAAACGAAGCAATCTCATGACTGCTATCGGCAGCGAAACGGCTTCACCGCTACCGTTCCCCTCAATGACCGAAATTGACGGTTGGGAGCTTCAATATCAAACGCCCGGAAGTAATCGCTGCCCTTAAACAGGGCGCGACCATTCGTGCAGCGATCGATCATCCGGCCTATCATGAAAAGATAGAAATGCCTGCCAATATGCGCAATGCACCGCTGGCGACTGGCAATAACCCTTTCCACAAACACAAAAAGTTAGCAAAAAAAGGACACCAATATGGCGAATGAAGGTTATCACGAACCGCTCGATAAACTGAGCGAGGACACCCGCGACATGCACCGCGCCATCACCTCGTTGATGGAGGAGCTCGAAGCAGTGGACTGGTACAATCAGCGTATCAATGCCAGCCAGGACGATGAACTGCGCGCCATCCTGGCCCACAATCGGGATGAAGAAAAAGAGCACGCCGCCATGCTGCTCGAGTGGATTCGCCGCCGGGACAGCAAATTCGATCACGAACTCAAAGACTACCTGTTTACAGAAAAGCCGATTGCCCACCACGGCGAATAACCGATACCCAGGGAATGACAATCACCCAGACCGGTGAGCGGGTCGATTACATCAGATATTTACTGCCGCAGGCATTGCGGATTTCCATCGCCGCCTGAAAGCTTTCCACACCGGCAAGATGCTCAAGCAGGCAATCGTTGAATCTTCTCACCCGTTCACTGGGATAGAAAGGGCCATAATAATTCTCATAGCAGGCTTGGCGAATCATACCGGTGGCCGCATCCAGCTTCGCCCCCTTGAGGTGCTGCAGAATACAGTCGTTATATTCATCCTG
>JABAOG010001141.1_pt1 | contig 18048 bp, 13 predicted proteins | sample 7062131 | NCBI WGS metagenome assembly JABAOG01 (sample SAMN14538629, study PRJNA623070) | marine sediment metagenome | biome: marine biome [ENVO:00000428]; feature: marine pelagic biome [ENVO:01000023]; material: deep marine sediment [ENVO:00002113] | place: India: Arabian Sea | collected...
CTCCCGATCCAGCGATTGGGTCATGCCATCAGGGTAGATAAAGGTGCCGCTGGACGCCGGTTCCAGACTCCCATCCGCCTGACGAATCTGGAAAAACATCAGAGCCGAGCCATCATCAAATTGCAGCGAGAACCAATCCCAACCGACCGCCCCGGGACTGAGAGCGCTGGTGCTGTATTCATGGTCTTTCCAGGCCAATCCGCTGACATCATAGACATCGTCGCCGACCATAACCTGGCCAACAGCTTCTTGTTGGACAAGTGAGTNNGGCGGCAGCGTTTGGGTCAGAGTCAAATCAAGCGTGACTTGCTCCGTTTGGGCAAAAAGGCGCACCTGATCCGGGCCAATTGCCTCGGCAAACCAGTTTTCGAGCCAGACCCGGTAAGGGGTGGCCTGCGCTCCGGCCAGGTCGGCCGCTCCCCGGCTAAATCGCTCGGCCGGATAAAAAGCATTTCCCTCAATATCACTGATAGTAAAGTGGGCCAGGTAAATCTGGTTTGTACGCCATTCGCTGTCGCTGTCTATTCTGGCGTTTTCCTCCGGCGTCAGTGCTCGGCGGAAGAAGGTTAATTGGAAACCAAACGGCCTTCCCGCCGCCGTTTCCAGGTTACCTGTGTAATACCACCATTCCGTCTGGTATTCATCGTGGGGGCCAAGATCGCGGGGAAAATTGATGTTATTTGGCTCAGTTGCCTGGGCAAAACCGGCCGTATTTTCCTCCGATAATAAAGGAATAAGCGAGGTTGTTGTTGTATCGGCCGCTTCACCAGAAGTCTGCCACCAGAAATACCCGGCGGCTGCCAAAACAATGATAAGGAGAATAGCTAAAAGTCGTTTCATAGATATTGAATCCAAAAAATTGCGCCAACCCAAAACCTTTGCGGCTTTGCGCCTTGGCGTGAGAAAAAATCAATAATAATCACTCCTCGCGAACAGCGGTCGCAATAACCATATTGCCCAATTTCAGCGCCGGATAGATGCCCGCCAACAGAGCCGCCACCACCGCTACCAAAAAGGCTTGTAAGAAATAAGTCGGTTCCAGGTCCATCTGCAAGGTCCAGCCAAAAGAGCGGCGGTTAATAATATTGATCAATATCCAGGCCAACACCCAGCCCACCGGCATCGCCACCAACCCGGCCGTCGCTCCCATCAACCCCGTTTCCAGCAAGGTTAGCTGCCACAATTGGCGCAGCGTCATACCAGTCGCTCGCAGGACGCCCAGCTCCCTGGTTTTTTCCAACTGTAGGCTCATAAGGGCGCTCAAGACACCGATGAAGGCCACCAACACGGCCAGCAATTGGAGCGCGGCCGTAATCGCAAAAGTCCGGTCAAAGATATCCAGGGCGTTACGACGGACGCTCTGGTTGGAGCTGATAGTCACATCCGTTCGGCCACTAAAATGATCTTGCAATTCGGCCGCAATGGCATTTGTATCCGCTCCCGGTTCCACGAATAATCCGGCCGTTGTTGGCTGGCGAGGCGACCACCATTGGCTGAACAGGTTTTGGGAAATCATAATACTGCCCCGGTCCGAGGAGTAATCGTAGAAGACGGCCAACACCGGGAAGGATTGAGGGCCGGAGTCCGTCATCAAAGTGATAGGCGGGGGCGGAATTGGTAGATTCTCACGAATTATGAACGGTTCGGAAACAAATACCCCCTCTCCGGCGTCAAGACGATCCCATAAATTTTCGGCCGAACCATCAAACCAGGCATAGGTCCGGTTGCCGTTCGACACATCGCCATCAACCGCCACCACCTCAATCGGCCGTTCCAGGTCAACCACCAGGATTTCATTATGCCAGGCCGTCACCACCCGGTCGATTCCCGGCCACTCCCCAATCGTTTCGACCACATCCTCGGGCAGGGTTCCGGTAATGCGGCTGGCAGTTAAAGCCGGCGGCGAGACATATATGTCGGCTTGAAGGGTGTTGTTTAACCATTGGGAAACGGTTTGCCGGAAAGAGCCAATCATTATCGAGACCCCGACAATTACCGCCACCGCAATCATCAAGGCCGCAATGGCAACCGTCGAACGGCTTAGGGAGCGCACAATATCACGGGGAGCCATACGGCCGATTGCCCCAAAGAGCTGGTTGGTGACCGGCGTCACTAGATTCATCAAGGAGACAGTCAGGGACGGCGTCAGAAAAGCCGATCCAATCAGGACTGCAAAGAGACCGGCGAAGGTGATTATCAGATTTGCCCCCTCAATCGCCAGCAGGACAATGCCAAACCCGGTCAGCAGCAGGAAGACAAGCAGCAGCCAGCGAGCAGCTTTCCGGGCTGTGCTTTCCAGGGAGGAGCGTCTCAAACTGCTTTGGGGTGTAGTCCGCATCGCTTCCCAGGCAGGCACAACCGAAGCCAGCAGCGCCGCCGCCACCCCAATAATGAGCCCTTTCACCAGGGTAAAGGTGGGAATGGAGACGTTTTGGACATTCACAACGAAATAGAAGTCATTAATGGTTTGGGAGACGAGCCGCACCATGCCCCGGCCCAGGATGACCCCGACCCCAACGCCCAGGACTGCCCCAATCAGACTGAGCACCGCCGCTTCTGCCAGAATCAGCCCGAACAACTGCTGCCCGGTCACGCCCAGACAGCGCAAAATCCCGAACAACTTTCGCCGCTGGACGACGCTGAAGGTGACGGTGTTGTAGATCAGGAACATCCCCACCACCAGTGCCAGCAAACTCAAAGCAGTTAAATTTAACTCAAAAGCCGAGGCCATTTGCAGCACCGCATTGCTCCGCGCAGCAGCCGTTTCGATGCTGGCTCCGGGCGGTAAGATCCCATTGAGGCGGTCAATCTCCGCCTCATCATTGATAATCAGATCAATATGGNNAGTGGCAATATCCGTAAAAATCAGGCTGTCCAGCGCCCGTTCGGTAGCCTCATCCGCCGGTTCCAGGAGGCCGACAATCGTCATCGACGCCACCCGGCCCGCATCATCTAAGGAGATGTTATCTCCCAGAGCCAGGCCGTATTGTTCAGCCAATGCTTGCGAAATAATCACTGAATTCGGGTCGGTTAGAAATGGGGTAATACCCTCCGTAAAATTTGCCTGACTATTGTTGAAATAGCTGCGAAAAGGTGGCTCGGCAAACGGATCAACGCCCACCAATCGCATCGGTTGTTGGCCCAGTTCTTTAGCCAGCAAATATCCTTCAACGACCGGGGCGGCTAGCTCGTAACCCAATTCCGTTCGCAGTCGGCCGTATACCGACTCATCCAACCCGTCCGGCCCGCTGACAATCCGGTGGGTGGTCTTGCCCGTCACTGCATCAGTTGAAAGTTGAAAAGCCCGGCTGGCGGAGCCGTTGGCCAGGTCGATTGAGACCATCATCGCCACGCCTAGAGCCACACCCAGAATCAACAAAATGTATTGAAACGGCCGTCGCAAAACACGCCGCCACGCTGTCCGCCACAAGGGACGATAGGTAGTTCGGCCGTTTGTTAGCGGCCCCGAAAACGATGAAGGTGGCCTGGCCGATGCCCCTCTATTTGGATCGGCAATATCTGCTCGAAGCGGTTCGGTAGTCATGGCTGCCGGCTTCCCGCCGTTTCGCTCACCAAACGGCCGTCGTGAATGCTGAAAACCCTGTCCGCCAGCGGGATAACCTCCGGGCTGTGAGTCGCCATAATGAGTGTCTTACCAGCGGCGCGGGTCAGCGACAGGAGCATGTCCAGCACCTTTTCGCCCGTTTCTTCATCCAGGTTGCCGGTCGGTTCATCCGCCAACACCAACAAAGGATTATGAGCCAGCGCCCGGGCAATAGCCACCCGCTGCTGTTCACCCCCCGACAACTTGTCCGGGAAGGCGTCCCGGCGGTCGGCCAGTCCCACCTGATCCAACAGGTCGAGCGATGCCTCAGTGAGAGAACGGCCGTTATACCCGGCCAGCTCTTGAGGCAAAGTCACATTTTCCAGGACGGTCAGGGTCGGGATAAGGTTGAAAAATTGAAAAACGAAGCCAATATGGTCCCGCCGGAACAACGTCCGTTCTCTTTCACGGAGTCGGGTAATCGGAACCCCATTCACTTCAACATCTCCGGCTGTTGGCTTTTCAATGCCGCTGATCAGATTGAGGAGGGTGCTCTTGCCGCTGCCGCTTCGTCCCAATAGAACAGCAAATTCGCCTTCTTGAAACTCAGCATTGAGCGCATCTAATACGGTCCGGGAACGGTCGCCTTCCTGAAATATCTTGGATAAATTTTGAATCTGTACAATAGGTTTTGCGTTGGAGGGTTTCAATGTGTTATTCTCCAATAGTTAAAGAAAATCGTAACCACTTAGCCTATCAGCCATCCTGCTTATTAAGGCCCGGGTTAGGCTAAAATAGATTAAGGTTGACTTTCGAATAGTTACGAACAAACATCCATCGTTTATTTGTGAAAGATAGCACAAATAGAAGTAAAACTCAAGAGGTTTCAGTACCTTTTGTGGACAAAACCTGTACAAATCTAATGTTTATATCATATTTAATATGTAAATGAGGCCTGTACGCCCAAAAATTGGGGTTGAATACCTGGCTAGATCCCGGTTTCCAACTTTTGTTATTTCATTTAGCCTTCGTATAATTGCCGACCCATGTTACCGACCAAAATAATTTCACTGCGCTTACTGGGACTGGTAAGTGTGTGTTTATTAGCCTTTAGTTTGCCTTTTGAAATCGAACGGCCGTTATTAACCATCGGTTCATTTCAGGTTACCAACGTTGAGTTTTTATCATTTCTGACCATTGGGGTTGCCATGCTCTTAGTCTTGAAGGAGCGACGCTGGCGGCAGCCTGGCTGGATCAAAATCCCAAAACTCTGGCTTGTCCTCCTCGGCTGCTTCGCTTTAGTAATGGTCATTTCAGCGTTCCTGGCGCCGGAGTTCAGGTCAAATGCCTTAAAGGCCGCCTTTCGCAGCGTCAGCGGACTGGCCCTGGCGCTGGCCTTGCCCCAACTATTTCAAGAGAGGAGTCAGCTGCGATATTTAATTGGCGCTTTAATCGTTGGGGGACTCCTGACAGTTGGCCTGGGTCTGGCTGAAGTCTGGCTGGATCAGACCTTTGAGTTTTTAACTATCTTCCGCCGCCAGCCGACCGTCGCCGGGCCGTTTACCCGTCTGTCGGGGAGTTTCAATCATGCCAACCAGACGGCCATGTTTATAGAGGCCACCTTGCCTTTTCTGGTGGCGAGCGTCTGGTTATTCGGCCGAAAAAAATTATTACCCGGCATACTAACCGGCTCAATTCTGATCCTTCTCTATCTCCAGGCCAGTTTTTTAACTTACAGCCGTTCCAGTTTTGCAACGATTTTTTTATGCGCCNNTTGGGGGGCTGTCGCAGGATTAGTCTTAATTTTGGTTGTGTTCAATACATTAATTAGTCCTGTGCTTCGTTTAAGATTGTCCAGCGAAGGAGACAATGAATGGTATAATGCCAGTTTTGATGTACCGGAACAGATAGAAATGGAAGCCGGGGCTGTTCAAGAGGTGACAATAGAAGTGACCAACACCGGCTCTCTGCTCTGGTCAAGCGAATCCGAAAACCCGATCAGTTTGGGCGGTCACTGGTATCGCGTTTCAGATGATACCCGTTCAGAAAAAGAACAACGCTGGCCGTTGGTAAATCATGTCGCCCCTGGCGAAACACTCGAGATGAGCGTGCCCGTCACTGCGCCCGGTGAAGAAGGCGCATATGAATTTGAATGGGACCTGGTTCAAGAAGATATTGTCTGGTTTAGTTTAAGGAATGGCATGCATATTACCACCAGTGTGATAGTTCTGCCCCCTACTGATCCGGATATGGTGGCAAGTGATCTTGATGATTTTCAGAGTGCCAGGCCAGCCGTGCAGCCAATTCCTGGTCGGCGGGTATTATGGTCGATTGCTGCCCAACAATTTCTAGAACGGCCGCTCTTCGGCATCGGCCTGGATAACTTTCGGTTAACGTATGGAAATATCATGGGCTGGCAGGCCTGGAATGATTCAATTCACACCAACAACTGGTATGTGGAAACGGCCGTATCAGTTGGTTTATTAGGCAGTGTCCCCTTCTTTGGTTGGTTGGCCTTACTTGGGTTTGACATGCTAAATCGAATTCGACACAATCGGGTCAATATTTGGCAGATAGCCCTGATATTTGCCCTGTTAGCCTATTTCATTCATGGGCTATTAGACTATTTTTTACTATTTAACGGAACAGGAATGCTATTTTGGATATTAGTTGGAATGTGGATGGTACTTGCATGGCCGGAACAATCGGCGTAGATGCCACGCCTCTTTTAGGAGAAAGATCAGGCGTCGGCAACTATACGGCCCGATTGTTAGCCGCCCAATTGAAGATGGCCCCTGAACGAGAATATCTTCTCTATAGCAACAGGCCATTAGAAAATCTTGAGCCTGGCTTGAAACGGGCCAAAGCTGTCCCTGGCTACATGCCCAGAAGTCGTTGGCTGTGGATGCAGTTAGCCCTGCCCCGGCTCATTAGCCAAACCAATCCGGATCTATGCCATTTCACCANNTCACCAATGCCCTGGCCCCACTCTGGGTCAGGAAACCATATGTACTTTCTATCTACGATGCCACGCTCTTCCTTTACAGCCGTTATCACCCCCGCACCCGGCTGTTGGCGATTCGATTGATGCTTCCCCTGGCTGTCCGGCGCGCCTCAGCCATCATCACCATCTCTCACAGCGCCAGACAAGATTTACAAAAAGTACTCAAGATACCAGATAAGAAACTTCATGTCGTCTATGGCGCTGCGCCCACCCACTTTGAACCGGTAACAAATCCGGAACGGTTAGACCAGATTCGCCGGAAGTATAAACTTCCGGATCAGTTTTTGCTCTACGTAGGCACGCTGGAACCACGCAAGAATTTAAGCCGGTTGGTACGGGCATTCGGCCGTCTCAAAAAACAAGGGCAGCCCCATAAACTGGTCTTAGCCGGCCCCTGGGGCTGGTCCATGAACGGTTTCCAGCAGCAGATCGAACAATTGGAATTGGGAGACGCCGTTCAAATGTTGGGCTATATCCCCGACGAAGACCTGCCCGGTTTGTATTCGCTGGCGACGGTTTTTGTTTTTCCGTCCATTTATGAAGGATTTGGTCTGCCGCCGTTAGAGGCAATGGCCTGTGGCACTCCTGTTTTAAGCAGTAAAAACTCTTCCCTGGCTGAGATCTGCGGCGAGGCTGCCTATTTAATTGACCCGCTCGATGAGGAGAACCTGGCAGACGGTTTGCGACAGGTATTAGAAGACAAAAATTTACAAAAAAAGTTAGGTGAAAACGGCCGTAAACGAGCGGCTGAATTTTCCTGGGAACGGGCCGCCAGAGAAACAACGGCCGTTTACGATCTAGTCCTTAAAAATTCATTACCCAATCTTGCATCCAACCAATGATTGTGCTAGTATCTTTCAACCCTGCTGTACACGTGTTGGGCTTCTCGCGTTGAGCCAACGCCTTTACTAATGGGGATCGTATGCGGAGAGGGTATGTAGTAACGAAAGTGAGGCAGAAACCTCCCGAAAAGATGCCCACCTGCCTTTGCAGGTCCCAACAACAGATTTCCACACGGTACGGCGGGGCTGGTCTTATTACACACTATTTCTTTTATGTTACAGGTTGTTCTAGTTTTTTCTTTAGGAAAAGTGCCGGGCCTCTGATTTGGAATCAGGGGCGGGCTTTTATTTGTCAGGGTGAGGATAAGATAGAATGGTGGTTCGTGAGCGAATTGCTGACGACATCTATGTTTTTACAAGCAAACGCTACGCTCAGGTTACCTCGGGTGCTATACTAACCAAAGAGGGGGTCATTCTCATTGATACCCTCTTCTATCCAGAAGAATCCCTTGCTGTTAAAACATTTCTGGAAGATCGACTGGGCCTTAAGGTTCGGTATGTCGTCAACACCCACTATCATGCCGACCATACGATGGGGACTTATTTGTTTCCCAAAGCCCAGGTTGTGAGCCATGCTTTGTGCCGCGAATATCTGGACACGACTGGCCGAGAAGGGTTGGAGCAGATGAAGAGCCAGTCTCCTGAATTTGAAGAGGTCGTCCTGGTTTTACCCGACTTGATTTTTGAAAACGGGCATCTAAATATTCACCTAGGTGGCAAAACTGTACGGCTGCAACATTGCCCTGGCCACAGCCCCGACTTGATATCAGCTCTGGTGGTTAATGACCGGATTCTTTTTGCCTCAGACAATATGATGCCGGTTCCGACCATCTTTGATGGCAGCTTCGATGCCCTGGTTGCTTCTCTAAATAGTATGCTGGAAATGAGCCTCGACACCGTCGTCCAGGGGCATGGTGAGGTCATCTTACGCGGCGAGGTTGAAAACCTGATTAAAAGCGACCTCCATTATCTTGAGAAAATTGAAAAAGAGGTCAAAAAAGTTATTCGAAAAGGAAAACCAACGACCGCTTTGGAAAAAGTCACCATTGAGAGCTGTGGCAAGTCCCGGATTCCCCTAAATGGCTTCGTATCAGACCTGCACCAGGCTAACTTATTGAGATTGTACGAACACTTGACCGGTGAAGATGGCGAGGAATAGCTGGAAGTGGTCGTTTCTTGGACAATATTTTTAAGCGTTTATCGGGAAGCCTGGTTGAGGAGCCATTTACATCATATTAGACGAAGATAAGTTAGTTAGTTTGCCTGTGGTTTTTGCCTCGTCTCTCCTGGTTGTTGTTATGGGGATAATAGTGACCCTAACAATTAGCGCCAGAATGGTTCGTTCGCAAGAACGCCCACGGCCGACTTTACTACCCACTGCCCATTTAGCTCTTTTTCAGCCAACGCCAACTTGGACACCTCTGCCGTCTGCAACCCCCAGCCCCATTCCCACAACCACATCGTTGCCGACATCGTCGCCTACGCTGACCCAAACCGCCACCCCTGACCCCCCAACACCAACAGCAACCCTGCCTCCCGGCGTCACCCCCACGCCGACATTACCGCCCTCGCCCACCCCGCCAACCCTGAGGCTCGTCCCGGGACAACCCCAGCCCTATTTGGAGCGCTTTCGGTTGGTGTCCTATTACGGCGTGCCTACTGGCCCGCAGCTGGGTATTTTAGGCGCTTCCCCTCGGCCGGAGATGCTGCAAGATTTACGCCAGGTTGTCGCTCAATACCAGGCCCTTTCCCCCGATCATTTTGTGATGCCCACTTATCATATAATTACTACCATAGCCGACTCGTACCCAGGAGACTATGACAACTATAGTCATTGGCTTCGCTTCGATATTTTGGAAGAGTGGGTCAACTCGGCCGATTCCGAAGGTGTGGCCGTCGTCCTGGACATTCAACCCGGCTATGCCAGCATCAACTACGAGGTAAATCGGCTCAAAGAGTTTTTCTACCTGCCCCATGTTCACCTTGCCCTGGACCCGGAATTCATTATGGAAGATGGTGAAATCCCAGGCCAGTCAATCGGTCAAATCTATGCTGATCAAATCAATGAAGTCCAGGAATTTCTGAATGAAATCGCTTTAGAAACAGGNNCAAAGAACAAATTATTGATTATCCATATGTAGAACTGGTTTTTGATGCCGATGGCTTTGGCGGCCCCAATGCCAAAATCGGCGACTATAACCAATATGCGGCCGAACCCGGCTTTGAATTTGGCGGCTTCAAGCTCTTCTTTAATTGGGATTACCCCCTGCTATCCCCTCCCGAAGTCATGACCCTCAATCCACCCCCCGCTATTATCATCTATCAGTAAAAATGATCGATCCCACACGATGAATAAAAACCTTTGCGCCCTTTGCGCCTTTGCGTGAGATATATTCTAAGGAGAAAGCAACGTTATCTTGCCCGGTAAAATATCATAAATAATTTCAGTGGCCCCTTCCGTCAAAACTTCACCATCAGCGTGAATCGGACTACCAGGTTCGCTGACCAGGGAGATATGGGCGGAACGGCCGTAAGTAACCTGCTTATGATGAATATGTGTCCCCTGAAACAGCCGTGCCAATACAGCCAGAACGGTTATTTTGGGAATTTCTGGCGCCATGACAAAATCAAACAACCCATCATCCAAAGAGGCATCCGGCGCCATTGGGAAAAGACCGCCTGTCCGGGGACTATTACAAATTGATAGCAAATAAATCGGTCCTTCATACCCCCCACCATCCCAGATTATCTTCATTTTCCAGGCCTTAAGCTTTGCCAATGCTCTGACCAGGGCAACAATATAGCGCATATTCCCGGAAAGTTTGATCAGCTTTTCATTCTCAATTGTTACCAGGGGTTCCATAGCCGCGGCGCAGTTGTTGTCAAAATAGTGCGTTTTGCCATTAAACTGAACGCGTCCAGCGTCTATTTGTCTGGTATGGCCGGCCGCAAATAATTTCGCGGCTTCATTGATATTACGAGGTAGCTTCGCCATATCATTAAAATCATTACCGGTACCAATCGGCAGCACCCCAAAAGGAATCGTTGGCCCATCTCCAGCAGCCCGGATTAGGCCATTGACAACTTCATTAACCGTCCCGTCACCCCCCGCGGCAATAACCATATCATAGCCGGCTTCAACTGCCTTAAGGGCCAGGGCGGTTCCCTGTTTAGGCTTAGGTATTAATTCCAGATCGAAGTCAAGTCCGGCCGTTCGGCAGGCCTGTTCTACGGTTTCTATACGTTTCTTGGCCCCCCAACGATTAGCGTATGGATTGAGAATAATTTTGGCTTTCATGCTGCAATCTCTGATCGAATAAAACCCGGTTTGTTCGTAATGATACTGGTAACGCCCAATTGAGCTAATCGTTGTGCTTCTGCCGGATCATCCACCGTCCAGACATTGACCTGGAGATTTAGGCCTTTAGCCCAGGCCATATAACGGTCATCGACAAGCTTGTAATAGGGATTATCCGCTTCTGCCCCGACAAGACGGTGTTTCCAAGCGGCCGTGCTGGTCATCCGTAAATGAGCTACGGGGATGCGCGGACTTAACGTACTTCTCGCCTGTCGAATAGCCAGAAGGCTAAATGAGGAGACCAGGACATGCTCTTCTAAACGGTGACCTTCTATCCGGTCAGCAACAGCCGCTGCCAGATTTCGGTCAGGCCAAAAGCCGCTTTTTAACTCCACATTGTAGAGGAGGGTAGGGCCGAAAATTTCAAAGATCTGGTCCAGCGTAGGAATAGGTCGGCCGTCCCCGGCGTCCAAAGATTGCAGTTGCTCAATCGTAAATTTCGAAACAGATCCCCGGCCATTTGTTGTCCGGTCGACCGTACTATCATGCAATACAACAGGAATGCCATCCGCTGACAGCTGCACATCCAATTCAATGCCATCCGCTGCCTGTTCAACTGCCAGGGCGAAAGCCGTTATTGTATTTTCGGGGGCGTCACTACTGGCGCCTCGATGAGCAATAATCAGTGGCGTTGGTGAGGCAGACCAGGCGCTCATTACTATAGATCGACGAAATACGACTCGGCCGCTCGATCCAGCAGCGCTTTCGATAAAACTGGTTCGGAGCCGGCATAGCTTGAAATGTCCATTAATTGATCCAGGAGGTCGCGCGGGTGGTTAGCCCGAAGCGGCCGGTTCTGCTTAATGTAATGCTCTTGCAGCAAGTACCGGACAGCCTGCTCATCGTAATGGACCTTCCGCTGCTCGCAAACCCGGCGGAAGATTTCCCGGTAAGCATCAAAACCAGGGGAAGTAATTTCAATTTTGTGTCGAATACGGCGCAAGAAAGCCTCATCCACCAGGTCGCCTGGAGGCAAGTTTGTAGAAAAAACCAGCAGCACATTAAAAGGCACTTCAATTTTCCGGCCGGTATGGAGCGCCAGAAAATCAATGTTCTTTTCCNNTCCATCGGTACAATCCAGCGATTGAGCAGGTCTCGGGGTCGAATTTGCTGGCGGCCGAAGTCATCAATTAAGAACATGCCGCCGTTGGCTTTCATCTGGAACGGGGCCTCATAATATTTGTTATTGGTATCATAAACCAGGTCCAACCCATCCATCGTTAGCTCACCCCCCACCATAATAACCGGCCGTTTAATCTTCAACCAGCGAGCATCCCGGCGGCCCGTTCCCAGCGTACCGGTTGACCCATTTGGACTCAATTCTTCAACCGCCTCATGGTTAATCTCATCATAAACCTTAATGACTTGCCCATCAACCTCAACCGCATAAGGGATGTACATATCATTACCAAGGATCATCCGGCCGACACTTTCAGCGATGGTCGTCTTCCCATTTCCCGGCGGACCATACAGAAAAATTGAACGGCCGGAATTAACAGCCGGGCCAACCTTTTGGAAGACATTCTCCTCCAAGACAAGATGAGAAAGCGCCCGGCGCATCATCTGGGGATTTACCCTGAGACGGCGGGTTCCTTGAGCGCGGATAGCCGCTATATAGTCTTCCCAGGTAACTGGCGCCGCTTCAGCATAAGTTGAGCGATCAATTTGCTCTCTGGCCCGGTTAGCGCCTTTATTAGTAATGGTATACTGGTATGCGCCGGCCCCAAGACCACCAGATCCTTTCACTTCACAGAACTGTTCCCGCTTTAAATGGTCCATCAAAGAATGAAGTACAGTTTGAAACGGAACCCTCAAATGTTCTGCGATTTGGTAGCCGGTCATTTGCCCGCGGAAATACATCACCTTGAGAATCATGTCACTCAGGAAGCCACTGCTTAACCCGGTATCTTCAAGGCTGTTAACCGGCGGGGGTTGCCAGCCATCCAATGTGTCAACGCCTGCGTTTGTAGAGGTTAGTGTCATAACATTGCTCCAAAAGATATTATTCTACTTTATGAACTTGAATCAAGTTTGTTTGCCCGCTGCTTCCAAAAGGGATACCGGCCGTGATCACAATGTGATCCCCCTTTTTAACAAGCCCGAGGGGTTGAATCGCCGAAACAGTTTGTTCAAGCATCGCGTCCGTATCTGTGTAAAGATTATTTACCTCGATACATTCAACGCCCCAGACTAAAGCCAACCTACGCTGGGTTTTTTCCAGTGGGGATACAGCTAATATGGGGGTTATAGGCCGGTGGCGGGCAATCATCTGGGCCGTGTGGCCGGACATGGTTGTGCTTACAATGGCGCTTGCCTTCAACGTTTCAGCAACCGCACAACTTGCGGCGCTGATCGCTTCAGTGGCGCTGTTAAGGTCGAGAGACGATTGCTGCCGCTTAATGCGCCATTCCTGGTAAGGAAATGCCTTCTCCGTTATTTCACTAATTTGTTTCATCATTCTGACCGATTCGATTGGATAGGAGCCAGAGGCCGTTTCTTGTGAGAGCATCACCGCGTCGGTGCCGTCTAGAATAGCGTTGGCCACATCGCTGGCTTCTGCCCGGGTCGGACGAGGATTGTTTACCATTGATTGGAGCATCTGAGTCGCGGTGATAACCGGCTTGCCAACCTGGTTACAGGCTTTAATGATCCGTTTTTGCAGCAAGGGTACCTCTTGCGGGGGCATTTCAATACCTAAGTCGCCCCGGGCAACCATCATCCCATCAGACGCATTTTTAAGTTCTTCCAAATGACTGATGGCTTCTCGTTTTTCTATCTTAGCAATAATCGGCCGTAATGCTAATTTTTCCTGCCGCATCCATTCCCGCAGCTCTTCAACATCATCGGCCGTCCGGACAAATGAGAGCGCAACATAATCTAAGTCCAACTCACAAATAAGTCTCAGATCTTCCTCATCCTTTTCTGTGAAGCTGGAAATTGACAACGCTGTTCCCGGGGCATTAACCCCTTTACGCGACTCCATAAGTCCTGGGACTGTAACGCGACACCGCAGCGTATCTTCCTGTTTGCTGGTAACGGCCAGTTCGACCTCGCCATCTCCAATAACAATGGTTGCCCCAATTTCAATCGTTTCAATCAATTCCGGGTGTGGCATATGGATCATAGCCGGCTGCCCACGATGAGGTGTTAAAACCACTTCATCCCCCAGGTTAAGTTGAATGCCGCCAGTTCGGACAAATCCTAATCGCAGTTTTGGCCCTTGCAAATCCCCTAATAAGGCCAGGATCTTGTTTTCTTCGGCCGCAACCCGGCGCAGCATTTTGACTGTTGCCCGGTGAGATTCGTGGTCGCCATGAGAAAAATTGAGGCGAGCAATATTCATCCCCGACTGCAACATCTTACGGATTATATCTGCATCGTTTGAAGAGGGACCGATTGTGGCAACAATTTTAGTCCGGGCCATTTATTTTACTCAGCGTGGTCAAGGGTGATCTGTATGTCCTTGTCATTTAACTTAATGGCGGTGACTTGTATTTTATCATCCGACCCAAAATTTTCCTCCAACCATTCCTGGACCGGGGGCGCTAAAACAATGCGGGCCTGATCATTTGGCACCAGCCGCCAAACAGAACTTTTTTTATTGATTTTGTCTTCATATTTTACAGAAACATCCCTGATTTCAGTTCGGGCATTTATGGCAAAGAAAGGCCAATGATTCGAGGTCAGATTGACAAAACCCTTTTTAATATGAAGGGGTTTTAACTCGCTGATATAAGTGAAACGTTCTAAATCGGCCGCTTCCGAGGGTTGGCGTATGGTTGTTTGCTCAACAGGCGCGGCGTTCTTGGCCCGCGCTTTGCTGGCCGATTTTGCTTTGGGCTTGGCCCGCCGTGTTTTGCCGGTCAACATTTTAATAAGCGGCATCAAGGCGGTAATCCGCTCGCTCATTACCTTTACAATAGCCGGCCCCATCGCCGACGCTTTTTCAGAATCGATTCGCTCGCTCAAGTAAAAGGGCACCAGCCATTGGCTTTCACTATTTAAAAAAGCAGCTCGGCTTAAATACTCCGCTGTCGAATCCAGACTAAGTTTCATAACAGAGTCTTTATAGATATCCTGGTAATTTGATGCCGTGCCGTTCTCTTCATCATACTCCATTTGTTGCAAATGCAGTGTCCAATCCTGTCCCAAATCGGTGACAATCTGATAAAAAGCTGTTGGTGAAGCCTCCAATGATTTATAAGCCTTTGCCAGCGCGTCCTTATTCGTCATGCCAATCCGAAGCTCCAGGCTCATCGGCCTGGCGTTGAAAGCAATAAACAACCCATCGTCAGGATTTTCAGTAGATGATAGGTAAACGCTTTGACTGGCTTTGTCCAGACCATGGAACGGAAATTGGGCCTGGATATCTCTATGTAGATAAAAGTAAAGCGCGTCAATAAAGATTTCCAATTGTGAAAGAGCAAACTCAATAGCTTTTTCTTCACCAGCCCAGCCAAAAGCTGTAAAAACGGGCATCTGTAGGCCATTGAATTGATTACTAGATGGCATATTTAAAACCTCTTATTTGTGAAATACTAGGGGTGAGGGCAAATCTGGCAAAAGGGCGTTTTCATTTAGTCAAGTCAACCAATTAAATTTAACAAGCATTCCCCAGATTTGCAAGTTATTAGTAAGCGTTTAGGCATTAGGCTCAATACCCGAGGGCAAATAGTAGCCCACCAGGTCAAATGTCCGACACCTAAAAAGTTGTAAAAAGTAATTATTTTATACGATAGCCTCGTTCCTCATTATTAAAAATCCAGGCCACAACCATTCCGATTTCTATCGTGTCTGGTAAGTATGTTTTCATTGTGATAGAGGAAGAGCCTCTCGTGTGTAGTAAATTCTGGCTGCGGCGCATTCGTTTAAACCGCTCTTGCCAGGTGACAAAGTTACTCGGCCGTAAATCAATCCATCCCTTCCTGGCCCAAATATCTACACTTTCCGCATCACAATCAATCTCGTGATAAATGCTTTCCGGGATATTCATCCGTGGTCCGCGCAGCAAGGAGCACCCATCCGGCACCAGGATAGGTACCCCAATAGAGGTAATCGTCGTGCGCAACAAATCCTGATCCAGAATAAATTGGTACAATGTTTCAGAAATTTCGCTGGCCGGTGTCTCATTAACCGCTCTTAAAGTCTGGTAATTCAACTTGAGCAGGTGAGCCTCGTAGAGCAGCTTGGATAGCTCTGGCGGCCCAAGCTGGCCCAGCGCCACGCTGTAAGAGTTTGTTTCCTCTTCAATACGCGCTAATTTGTCTAGGGCCGTCTGGCGCAGCACCCCGGCCCGGTAGCTGGAAGTCATCACACTGCTGTCAATAGCGGCAATAATGTCATAGCCGGTATTGCTGCCTTTTATTTCCAACACAGCTTGGTGGGCAATCTCTTCCGGGGTAACAAACTCCATTTGATTGAGATGGGTGATGGTTTCAAATTCACCCCGCGCGAAAAAGCCGTTTTCACCCGTATCAACCCCGGCCATTCGTAATTTACTAAACCGCTTGTATTGATTTTCATCCCCTTTCAAGGTAATTCGGCCGTTAATAGGATAAGGCAAACTCTCATATCGAAACTGAGGCAGTCCCCGCCGTTTAATGGCCTGGTAACTGACTTTCCGGTAGCCAATCATCGCCGCCGGTTTCAGCTCTTTAACCAACGGGCCGCCTGGCGTTCGCGCCATCAAAAACATAAGACCCGTATGGGCAAACGCGATGGTATTTTTCCGCATTAACTGGGCGCTCGGTTTATCCTCGCTGTGAGTGTAGGGAATGTTCAACCCCATACCACCAGTCCCCGTCGTCCCTACTTTCAGATAAAGGCGGGTATTCACCTCCGACATCGCCCGGTGCAGCAATTGTACATGCCGGATTAGCTGGGCCGTCGATTGGGAAATAAGGAGAATGCCAATATTGCGTTCAATATCCTTGCCCAGATTACTTAACGCTTCCAGGTCCTGGTGGTCTACAATCTGTTGGAGTTGTTGGAGAATGTCATGTGTTTGTTTGCTTAAACTTTCCACATCTTGATAACTAATCGCTGTGGCCGTGTTGATACAATCAACAACAACATTTGGTTTGAAACGCTTGATGATATTAACCAGGGCAGATCGTTCGTAAGCTTCGTCAATATGGCCAAAAAGGTCCTGGTACAGCATTTCCCGGCGCACCTGGCTTTGCAGCAAGCGCCGCCGCCGTTCCATTTTAAATTCGTCCCGGACAAACACATCACCCCAGACCCCCACAAATTCAATATGGGGAAATTCCCGGCGCACATCTTTCAAAAACTCTCGCACCTCGCCCCGGAAGAGGCTGGCCACGACAATCCGCTTGGGTTCCAGGTCACGGGCCGTTTCTCTCACAATTTGAGAGCCAACCAGCCCCGCCCCACCCAGCACTAATACACATTCATCCATATAATTACCTAATTACTAATTACCAATTACAACTAATCTTCCAACTCAACCGCCAGCGCCACCGCTTCACCGCCGCCAAGACAGAGCGAGGCAATACCCCGCTTCAAGCCCCGCTGCTGGAGGGCGTGAATGAGCGTCACCAACACCCGGGCACCACTGGCGCCGACCGGATGGCCCAGCGCGACCGCGCCGCCGTTGACGTTAACTTTGCTCCAGTCCCAATCATAGCCCTTTTGAATAAGATCCGCCCCATCAGCCAAAACCTGGGCCGCAAAAGCCTCATTTAATTCGACCAGATCCACATCAGCCATCGTCCAGCCAACTTTATCTAATAGGCGGGGAATGGCCCGGGCCGGAGCGGCAAATATCCATTGTGGCGGCACGGCCGCATGCGTGTACCCCACAATCCGTGCTATGGGCGACAATGACTGCCTCTCCGCTGCTTCACGGCTGGTAATGACCAAAGCCGCCGCCCCATCATTCAATCCCGGCGCATTGCCGGCCGTAATTTGTCCATCCGCTTCAAAAGCCGGCGGCAATTTTGCCAGCAGCTCCAGGCTCGTTTCGAGCGTATAACCACCATTTTCATAGCTGGCCCGGATAGATTCATCCTTATCGACAACCGTTACTTTTCCCTTCCGGCCTTTTATTTCAACCGGCACAATTTCGGCCTTGAAACGGCCGCTCGCCGTCGCCGCCGCCGCCTTATCATGGCTTGCCAGCGAAAATTCATCCATCTCCTCCCGGGTCACCTCAAACTGCTTGGCAATAAATTCGGCCGCATTCCCCATTACCCAATCCTGGAACGAACACCACAGGCCATCCTTCAACAGCGAATCCTCCACCGCCCCATGCCCATACTTCATCCCCTGGCGGGCCTTA
>JABAOG010001833.1_pt1 | contig 18030 bp, 17 predicted proteins | sample 7062131 | NCBI WGS metagenome assembly JABAOG01 (sample SAMN14538629, study PRJNA623070) | marine sediment metagenome | biome: marine biome [ENVO:00000428]; feature: marine pelagic biome [ENVO:01000023]; material: deep marine sediment [ENVO:00002113] | place: India: Arabian Sea | collected...
AACCCGCGCCGGATGAGCTCAGAGAATTCTTACCGGAACGCAGGGGCGTAGATCAACCCACCTTCTGTCCAGTGAGCGTTGGCCGAGCCTTCACGGCTGATCCCGATCGGGGTCAGATGGCGCTCGTACACGTCGGCGTAGTTGCCGACCTGGCTGACGATCTGGTAGCCGAAGTCCTTCGGCAGCCCGAGCAGGGCGCCGAGGTCGTCTTCACCCGAGCCGAGCAGACGCTGGACCTGGATCTCGTCGGAGCCGGAGAAGCTGTCCACGTTGCCCTGGTTGACGCCGAGGCGCTCCGCCTCGATCATCGCGAAGACCGTCCACATCACGGCGTCACGCCAGTCGCTGTCGTTTGCACGGACGACCGGGCCGAGCGGTTCCTTGGAGATCGTGTCAGGAAGGATCACGAACTCTTCGGGGTTCTCGCTGGCAGCGCGCAGGCCCGCAAGCTGAGACTTGTCGGACGTCTCGGCGTCGCAGGCACCCTCGACGAACGTGGTGTGGGTATCGGAGGTCTCTGAGAACACGTTGGGCGTAAACTCGAGGCCGCGGCGTGCGAAGTCATCGGCGAGGTTGGCTTCCGTCGTCGTACCGGAAGTCACGCAGACGGTCGCGCCGTCCAGCTCTTCCACGCTGGCGAACTCTGCGCCGCGGACCATGTAACCCTGACCATCGTAGAACGTGGTGACGGTGAAGTCGAGGCCCAGGTCGGCATCACGCGTGAGCGTCCAGGTGGTGTTGCGGATCAGCACGTCCACCTCACCCGTCTGGAGGGCGGGGAAGCGCTGGTCCGCATTCAGCGAGATGTACTCGACGGCGTTGGCATCACCCAGCACCGCGGCGGCAATCGCCTTGCAGAAATCGACGTCGAAACCGACGTTGTTGCCGTCGGCATCGAGGTAGCCGAAGCCGAACAGGTCGGTGTTCACACCGCACTTCAGCGAGCCGCGGGCTTTGACTTCGTCCAGCAGGCTGCTCCCCTCAGCCTGGGCCGGAGCCTCATCCGCTGGCTCGTCGGCGGGTGCCGCATCGTCAGCCGGGGCTTCTTCGACGGGTTCGGCGGCGGGTGCACAGCCCGCAAGGGCCAGCCCCACCATGAGTATGAGCACAACCATGAACGCGAGGCGGCGTTCAAAGCGCGTACTTAGCATGTCTCTCTTCTCCTGTATTCCGTGGTATGTGAGGCACTGACATAACATCTGCGTGAAAGTGTTCCCTGGTACGCCCCCTTTCTGTAACATACCGCATATAAAAAACGGACAGCCTTTGCGCCTCTACCGGTGGGTAGAGGCAGCGACGGCTCTCCAGGAGTCGGCTGGTGCACGGCACATACGGTGGCCCTGTGCTATGGACACCCACCACGCGAGTGGATGTTTCTAACGATAAGGGGTCAGCGCCGGCGAGGCTCGTCGTGCACGTGTCCTTTGGCGACGCGTCGTGTGGGGGTTTGCGTACAACGCCGGATTGCCTGACTTCCAGACATAATAGGGGAAGCGATATAGACTGTCAAGTACACCCAATTTATTAAAGAACAAGCCCGGCTCGTGATATGAGCCGGGCTTGAATGACCCCTTAATCAGCCGGGCAAGGGAGACTGGCCTCCCCTGCTCCCTGCCACGGCGCGCGGTTACGAATTCCCCGGATTGACGAAATCCTGCCAGTCGTCGAACATGTACTCTTCGGAGTCGACCTGCTTGAGGCTCAACCCGAGGCGGCGGCGGTCCGGCTCGATACGGATGATGCGCAGCGTCACGACGTCGCCCTCATCCAGTACCTCGCGCGGGTGTTTTACGCGGTGATCCGCCAGCTCGCTGATGTGGATCAGCCCTTCGATGGCCGGGTTGTCGACGATGCTGGCGAACGCGCCGAACTTGGTGAGCTTGGTCACCTTGCCTTGCACCAACTGCCCGGCGGTGTAGTCCTGATCGATCGTGGTCCACGGGTCGGCAAGGCAGTTCTTCAGGCTCAGGCCGATGCGCTGGCGCTCCGGGTCGAGGCTGATCACCTCAACCTCGATCTCGTCGCCCACGTTCACGACCTCACGCGGGTGGTTCACGTGCTTCCAGGAAAGCTCGGAAAGGTGAACCAGGCCGTCTGCACCGCCCAGATCGACGAATGCGCCGAAGTCGGTCAGGCGGACGACGCGGCCCTTCCGGCGCTGGTGCACCGAAAGCTCGTCGATCAGCGTCGCGCGGCGCTTCTCGCGCAGCTCGCGCTCAGCGGCGCGCTCGGAGAGGATCAGTCGGTTGCGACCGCGATCTACTTCGATCACCTTGACCATGATCGGCTCGTTGACCATGTCCCCCCAGCGCTCTTCGGGTGAGTCGCCGGAACCACGCCCGCGCCGCCTCATACTGACCTGCGAGGCTGGCACGAAGCCGCGGATGCGGCCAAAGGGCACGATCAGGCCACCCTTGTTGTAGCTCTGCACCTTGCTCTCGTAAGACTGCTTGGACTCGAGGTGCTCTTCAGCTACCTGCCAGTCCTGTTCTTCGAGCGCGCGCCGCAGCGAGAGCAGGATGTGCCCTTTGCTGTCTTCCGGGTTCAGGACGTATACCCGCACGTCATCCCCCACGGCGAGGTCGCCCAGGATCTCGGGGTCGAGCGACTCGAGCTCGCGCCCGGCGATCAGCCCCTCGGACTTCGCGCCGACGTCCACCAGAATCTCCGAGTCGGATATCCCGGCGATGGTGCCGTCGATGATCTGGCCACGCTTGAGCGGCTGGAACATGAATTCGTCGTCGGCAAAGCTTTCGCCGCTGAGGGCTGCGAGGAACAGCTTTTTGTCGGCGTCTACGTCCCCGGCGTCGTCTGCCTCAGGTGCAGCGTCTTCGGCCGGTTCTGCCGCCACTTCCGCTTCCGGCGCAGCATCCTCGACAGCCGCAGGCTCGTCTGCGATGTCAGGGGCGGCGTCCTCGGTGGCGGGCATCAGATCCTCGGCGTCGTCTGCCTCAGGTGCGGCATCTTCAGCCGGTTCTGCCGCCACTTCCGCTTCCGGCGCGACATCCTCGACAGCCGCAGGCTCGTCTGCTGTGTCGGCGGTATCTTCAGCGGGGGGCGTCAGATCCTCGGCGTCGACGTCGGTGCGGGCTTCCTGATCGCTGTAGGTGTCGGCGACTTCTTCAGGCAGCACGGCATCCTCTTCGAACTCGGCAGGTGGCGCATCGGGTGGTGCCTCAGCTTCAGCTTCGGCGGCAGGGTTTTCGTCAACCGGAGGGGTATCGACTTCACTTACGGGGAGGTCTTCAAGGGCGGGCTCAGCAGGCGCGGAGGGCTCGGTTTCGGCGGCAGGCTGCTCGGCTTGCTCGTCAACAATCTGAGCATCCTCCGCGTCGACCACAGGCTCCTGCCCGTTGTCTGGTGCCTCTGCGTCATCAGCCTCGACCAAAGACTGATCCGTCGCGAGGACTTTATCATCGTTATCCATGCGGACTCCTATAAAGTTCTGCGGGGTCACGACTATTATAACCGTGTCCAATACAATTGACCATAGTGCCGGAGGTATCCTTACCGGCATTGTGACCAGAGTCAGGGGCAGGCCCGGGTCTTGCACCTGTGAAAACCTACAGGGTACAATGCCGTTATGCCTGACGGACCCCCTCTCATTACGCTCCTGACCGACTTTGGGGAGAACGGCACATACGTTGGTGCGATGAAGGGCGTGATGCTCGGCATCGTGCCCGGTGCCACCCTCGTCGATATCAGCCACCAGGTCAGCCCGCAGGACATCCAGCAGGCGGCTTCCATCCTCGCGGGCGTGTACGCGTATTACCCTGCGCACACTGTTCATCTGATCGTAGTCGACCCCGGCGTGGGCAGCACCCGCCGGGCCATTGCCATGCAGACCGGGCGCGGCTTGTTCGTCGCACCCGACAACGGCGTGCTGTCGTACGTGCAGCGCGCCGAGCCCGACGCGCGCGTGGTGGTGCTCGAAAACTCGCAGTACTGGCGGCCCAACCCGAGCCACACCTTCCACGGGCGCGATATCTTTAGCCCGGCAGCCGCGCATCTGGCGGCCGGGGTGCCGCTTCAGGAGCTCGGCTCGCCGTGCGATGATGCGGTGCAGCTTCCGGTGCCCCCACTGGAGGTCGGCGCGGGGTTCGTGCGCGGCGAGATCGTGCGGATCGATCACTTCGGCAACGCGCTGACCAACATCACCGAACTTCAGTGGCTCGACGAAGACACCGTCGAGCTTGTGCCCCCCCACGCCGCACCCCTGCGCTTCGATGCGCGCCGCGCACGCGTCATGTTCGGCTGGCACACGCTGTCAGGCATGCACCAGACGTACAGCCGCGTGTCGATCGGGCAGGCGCTCGTGCTGGTCGGCAGCAGCGGCGAGCTTGAGATCTCTGTGAATCAGGGGCGGGCGGAGGAGAAGCTCGGGATCAAAGTTGGAGACCCCGTCACGCTCTACCTCCCCTGACCCCTTCGTTAACAGCACCCATCGGCAAGGATACTCAACATGGATCGCTTTATCATTCAGGGCGGAGTACCCCTTAACGGCACCATCACGGCCAGCGGTAACAAGAACGCTGCTCTCACCCTCCTCCCCGCCTGTCTGCTCACCGAAGAACCGGTCATCATGCACAACGTGCCCGATATCGCCGATGTGCGGACGATGCTGGAGCTCCTGCGGCGGCTGGGGGTGGAGATGGAAGATCTCGGCGAGGGCACGTGGCGCATCCACGCCCGGGAGATCAACACACACATCGTCGATCCGCAGCTCGCCAGCATCATCCGGGCGAGTATCGTACTGGCCGGGCCGCTGCTGGCGCGCGAGGGGCGGCTGGAACTGCCCCCACCCGGCGGTGACGTGATCGGGCGGCGGCGGGTGGATACCCACGTGCTGGCGCTCGAAGCGCTGGGGGCTAAAGCCGATTTCGAAGAGCGCTTCACGTTTACGGCCAGCGGCCTCACCGCAGCGGACATTCTGCTCGACGAAGCCAGCGTCACCGCGACCGAGAACACGATCATGGCGGCGGTGCTGGCCAAAGGCACCAGCTTCATCCGCAACGCGGCCTCCGAGCCACACGTGCAGGACCTGTGCAACTTCCTGAACGCGCTGGGCGCGCAGATCGAAGGGATCGGCTCGAACGTGCTGACCATCCACGGCGTGGACCGGCTGCATGGCGGTGAGTTCCGCGTTGGCGCGGACTACATCGAGGTGGGCAGCTTCATCGGGGCGGCAGCGGTGACGCGGGGCCGTGTCAAGATCAAGCAGGCCGCACCCGAGCACCTGTACATGATCGAGCAGCTTTTCAACCGGCTGGGCGTGCACTGGGAGGTCGAGAACGGCACCGACATCATCGTGCCCGAGTACCAGCCGCTGAAGGTCGTGCCGGACATTGGCGGGCAGATCCCGGAGCTCAAGGCGCAGCCGTGGCCCGCCTTCCCCAGCGACCTGCTCAGCATCGCGCTGGTCGTCGCCACGCAGGCCGAGGGCACGGTGCTGTTCCACGAGTGGATGTACGAGAACCGCTTCTTCTTCGTGGATAAGCTGATCTACATGGGAGCGCGGGCGGTGCTGTGCGACCCGCACCGCTGCATCATTCAGGGGCCGAGCAAGCTCCACGGCGAGATGGAGCGCATCACCAGCCCCGACATCCGCGCCGGGATGTCGCTGCTGCTGGCGGCGCTGTGTGCGGAAGGCACGACGATCATCCGCAATGTGGCGCAGATCGACCGCGGCTATCAGGACGTGGATGGCAAGCTCCGCAGCCTGGGCGCGAAGATCCAGCGCGCACCCGAAGATTAGGCACGGGGCGCAAAACGGGGCGAACCGCAAAGGTTCGCCCCGTTTTGCATTCTCCGGGCTGCCGTCAGTCTGAGCCTTCGATGCGCGGCTCGCCCCGCTGGCCGGATGGCAGGTCTTCGTCCGGCTCCTCCTCCAGGCTGGCCAGCACCGACGCTTCCAGCTCTTCGAGGTGCTCGACCGCTTCATTGTAATCGTCAGATGCCCCGCCTACGTCGTCGGCCAGCACGTTTGGCTCGAAGCGCCGCGCCTTCTCGTACAGGCCCGGCAGCTCGCGGTCGGTGAACACCTGCCCGCTGTACGCTTCAGCCATCTCCGGGTTCACCATCGGGTCGATGGTGTAGCGCCACACGCCGGGGCGCACCTGCCGCAGCACCGAACGGCACACGTCGCAGCGCACGCTGCGCTGGACGGACGGGATCGCCAGCGGGCGCTGAAGCTCGTCGAGATGAAGGTCGCCGCGCTGGCAGACCGGGCAAAAGTGCAGCACGAAGCCGCGGGCGTAGCGCTGCATCTCGCGGTGGCTGCGCCGCCGTTTGAGCGCCGCCGCCAGCAGCAACCCCAGTGCCGCCAACAGTCCGCCGCCGCCAAGCAGCAGCGGCAGACTGGGCTGCCCGCCCGGCAGCAGCCACTCGCCGAGGCTCCGGCGCGGCGGCTCGGCGGGCACAACTGCGGCCGCCGGAGCTGGCGTTTCGGTCGGCTCAGGCGTCTGGCTGGGGGGCGGTTCCGGTGTGGCGGATGCCTCAGGGGTTGGCGTTTGTGTCGCGGTGGCGGTGGGTGACGGCGTCGGGCTTGGNNGCTTGGGGTCGCGCTCGGCGTGGGGCTGGCGGAAGGCGTCGGCGAAGCCGTCTCGGTTGGGCGGGGTGGCGCGGTGGGCAGCTGGGCTGCCGGCAGCGAAGCCGGGTCGAACCCCTCGCTCCAGTCGATGTACTGGCTGGCGACCCAGCCCTGCTTGCCGTCCACGGTGATCAACACCCACTGCCCGTCCGGGCTGACCCCCAGCGGATCGATAGTATCGCCTTGCTCCAACCCGGCAATTGGCGACCAATCCGTCGAGNNTCGAGGCCCCGGCGCGCACGACCAGCACACGGGCCGCCACCTCGCCGCTGGCGTCCGCGGTGGGGGTTGGCGGCTGCGGTGATGGGGTCGGCTCCTGCGCGTAGGCGGATCCAGCAGACACCAGTGCCACGAGGGTCACTGCTATCACCGCGCTCCAAACGATCTGCCTGAGTGTCACCGCAGCGCTCCGGCGAATTGCCGCCCCTTAGGTTCCCGCGTCGTTATACCGGTCGGTGCTGTCGCCGTCGTCGGGCAGCACGCCCTTGATCAGCCGGTCGAGCATCGACCAGAGGACGTTCTGGTTGAACCCGACGATGATGCAGAGGATATACAACCCCGGCGTCGCCAGCTCGCCGGTCAGCACCGGGTCGCTGGTCAGCAGGGTGTTGGCTGCGCGCACCAGGAAGTACGTCACCACGCCCAGCGCCATGCCCATGAACGGGTTGGTGATGTACCATGGCGTGTGGATCGGGTCGAAATCGCGCTTTTTGCCGATGTGCTTGATCAGCACCCACAGCGCGCCGATGACGCCGCCCAACCCACCATACAGCCCCGGCAGGAAGGTCGCGGCCATCCAGTCGGGCACGTAGAGTGCCGCCTGTTGCGCGATCGCGTTGGTGAACAGCGAGCCGATCGCGAGCAGCAGCAACCACACGATCAGGTACACCGCCAGCCACGTGCCGCGCGTGCGGCCCCACTGCCGCACCTTCTCCTCCAGACGCAGCCGCGCCTTGACTCGCTTGACCATCTCTTCGGCGTTGTCGTAGTGTTCGTAGCCTGCCAGCAGCAGCTCGCGCGCACGCTTGAGGTCGCTGATGGACTGATCCGTTGCGCGGAAGTCGCCGCGAACGTCTGCGACCACCAGATCGTACGTCTCATTAATCTCATCCCACAGCGCGTTCACACGCGACGTGGTCACCAACAGCGTCTCCAGCTCCTCGCTGGGGGCCATCTCGTCGGGGCCTGAGGTGGTTGAGGCTTCCTTGGTGATCGCCTCGAACGGGTCCTCAGGGCGGATCAGCGCCTGCGGCTCGGCAGCGACCGGCGGCTCGGGCGTGATGATCACCGGGGTGGGCTCTTCCATCTCCTCGCCGACGTCATCCGGCAGCCCCAGCAGCGGCGGTTCGCCTGCTTCGTCGTCAACCACCAGCGGCTCTTCTGGTTCAGGCGCGTCGACGTCATCACCCGACGGCGGGATCGTGGTCACGTCGATCTCAGGTGCGCCGGGTCGTGCGCTGCTCTCGGCAGGCGCGGGTGGGAATTCGTCCTCGACCGGCTCGAAGTACACGCTGTCTTCACCCTCGTCCTCGTCGAAGACCTCAACCGAGACGCCGGGGCTGATGGGGTCGGGGACGCTGGCCGCCGCGGGCCGGACAGGCGTGGCATCGGCGGGGGCCGCTGTTGGCGCCGGGGCCGCGATGTCTTCCGGTGGTTCGGCTTCGCCCAGCCCGAACGGATCGCTGCCGCCCAGCGCGTAGGCATTTTCCTCACCGCCGAGCATTATCTCCCAGCCCCGTCCGCGTACAGAAGCAGGGCGACCGGCTGGGACGTCGCCTTCGGCAGTCAGGTCTTCGCCCGGCGTGCGATCGAGATCATCCATGGTTGAGCATAACCTCCGCTAGCTGCCGGTAGGCAAGCGCGCCTTCGTGGGCAGGGTCGGCCTCTACGAGCGTTTGGCCGGCAACGGGCGTTTCGGCGAACGCGTCGCACGCAGGGATCATGACGTCGAACACCTGCTCCTTAAACACCGCCCGCAGCTCGTCGACGACCTCGTTGCTGTGCGCGCTGTACGCATCGTACATCGTGGGCAGCAGCCCGGCCAGCTTGACATTTCTGTTGATCCGATTCCGGACCCGCCAGAAGGCTTCTATCGTGTCCCGCACGGCGCGCATCGCCAGGAACTGCGTCTGTACCGGGATGATCAGCTCGTCGGCGACCACCATGGCATTCAGCATCAGCAGCCCGGGGGATGGGGGTGTATCGATCAGAATGAAGTCGAACGGAAACGGGTTGTCTTCCAGCGCATCACGCAGGCGCGTCACCTTGCCGCGTACGGTCGCCAGCTGGATCTCTGCGCTTTTTAACTCATTGCTGGCCGGGGCCATCGCGATGCTGCCCCCCACCCCGACCGGGCGGAGGATGCGGTTGAACGGCGTCGCCTTCTCGACCAGAACGCCGTAAATGCTGTGCGGCAGGCGGTAGGGGTCGACGCCAAAACTGGCGGTCAGCGCGGCCTGCGGATCGAGATCGATCAGGAGCACGCGCTGGCCACGTTCGGCGAGAGCGGTTGCCAGATTCGCGACGGTGGTTGTCTTCCCGACGCCGCCTTTCTGGTTGGCAACAACGATGGTCCGGGTCAAGGGGCTCCCCCTGCACCAGGTGCATTAAAAGATGGCTGTCCGCATTATAGCACAGGGGGCTTACACACAAACAATCGCTTACAAACCCGCAGTGAACCACGTTCTTGACGATGCCGGAGCGCCGGGCTATCATCCGAACTGTGCGCAAACAAGACATCATTTCGGAAATTGAGAGCGCCCGGGCAGAACTGCTGGGCGCGATTGACGGGCTGACGCCGGAGCAGATGAGAATGCCCGGCGCAGTGGGGATCTGGTCCGTCAAGGATGTGCTCGCTCACCTCGCAGCCTGGGAGTCGGAATTGGTCACTGCGCTGAACCAGGCGCAGAACCGGCAGCGCCCCCCTCTCGTAGACATCGAAGACCTGTACGAGTGGAATGAGGAACAGTACCACGAGAACGTCCGGCGGTCTCTTGACGCCGTCGCTGCCGACTTTGCCGGGGTGCATCGTGTGCTGCTCACGTCGGTGCAGGACATCGACGCCCGCATGCTGACCGACAACCGGCGGTTCGATTGGATGGAGGGGGAGCCCCTCTGGTACCTGATCGAAGAGACGGCGATCCTCCACGAGCGTGAACACGCCGAAGACATCCTCCAGTGGCGTGAGCGCGAGGGTTTGTAACCGCACGCCACAGCCAACCAACTCCCACCCTGGACCTGAAGTGGAGATTTCATGAGTCGTGTGATTAATCTCGATAGCCCCGGCAAGCTGCGCAGCCAGCTGATGCGAACATCAGCAGAGGTGCTGCGGCGGCTGGGTGAGAAAAGCAGCTTCGACGACGAAACGCGCGATCTCGTCGCGTTGTTGATCTACGCCTTCCGCGAGATCGACGAGGGGATAGACGTTTCCGTCCGAGCCTGGGAAAAACGCGACTACTGGGTGAAGGCGGAGCAGTTCCGCCTACGCTGGTCCTGGGTGCGGGATGCCGAGCACCGGCTGACTCACATCATTCGCGAAGATGAATGGGACAGGCTCCCCATGACGCTGGTCGAGCTTCTTCCTTATTTCAGTGACATTAAAGTGGCCAAGTACACGCGCAAGCCTTCCTTGTGGAACGGCGCTTACCGCCGCCTTCAGCGCGAACACTCGGCCGGGAGCAAGCAGCGCGATTCATGAAACTTAACCACATCACCCGAGGGCTGCTGCCCGTCCTGATTCTCCTGCTGATGGCTGCTTGCAGCCCGCAGGCAGCCACCCCCCCACTCCCCAGCGCGCAGCCCACGGTCGAGGCATCCCCGACGGTCGAGCCGCAGGCTGCGCCGGAGGAGACACCCGTCGCCGAAGAGCCAGCGCCGGAGAGCGAGAGCGCCCCGACTCCCGCCGCAGAGGCCACACCAGAGGCCGAAGACGCGGACGACAGCGCGGCAACCGAGACTGCTGAAGCCAGCATCGGGGCTATCACATTTGAGACGGATGATGGCGTGACGCTCGGCGGGACGCTGCTCGGCGAGAGCGGCCCCGGGGTGGTGCTGGCCCCGTCCTACCCGGGCGAGCAGGAAGGGTGGGCATCGTTCGCGGCAGAAGCCGCCGACGCCGGGTATCAGGTGCTGCGCTTCGATCTTCGCGGCTACGGCGCGTCGGGCGGCGAGCGTGATCTGTCGCTGGCGGGCGAAGACGTGGCGGCAGCGGTTGAGGCGCTGCGCGCGCGCGGCGCAGAGCCGGTCGTGGTGATCGCCGCCGGGCAGTCCGGCATCGGCGCGATTCAGGCCGCCGCACAGGACGACGCGCTGGCGGGGCTCGCCCTGCTCTCGACCCCGCGCAGCGTCGGCGACATGACGCTGGCGGACGACACGCTGGCGGCTCTGACGCTGCCCACGCTGTGGCTGGCGGCCCGCACCGACATGGCGCAGGCCATCGAGGAGCTGGCGGCGGCTTCGGCCAGCAGCGACAGCGTGCTGTGGATCTATGAAGGCAGCAGCCTGTCGGGTACGTACCTGTTCGAGGGTGCGGATCAGGCCGACCTGCGCCAGCGCCTGCTGCAGTTTATTGCGCGCGTCACCGGGGCGTAGGCGCGAATGTGCTCGTTTTATGAAATATTTAGGCGCACACTGCCCGCGCGAACGTGCCTCATGGTACAATCCAATATGAGTGCCGCAGCGTATGGAGCAACAGTAGTATGAGTGAAACCCCGCAAGCCCCGCCCGTCAAGCCACAAGGCGACCCCGAACGGCTGGCGCGCTTTAAGCGCCAGACCCTGTGGGAGGTGACGATCCCCGTCGTGCTGGTGGCGCTGCTGATGGTTGCCGCGGTGGTGCTGCTGATCGTGCTGGGCGGCCCGGGTGCGGTGTCGATCGTGGCTGACTACGCCACGATCCTGCTGGTGCTGGCCTGCATCGTGCCGGTGCTGCTGGGGCTCGGGTTGTGGGGCGGGCTGGCCTTCCTGACCGGCAAACTGATCAAGACCGTGCCGCCCTACAGTGAGAAGCTCCACCAGCTGCTTGAGAAGGTGTACCAGTTTGTGGACCGGGTGACGGATCGTATCGCCAGCGTCTTCATCACGGTCGAGAGCGCGATGGCGGGTGTGAGCGCGGCCCTTAACAAAGATGATTAACGTACCACGCGGTAGAATCCTTCTGCTGCGCGGGTACCGGCAAGTGACCTACTGGGAGGAGACAGAGCGACTATGGTGAACAAAGCACTGGAAAACGTCCAGAGCAAGGTGCAGGATATTAACATTAACGTTGACCCGGACTGGCGCACCCGCATCTACGCGGTCGGTGGGGCGATGGGCGCGGCGCTCGGCCTGCTCTCGGCGTATCTGTACGTGCGCGCCGCTGAGGAGCAGCACACCGACCTTGCGCCGGAGCCGCCGACGACCGGCGACACGGTGCGGCTCGGCATCTCGCTGCTGGCGATCATCCGCACCATCACCGAGTGGGGCGCGCGCTAGCCACGGCGTGGTCTTTGCGCAGCGCAACTGACGTTCTGTGAAGCTCCCTCACGGGCAGTCTCGGCTGCCCGTTTTCGTTACGTGGTAGGCGTGCATGCCCCCTGACTGGNNTTGCGTGGTAGGCGTGCATGCCCCCTGACTGGAAACGCCGTCTCCCTACCGTCACAGGCTGGCTGGTCCGCGGGCTGGCGGTGGTGCTGATCCTCGGCGGCGTGCGCGCTGCCCCGGTGATGGTCACGCTCGGCGCACCCCAGCAGGTCGAAACCGAGCACCCGCTGATGTGCGTCCACACCCGGCTGATGGACGAGGTCGAGGAGTGGAAGATCAAACACAGCCTGGAGCTGGCGCGGGAGATGGGCGCGACCACGATCGTCGAGTTCTTCCCGTGGCCGTACATCGAGCCCGCGCGGGGGCAGTACAACTGGGCACAGGCTGACCGCGTAATCGCCCACGCCCGCACGCAGGGGCTGCACGTGATCGCACGGCTGGGGATGGTGCCCGCCTGGGCGCAGCCGGATGCGGACACGCTGGACTTCGAGCTGACACTCAACTACCTCGAAGAGGATGCCTTCCCCGATTTTGCCGCGTTCGTCGAGGCGTTCACCGCGCGCTACGCAGGGGACGTGGAAGCCGTCATCATCTGGAACGAACCGAACCTTGCCTTCGAGTGGGGCTACCAGCCGCCCGACCCGGCTCGTTACGCGCGCCTGCTGGCGCTGGCTGGCCCGGCGGCGAAGCGCGGTAACCCCGACGTGCGGGTGCTGGCGGGGGCGCTCGCACCGACGCTGGAGCCAGAAGGCAGCCCGTACGGCACCAACGAACTGGACTACCTGCGCGGGCTGTACGAAGCGGGCGCGGCGGAGTGGTTCGACGCGCTGGCGATCCACACCTACGGCTTCCGGTTCCCGCCTGAGGAGCCGCCCGCCGCCGACGTGCTGAACTTCCGGCGCGCCGAGCTGCTGCGCGCGATCATGGTCGAGTACGGGGACGGCGACAAGCCGGTTTACATCACCGAGGCGGGGTGGAACGACCACCCACGCTGGACGAAGGCCGTGCGCCCCGGCCAGCGCATCACCTACACACTCGAAGCCTACCAGATGGTCGAGGCGGAATGGCCGTGGGCGGAGACGATGTGCCTGTGGGTGTTCCGCACCCCGACGCTCAGCTACAGCTACCACGATTACTTCTCGCTCGTCACCCCGGGCTTCACCGAGCGCCCGATTTACGACGCGCTGAAAGGGTGGGCACGTGGTACCAATTCCGCACCCTGAAGGTTTGACAGCCGCGCCAGCGCGTCTTAAACTGCGTGGCAGGTTGCTCGGCGAAGACGGACGCAGAAACGGGGCACTTCTCCATGACTTCGCTGGATCGCGAATGGCTGGAATATCAGGCCGATCAGATCGAAGCCCTGCTCGCCGCCCACCGGCACGATGCGCTGGTGGTGGGGGTGCAGGTGTCACCGCGCTGGGTGCGCTTCCTGCTCCAGCTCGGCTTCGGGACGCGCATCAGCAGCCTGGAAAACCTCTCCGAGGAGATGGCGCTGGCGCTTGGCACGCCTGCGGTGCGGCTGGTGCGCAACGCCGGGTCGCTGGCGCTGGAGGCCCCCCTGCCCGACCCCGAACCCGTCCACCTGCTCTCGCTGCTGGACGACGTGCCGATGTTGCCCCCGGTGACGGCGGTGCTCGGCTTGAGCGCGGAGGGCGCGCCCTACACGCTGCCGCTCATGGCCCCCGAGGTGACACACGTGCTGGTCGCCGGGGCGACCGGCTGCGGCAAGACCGAGCTGACGCGCAGCCTGCTGCTCTCACTGGCGCTGTACAACCGTCAGGCGCAGCTCCAGATGCTGCTGATCGACCCCAAACAGCGCGGTCTGTCGCCGCTCGGCGGGCTGCCGCACCTGCTGGCCCCGGTCGCGACCGACGTTGAGGCAGCCCGCGAGCTGCTGGAATACGCCGTCGAGGAAATGGAGCGCCGCGACCGTGAGAACGCCGCCCCTACCCCCCGCATCGTGATCGCCATCGACGAGGTGGGCGACCTGCTGGCAGTGGCAGGCAAGCCGGTCGAGAAGCTGCTGGTGCGGCTCGCCCAGCGCGGGCGCGAGGCGGGCATCCACCTGCTGGTCAGCACGCAGCGCCCGTCGGCGGACGTGATACCCGGCTCGCTGAAGGCGAACTTGCCTGCCCGGCTGGTCGGTCGAGTCGCCAGCGGGCAGGAGGCGATCACCGCAGCGGGCATCCCCGGCACCAACGCCGAGCTGCTGATCGGCAGCGGCGACTTCGTCGCCGTCATCGGCAGCCAGGTCACGCGCTTTCAGGCTGCGTACACCGGCCCGGTGGACGTGCAGCGCGTGATCGAGTACTTGCAGGAAACACTGCAACCGCCCAGCACGCCGGTACGGCGGGAGGCATTCGGCGAGGATACCTACGCCGCCCCCGGCGAGTTCACCGACGTGGACTGGACGCGCGGTTAGCCCCGCCCGATGAAGAACCGCTGGCTGGCCCTGCTGGGGACGCTCGTCTTCTCGGTGACGCTGGCGCTGATCGTCGGCTCGCAGCTTGCGCAGACCGCGGCAGCGCCGCTCGTGTTCGGAGTGGCGGTGGGAGTCGCCGCCGGGCTGGTGGCGGGCGGCGCGGCTGCCGTTGTTCTGCTGCGCGGGGCAGGCAGCGCGAACCGCAGCGGGACCACCACGGTAGTGCTGCCCGACGAGCAGGCCCGGCTGCTGATCAAGATGCTGAACAGCCGCCGCCAGGCGGACCCCGACGAGTTCCCTCTCGTCGCCGACCGCGAACGCCGCTTCACCACGGTCGGCGGTGCCCTGCTCGACGACTCCGCTGATGGCGACTGACCCCTCTCTTCAAACCCTGTTCGACAAGCTGAAACGAGCTATCACAGCTCACCCATGGCGCTGGCTGGCTGTCGTCGCGCTTGTTGCAGTCGGGGTTGTGGTGCTGCGGCTGATGGTCGGCGGTGGCGAGTCCGCGTGGGATGAGATCGTGGCGCGCGGGGAGCTGCGCGTCGCGCTGGATGCCTCCTACCCGCCGTTCGAGAACGTTGCAGAGGACGGGCAGATCGTCGGGCTGGACGTGGATCTGGCACGCGAGATCGGGCGGCGGCTGGGCCTTGAGGTGACGTTCGTCAACATCGCGTACGATGGCCTGTACGACGCGCTGCTGACCGGGCAGGCAGACGTGGTGATCTCGGCACTGGTCGCGGCAGACGAGTTCGAGGGGCGAGCGGATTTCTCGGTGCCTTACTTCAACGCCGGGGAGCATTTGGTCGTCCCGGCGGGGTCTTCGATCCGCGAAATGGCCGATCTCGAGGGGCGCACCATCGGGGTCGAGATCGGGTCGGGCGGCGACGTGGAGGCGAGCCGCTGGGCGCGGCGGCTGGGGAGCCTGACGGTCGAGCGTTACGCGACGCCGGAGGAGGCGCTCGACGTGCTGCGCGCCGGAGCGGTGGATGCGGTGCTGACGGATGGCATCAGCGCGCGGCTGGCGGTCGGGCAGTCAGCGGACCTGCGGCTGGCGGGCAGTGTGGCCGACCTGCTGTACGCCGCAGCGGTGCCGCCGGAGAGCGGTGAGCTGCGCGCGAACGTCAACGACGCATTGGAAGCGATGCTCGAGGATGGTACGGTCGAGGCGTTNNTTCGGGCCGCAGCGGTGAGCGGCAATCGCTACTTGTCGAAGATGATCTCCAGCACGGTGGTGCGGCCCGCCTCGACGAATACCCGCTGGTTGTAGATCTTTCGCCCGGAGTTCGCGGAGACTGTGTACCAGCCTTCCCGCAGATCCCCGTAGACGAAGTTCTCTACCGCCTCATTGTCGGGGATGTTCTCGGCCCCTGCGTAGGTAAACGTGTAGAACCGCGAGCCGTCGTCGTTCTGGATCACCACCGAGATGCCCTGAATGTGCGGGCCATCCGGCTGGATGATGCGCCCGGCGATGGTGCCGCGCCCGCTGAACGGCGCGAGCCACAGCTCCGGGTTGCGCGTGTTGCTGTAGTAGCCAGCCGGGTCGCCGATGCGCACTTCGAAGTGCAGGTGCGCGCCGCCGTTGGCAATGCCCGTCCCACCCACCTTGCCGATCTCGTCCCCGGCGTTGACGGTCTGCCCGTTCTCGACGCCGATGGACGAGAGATGCCCGTACAGCGCGTAGATCGGTTGGCCGAGGTAGGTCACATCGGTGAGTTGTAGCACGATCAGGTTGCCGTAGAAGTTGTTCTGCGGGCCGTACAGGGCTTCGCCGTCGGTGCCCGCGTACGCCACCACCGCATTTGCCGCAGCCAGCACAGGAGTCCCTGACGGGTTGAAGAACTCGACGCCGGTGTGCGGGCGCAGCCGCCCGCCTGCCGTGCTGCCGTAGGGGTACGTGCGATCCGGGACAATGGTGTAACCGGAGGGGATCGGCCGCTGAAGCCAGTAGTGCTCGGCGGAAAGCTGCGTCGGCGGCAGCGGTGTGCGCGGCGCGGGCGTGAGCGTCGGCCCGCCCGGTGACGCTTCGGCGGTGGGTTCGAGCGTCGCCGAGGGCAGGATCGGCGCCGGGCTGGCAGTCGCTGCGGCCATCCCGCCCGCGGTTGGGGTCGGCAGCGGGGCATCCGATAGCGCGGTTGTGGCGGGCGCAGGGCTGGCGTCAGCCGCCCACGCAGGCTCGGCGGTTGCCGCTGCCTGCGTGGGCGCGCCAGTCGGCGCAGGCGTGTCCGGCGCTTCGCGCTCGGGGGCGGCCTGCCCCGCGTCGGCAGCCAGCAGCCCCCCACCCCCGCCCTGCTCGTAGATCGAGTCGGGCGTTTTGGTCGGGGTCGGCTGGTACTCGGCGTCGGGCATGCACCCGGCCATTACCAGCACGATCAGCAGACTGGCTGCGCGCCACCACCATCGCATCGGATAAATCCTCTAGACCAACCCGGCACGCTCGCGTGCCAGCGTCAGCACTTCGTCAACCAGCGCCGTGCCCTCGGCTTCGAGCGCGTCGATCGTGGTGCGCAGGCGGCTGGCCTCGGCCTCGTCGGTGAGGCTCGTGACGTTGATCAGCACGTTCAACGCGGCCGCGCCGATCGCGGCACGGGCGACGTACGCCCCCGCCCCGGCATCCGACGCCGCGTTGACGTTGCCGTGTGCGGCGACCACCTTGAGCTGGCGCAGCGCATCCACGGCGAGCTGCGCGGTCTTCAGCGGCACCTCGGCGGCGTGCAGCATCGCCCGCTGGATCGCGTCAGGGCGGCCCGGATCGTCCCGGTCGAGGCGGTAGGCGTCGATCACCGATTCGAAGGCGGCGCTATCTTCCTCGATCGTCGCAGCGAGCTCGCCACGCAGCCGGTCGGCCTCGGCGGCAGCGGCTTCCATCTGATCGGAGACCTCGGCGTACTTCTTCTTGCCGATGGTGGTGCGGGCTACCATGCCCGCCAGCGCCGCGGCAAGCGAACCCGCCAGCGCCGCAACCGACCCGCCGCCAGGGGCCGGGTCGCCGCTGGCTACTGCGTCAATGAACCCCGACGGGATCAGATCGGCCTGCTCGCCGGTCGTGCCGGACTCCTGAATCTGGCGCTCCAGAATCTGCGATTCGTCGAACTTGTCGAGCTGTAAATACCAGCGCGCGCTGTCGATCAGCGCCTGCTCGGGGATCAGCCCGATCAGCTCGGAGTGCGAGATCGCGTACCCATAGCGGGCTGCCTCGGTGCGGATCATCTCCTGCACGCGGTAGATCGGGGTGCGGGTGTAGTCGGTCAGGTTCATCGAAACCTGCGCCTGCCCCTCGACCAGCAGCCCCAGCGCCTTGACATAGCGCAGCCCGCCGCCGGAGTGTCGCACCGCCACGCCGATGCGCTTGGCGGCGTCCACGTCGTCGGTGTTGAGGTAGACGTTGTACGCCACCAACGGCGCGCGCGCGCCGATCACGGTTGCACCGGCGCTGCCCAGCTCTGCCGGGCCGAAGTCGGGTTCGCGGTCGGGGTCGGTGCCGATGGCCTCGGCTAATC
>JABAOG010010497.1_pt1 | contig 17991 bp, 14 predicted proteins | sample 7062131 | NCBI WGS metagenome assembly JABAOG01 (sample SAMN14538629, study PRJNA623070) | marine sediment metagenome | biome: marine biome [ENVO:00000428]; feature: marine pelagic biome [ENVO:01000023]; material: deep marine sediment [ENVO:00002113] | place: India: Arabian Sea | collected...
ATCGTACGAGTAGTAGATCACCAGCGCCTCGCCCCGGAGCCGGTCCCGTTCCAGGAAGCCCCAGTACCGGGAGTCCACGCTGTCGTCCCGGTTGTCGCCCATCATGAAGTAGTGGCCCTGGGGCACCACCACCGGGCCCCAGTTGTCCCGCGTCGGGTGACACTCCTCGCCGTTGGACCCCTGGCCATCGGCGGGGATGCGGTAGCCTCCCGAGATGTCGGGACCCAGCGCGGGGCTCTCGCCGCACTGCCAGCGCATCCACGGGTGGACCATGTCCCCGTCCTCGAGCCCGCCGTACCGGGCGTAGGGTTCGTCCCGCCGGGTCCCGTTGATGTGCAGGACCTTGTCCCGCATCTCCAGCGTGTCGCCGGGCATCCCGACCAGCCGCTTCACCACGTCCAGGTCGGGGTCGTGGGGCGGCCGGAAGACCACCACGTCGCCGGCCTCCGGGTCCGAGTACCCGGGCAGATGGGCGTCGGTCAACGGGATCCGCGGCCCGTAGGCCGCCTTGCTCAGGACCAGGAAATCGCCCACGAGCAGCGTCGGCTCCATCGACGACGACGTGATCACGAACGTCTGGATGAGGAACGTCCGCAGCACCAGGAACAGCAGGAGCGCCGCCCCGATGGACTTCGCCCAGTCCACGGCGACCTCCGCCGCCGTCCTCGGCGGTCGGACCCGCTTGTCCCCACCCGTCTCCTCGGTCGCGTCCGCCACGGTCCCCTCGTTGCGCTTCTTCGTCACGCCATGTTCCCGGTGCCTGTCTCTTCCAACCCCTCACTACGCGATTGTACGGAGCCCGGTTCCGGGGCTCACGCCCCGGCGTGCGCCAGCGCCTTCCGGATCAGCGCCTTCGGGTCCTCTTCCGGCCCGTCCTCCTCGATGCTCCTGCGGACGGCGGCGCTGGCCTCCGACGACGCGTACCCCAGCGCCATCAGCGCACCCACCGCCTCCCGGGCCGCTTCGCCCTTCACCGACGGCCCGGCCGTCAGGGCCAGGTCGTCCAGCTTGTCGCCCAGCTCCAGGGCGATCCGCTCCGCCGTCTTCTTCCCCACGCCGGGGACCTGCACCAGCGTCGCCACCTCCCGGTCGGTGATGGCCCGGACCAGCGCCGTCGGCGTGAGGGTGGACATCATGGCCAGCGCCAGCCGGGGCCCGACCCCCGAGGCGCCCAGGAGGCGGCCGAACAGCGAGCGCTCCCCCGGCTGGAGGAACCCGAACAGCATCAGGTCGTCCTCCCGGACCACCTGGTACGTCAGGAGCTCGACCTCGTTCTTCACCCGCGGCAGCTTCTCGAACACGCTCAGCGGGATCTCCAGCTCGTAGCCGACGCCGCCCCCGGTCATCACCTCGATCCGATCCGGCTCCCGGGTCAGCAGCGTCCCCCTGATGCGACTGATCATCGACTCCCCATCCCCGCCCGCACCTCCAACCTGCCCGCGTTCAGGTGACAGAGCGCCACGGCCACCCCGTCGGCCGCGTCCGACGGGCTCGGGGCGGCCTTCAGCCGCAGCAGCTTCTTCACCATGAACTGGACCTGCTCCTTCGTCGCCCGGCCGGTCCCCACGATGGCGTTCTTCACCTCCGCCGGCGAATAGTCCGCCACCTCCAGCTCCCGCAGCGCCGCCGCCAGCAGGATCGCGCCCCGGGTGTGGCCCAGCAGCACCGTGGTCCGCACGTTCTTCCCGTAGAACAGGCTCTCCACGGCCACCACCTCCGGCGTGTGGCGCGCCATGACGTCGTCGATTCCTTCGTGGATCTCCCGGAGGCGCTCCGGCAGCGGTGCGTCCGGGCTCGTCCGGATCACGCCGCACTCCAGCAGCGATACGGCGCCGCCGTCCCCGCGGACGACGACGCCGTACCCCGTGGCGGCGGTCCCGGGGTCGACCCCCAGGACCTTCAAGCCCCCACCCCGCTCAGCGCGTCCTCGTCGATGTCGGCATTGGAGTGGACGTTCTGCACGTCATCCAGGTCGTCCAGCGCGTCGAGCAGCTTCACCAGACGCTGCGCCTCCGCCCCCTCCACCCGGATCATCGCGTTCGGGATCATCGCCAGCTCGGCGTTCGTGAACTCGATCCCGTGCTCACGCAGCCCCTCCTGGACCCGGTGGAAGCTCGCCACGTCCGTCGAGATCTCGAACTCGCCGCCCTCCGCGTCCGCCGCGAAATCCTCCGCGCCCGCCTCCACCGCCGCCAGCATCGCCGAGTCCTCGTCGTAGCGGGACGCGTCCACGTAGATCCGACCCTTCCGCTCGAACTGCCAGGCCACCGAGCCGTTCTGCCCCAGGTTGCCGCCGTGCTTCTCCAGCGCGTGCCGGAGGTCCGCCACCGTCCGGTTCATGTTGTCCGTGAGCGCCTCGATGTACAGCGCGACCCCGCCGGGGCCGTACCCCTCGTACGTGACCTCTTCGTAGCTGACGCCCTCCAGCTCGCCCGTGCCCCGCTGCACCGCACGGTCGATGTTCTCCTGCGGCATGTCCGCCGCCTTCGCCGTGTCGATGGCCAGCCGCAGCCGCGGGTTGAACTCCGGATCGCCGCCCCCGTCCCGCGCCGCCACCGTGATCTCGCGGATCAGCTTCGTGAACATCTTCCCGCGCTTGGCGTCGTTCGCCGCCTTCTTGCGCTTGATCTTCGACCACTTGCTGTGCCCTGCCATACGCCTCCGTGACGCCAGCGTCCGATCCTGCCGTAACACGTCAAGATAACCAGCGGCCCGGGGCACGACAAAGCCCCGGCCCCGCCCCCACCCGCTCGCCCCCCCGCCCGCTCGCGCGCCGGTGAATCAATCCGCGGGGCCGGGGGTAGCACGATCGGGACGGGAACGCCACCGCACCCGGTCGGGAGGGCGCGGTAGGCGTGCCCGTGAATGGTTTTGACACTGTCCGCCTTCGGCGGTATCTTGGTGTGCTTTTGGTGCTACTACGAGGGAGAATCAATGGTCGAGGTCGTGCTCAGCGAGAACGACCGACTGGACTGGGCGCTCAAGAAGTTCCGGCGCAAGATGCTCCGGTCCGGCCGGTTCAAGGACATGAAGAAGAAGCGGTACTACGAGAAGCCGAGCGAGGCGCGGAAGCGCAAGGCCGCGGCCGCGCGCCGTCGCAACGCCCGGGCCCGCCGCCGCCGTCGCAACCGCTGACGGCACGGACCCGCGTATCCCGCAGACCGCAACGGAAGCTCCTGCCATGACGTTCGATGAGCTGACGTCATCGGACGCGCTCCTGCGTGCCATCGGTGACCTGGGCTGGGCGGAGCCGACTCCGATCCAGCGCAAGGCGATCCCCGCGACCCGAGAGGGCCGCGACGTCGTGGGCATCGCGCAGACGGGCACGGGCAAGACGGGCGCGTTCCTGATCCCGACGCTGGAGCGACAGGAGGGGAAGGACGGCCTTCGGACGCTGGTGCTCTGCCCGACCCGGGAGCTGGCCCAGCAGGTGGCCGCGGACGCCCGGGACCTGAGCGTCCACCTGCAGCTGTTCGTGGGCGAGGTCTATGGCGGGGTCCCGTACGAGCCGCAGATCCGGGACCTGCGGGCCGGTTTCGACGTGCTGGTGGCCACGCCCGGCCGTCTGATCGACCAGATGGAGCGGGGCAACGTGGACTTCGGCGAGGTCGACGTGCTGATCCTGGACGAGGCGGACCGGATGCTGGACATGGGGTTCCGACCCCAGATCGAGCGGATCCTGGAGCGGGTCCCGAGGGAGCGGCAGACGCTTCTGTTCAGCGCGACCATGCCGAACGGGGTCCACGCGCTGGCGACCCGCATCCAGCGCGACCCCGTGTGGGTGGAGGTCACGCCGGACGTGCAGGCGGCGGAGACGGTGGAGCAGATCGTGTACTCGGTGAGGCCGGACCGGAAGACGGACCTCCTGCTCGAGCTGCTCAAGGACCCGGAGATGGACCAGGTGCTGGTCTTCACCCGGACGAAGCGGGGCGCCGACCTGCTCTACCATCGTCTCCGGGGCGGAGGCATCGCGGTCAACGTGATCCACGGGGACCGGAACATGAAGCAGCGGGGCAGCGCCATGGAGGCGTTCGCCGAAGGGCACGCCCAGGTGCTGGTCGCCACGGACGTCGCGCAGCGCGGCCTCGACATCGAGGGCATCAGCCACGTCATCAACTACGACGTGCCCCAGGACCCGGAGGACTACGTCCACCGCATCGGGCGGACGGGGCGCGCCGGCTCGAGCGGCGATGCGGTGACCTTCATGACCGCCGCGGACCTCGGACAGGTGCGCTCCATCGAGCGCGTCCTGGGATACTCGATCCCGCGGCTGTCCCTCGAGGGCTTCGACTACGGCGGCACGCCGGCGGCGGTGAAGCAGGCCCAGTCCCGCTCCAACCGGGCGGGTCGCCGGCTGGGGTCCCGGAGCACCGCGGACCTCTCGCCCGAGGAGCTGGAGCGGCTCCTGGGGCACGACTGACTCCCCGGCGGCGACACGGGCGCCCGCCGCCTCGCGGCTCCCCTGCCGTCTCCTGTCGCGCCGATCCAACCCTTTCCGCCGTCGGAGTGTCCCACCGGGCGAACCTGACCCACGGGAGGGAGTCCGGAATGACACGATCGATCGGCATGGCGGCGCTCGCCGTCCTCGTCCTCGTCCCCATCGCGCTGTCCGCGCAGGTCCCACCCGTCCGCGTCGAGGAGGATGCCGACTGCCGCTGGGAGCAGAGCTCCCGGGACCGGTACTGCGAGGTGCGGGAGTACGCCCTCGAGGTCCGCGATCGGCTGGCCGTCGATGCCGGCGGGAACGGCGGGATCAGTGTCGTCGGCTGGGACCGGGACGAGGTCCGGCTCGTCGCGCGGGTCCACGCCTGGAGCGATGACGGCGATCCCCGGGATCTGGCGGGCCGGATCGAGGTCCGGACGGGCGACGTCATCGAGCCCATCGGCCCCCGATCCCGGAACCGGGAAGGCTGGAGCGTGAGCCTGGAGCTCCGCGTTCCCCGGGACACCGACCTGCGGCTCGAGGCCCACAACGGGGGCATCTCCCTGGCGGACCTGCGCGGGGCGGTGGACGCCGCCACGACGAACGGCGGGATCTCCCTTCGTGGCGGGGCCGGGAGCGTGCGGGGGGAGACGAGGAACGGCGGGATCCGGGTCGAGCTGACCGGTGGCGAGTGGCGGGGCGACGGCGTCGACCTCCGCACCACCAACGGCGGTGTCCGCATCCTGGTTCCGGAAGGCTACTCGGCGGACCTCGAGACGGGCACGGTGAACGGCGGCATGCAGATCGAGATCCCCATCATGGTGCAGGGTCGGATCGACCGGATCCTCCGGACCGAGCTGGGCGGGGGCGGCGCGCTCATCCGCGCCCGGACCACCAACGGCGGCGTGGTGATCCGGCGGGGGTAGCCGACCCCGGGGTCGCTGGCCCGCCGCCGACCCCGTCACTAGGTTGCGTGGCGACACGTTGCATTGCTGAACGCGGCCCGGCACCCCTCACAAGAGCCGGGCCGCCTGCTGTGAGCGCCATGAAACGAGCCACCCCGGTCCTGATCGCGCTGGTCCTCTCCGCCTGCGGTACCGACGTCTCCGGTCCCTCGTCCTCGCTGCTGTCGTGCGTGTTCGGCGAGGCCGCGACGCCGGGCGCCGGCGACGCCGTCCAGGTGCGGGGGAGCCAGGCGGTCTGCCTCGCGGGCGATGGGGGCAGCGAGTACGTCTACATCCCGTTCTTCGGCGCCCGGTCCGGGGGCTCGGACGACCCGGCGGTCGCCATCTCGGTGGACCTCACCGGGGCGGGCTTCGAGACGCCCTCCGCGGCCCTGTCGAGGGAGGACCGCCCGCTCGCGGCCCTGGCCCCGGCCGGGGCGGCGCAGGCGCTCCGATACCGACGGGACCAGGCCTCGCACTGGCGGCTCCGCCAGCGGGAGATCCGGGAGCTCGAGCCGCTCATCGGGCCGGCGGAGGCCGGAGCGGCGGAGCCCGCCCTCCGGGCGGCGACCGCGGCCCGCGTCCCGACGGTCGGGGAGCTACAGGACTACAACGTGGCCGTCAGCTGCACCGACGAGGACATCCGGACGGGCCGGGTGGAGTACGTGTCCGAGCACGCCGTGGTGGTGGTGGACACGGCGAACCCCGTGGAGATCCCGGCGGTGGACATCGAGCACTTCGCGGTCACCTTCGACACCCTGATCCACCCGGTCCTGACGGCCCACTTCGGTGCCCCGACCGACATCGACGGGAACCAGCGGTCGATCCTCTTCTTCACCCGGGCCGTGAACGAGCGGAACCCGGTGAACGCTTCGTCGGTGGAGCTCGGGTTCGCCTGGTCCGGCGACCTCTTCCCCGACGAGGACACGGGCCGCCTCCAGGGCTGCCCCGCGGCGAACAACGCCGAGATGTTCTACCTCGTCGTGCCCGATCCGAACGGCCTCGTGGGCAAGCCGTTCACGGTGGAAGATGTGCGGGCGTTCTCCGGCTGGCTGATCGGCCACGAGTACCAGCACCTGATCAACGCATCGCGCCGGCTCTACGTGAACGAGGCCAACGTGTTCGAGCGACCCTGGCTCAACGAGGGATTGAGCCACGCCGCCGAGGAGCTGCTCTTCTTCGCCGTGACGCCGGACGCGCTCCAACCCGGTGCCAACCTGACCATCGAGGACCTCCGCGAGACGGAGGGCGCCGTCGACGACTTCAACGAGTACATGGGTGGCAATTTCAGCAACTTCGCCAGCTACCTCGAGAAGCCCGACACCGCGTCCCTCATGGGGATCGACAACCTCACCACGCGGGGCGCCACGTGGGCGTTCCTCCGGTACGCCGCCGACCGCGGCGGCCGGGGCGATGAAGCGTTCTTCTTCGATGTCGTCAACTCGACGGTCGCCGGGCTGGACAACCTGGACGCCGTGATCCCCGACGGCCAGCCCCTCGACTGGATGAGGGACTGGACCGTTTCCGTGTACGCCGACGACTTCGTGCCCGGGGTGGCCGCCCGTTTCCAGGCCTCCACCTGGAACCTGCGGTCGCTCTACGAGGGCTCGAACCTCGAGCAGTACCCGCTGGCCGTCGCGACGCTCCGGAGCGGAGCGACCACGCGGGTACGGTTGCAGGCGGGCGGTGCGGCGTACTACCGCTTCGGGGTCGCCGCCGACGGGCGGGCGACGCTCCACGCGGAGGTCGACGGGGGCGCCCCGCCGTCCACGCTCCGGGGCTCCTTCCTGCGGGTACGGTGATGGCCATGCGACGCGGAAGCGCCGTCCTCGTACTCCTCCTCGCCGCGGGCCTGCCCGCCGCCGCATCGGCCCAGGCCTGCGGGCTGGCCCATGGCGCCGGCATCTCGGCCGCCGGAGGATGGGTGCACTACGACCTGGGGGCCGGGGTCGACGGCTACTCCGCGGGCGCCGACCTGGCGCTGGCGGCGGGGCCCGTCGCGCTCCGGGCCGGGTACCGCCGGATGCTCCTGGAGGGCGATACGGACCCTAATGTCCTCCGACTCGCCCTCGCCCTGCCCGTCGTCCGGGTTCTCGGTGTCGACGTCTGCGCCACGGGGTACGCGGGCGGCGCCCGGTTTGCCATCGCCGACGACAGCGGCCTCGCGCTGGCCGGCGGCCTCGGCGTGACCCTCGCGGTTTCCCGGCCCGTGGGACCGGCCGGCATCGCGCCGTTCGTCACCGTGCGCGGCCTCGGTGCCCAGACCACGGGCACGGTCCTCGGCTTCGACCTGGACGCCAGCGGGTTGTCCCTGGGCGTGGAGGGCGGTCTCGCGGCCGTCCTCGGCCCCTTCGACCTCCGGCTCACGGGGTCGCTGGACGGGTTCGACAGCGGCCTCGGTACGACGCCTTATCCGGCCCGATCCGTGGAGCTCGCGGTCGGGCTCGGCTTCTGAATCCCGGACCGCCCGCCCTCGCGAAACCGCGGCGCGCCGGTCTCCGGTGAGGCCCGGGGCCTCGACCCGGTCCGACCCGCTCGAAGATCCGCANNGGCGGACCCGGGTGGCGTCCGGCGCCTTCCCCCCCACATATTCCGCCCCGCCGGCCTCCACCGGCCCCCGTTCCCCAGCCGACCGGAGTCGCTTCCATGCGCAAGCTGCACGCTACCGCGTTCGCCCTCGTCCTCGGCGTCCTGGCCGGCGCCTGCGCGTCGGCGGGGCCCGGCCCGCGGCCCGGTGGGCCCGGTGCCGAGCCGCTCCCCTCGATCGCCGAGAAGACGGCGGGCCTCGAGAAGATCGACGGGTTCCTGCCCCTGTACTGGGANNCCACCCGCGTCCACGCCATCGCCCGCGTCGCAGCTCCCGTCCATCGAGTCGAAGACGGCCGGGATGGAGGCCATCGGCGGGTTCCTGCCCCTGTACTGGGACGAGGCCGAGGGGCGGCTGTGGTTGGAGGTCCCGGACACGGTGGGCGAGCTGCTGTACGTCCACTCCCTGGCCGCGGGCGTCGGCTCCAACGACATCGGCCTGGACCGCAACCAGCTGGGCCGGACCCGGGTCGTGCGCTTCGACCGGGTGGGTCGGAAGCTGATGCTGGTCGAGCCCAACTACGACTATCGCGCCATCACCGACAACCCCGCCGAGGAGCGGGCGGTCCGGGACGCGTTCGCCCGGTCCGTGCTGTGGGGCTTCGCCGTGGCCGCGGAGACCGGCGGTCGAGCGCTGGTGGATGTCACGGAGTTCGCGATCCGCGACGTCCACGGCGTCGCGGACCGACTCCGGGGGACCCAGCAGGGCACGTACGCCCTGGACGAGGACCGGAGCGCGATCCACCGGCCGAACACGCGGGCGTTTCCCCGCAACACCGAGGTGGAGGTGATGCTGACCTTCGAGGGCGAGCCCCGGGGCCGGTGGATCCGGTCGGTGGCGCCCACGCCGGACGCCGTGACCGTGCGCCAACGCCACTCCTTCGTCGCGTCGCCGCCGCCCGGGTACGAGCCCCGGCCCCTGGACCCGCGATCCGGGTTCCACGGCGTGACATGGAGCGACTACGCGGCACCGCTCGGAGAGCCCATGACCCGGCGCTTCATCGCCCGGCACCGGCTCGAGAAGCAGGACCCGGCCGCCGCGGTGAGCGAGCCGGTGGAGCCCATCGTCTACTACCTCGATCCGGGGGTGCCGGAGCCCGTCCGCTCCGCGCTGATCGAGGGCGCGAGCTGGTGGAACCAGGCCTTCGAGGCCGCCGGCTTCCGGGACGCCTTCCGGGTCGAGATGCTGCCCGACAGCGCCGACCCCCTCGACGTCCGCTACAACGTCATCAACTGGGTCCACCGGTCCACGCGGGGCTGGAGCTACGGCAGCTCCGTGACCGACCCCCGGACGGGGGAGATCCTCAAGGGCCACGTGCTCCTCGGCTCGCTCCGCGTCCGGCAGGACTACCTCCTCGCCGAGGGCCTGCTCTCCCCCTACGGGACCGACGGAGGGGTCCCGACGGCCATGGAGGACATGGCCCTCGCCCGGATCCGCCAGCTCTCCGCCCACGAGGTGGGACACACCCTCGGCCTGGCCCACAACTACATCGCCAGCACGGCCGACCGGGCGTCCGTCATGGACTACCCCCACCCGCTGGTCCGGCTCGACGAGAACGGGGCCATCGACCTGGACGCCGCCTACGACACGGGGATCGGCGAGTGGGACGCGGTGGCCATCACGTACGGATACTCCGACTTCCCGGAAGGCGCCGACCCGGCCGCGGAGCTCGAGCGGATCATCGAGGCGGCCCGCGAGCGTGGCCTGGTGTTCCTCAGCGATCAGGACGCACGGCCGGCCGGCAGCGCCCACCCGCGCGCCCACCTGTGGGACAACGGCACGGACGCGGCCGCCGAGCTGCGTCGCATGATGCGGGTCCGGCAGGCCGCCCTGGACCGGTTCGGCCGGGAGGCGATCCGGACGGACATGCCCCTGGCCACGCTGGAGGAGGCTCTCGTCCCCCTCTACCTGCACCACCGCTACCAGGTCGAGGCCGCCGCGAAGGTGGTGGGCGGGAAGTACTACAGCTACGCGATGCGGGGGGACGGACAGGTTCCGCTCCTGCGCGTCCCCGCGGAAGAGCAGATGCGGGCGCTGGACGCGCTGCTCGAGACGCTGAGCCCGGCGGCCCTGGCCGTGCCCCGGCCCCTGGTCGAGCTCATCCCGCCCCGGCCGTACGGCTACCCCGCCCACCGCGAGCTCTTCGATCGCTACACGGGCATCACCTTCGACCCCATCGCACCGGCCGCCGCCGCGGCGGAGCTGACCGTGGGGATGATCCTGCACCCGGAGCGGGCGGCCCGGCTCGTCGAGCAGGCGGCCCTGGCGCCGGGGCTGCCGGGCCTCCTCGAGGTCATGGACCGGATGGAGTCCGCGACGTTCGACGCCTCCACGGCCGACGCGTACGAAGCCGAGCTGAAGCGGGTGGTCGAGGACGTCGTCGTGCGGGAGCTCCTGCGGCTGGCCGCGGCCGCGCCCATGCCGCAGGTCCGATCGCTGGCCGAGCTGCGCCTCAGGACGCTCCGCGACCGGCTCGTGGACCGCGCTGCCGCCGGGGCCGCGTCCGAGCGGGCCCACGCGCTCCGGCTCGGCGACGACATCCGGCGGTACCTCGAGCGACCGGCCAGCCCGCTGGAGGCGCCCGAGCCGCCGCCCGCGCCGCCCGGCAGTCCCATAGGCGGGGGCGCCCCGTGATCCACCGGGAGCCCGGAAGCGTCGGGGCACCCGGCTTGGGCCGGCGGGCCCGCTCCCCTATCTTCGAAGGTCATCGCCCGACCACCTGACTCGAACCGGACGATCATGGACGCGTTTTCCGATATCCTGTTCCACGCCCATTCGGGGCTGCGCTACCTCGCGCTGCTCGCCGGGGTCCTCTCGTTCGGCTACTCGCTGGTGGCCTCGCTCCGGAGCCGACCCTGGGACCGGCCGGGTCGGATCCTGCTCGCGGCCTTCGTCGGGCTCATGGACCTGCAGGTCCTGCTGGGGCTCATCCTGGTCTTCATCCGGCCCTTCTATCCGGCGCTCTGGGGCCACCTCGTCATGATGGTCCTCGCCGCCGTCGTCGGGCACATCGCCTCGGCCATGAACCGCCGCAGGCCACCGGAGCGGCAGAGCCAGCTCACGGCCGCCCTCGGGAGCGCCGGAGCCCTCATCCTGATCGTCGGCGGGATCACCGCCATCGGGCGGTCCATCGTCTGACCCCGGGCCCCCGGCCCGACCTCCCTCGATGGACCGCGCCCCGCCGGCGAGTGCCGGCGGGGCGCGTCGTGTGCCTGTGCCGCTCCGGTCAGGGCGTCAGCCGCCGCCCCCGCCCTTCGGCTTCTTCTTCGGCTTCTTCGTGGGCTTCGGTTTCGGCGCGGGCCGGGGCGGTGGTGCGGGGCGAGCCGCTGGCCGCGGCGCCGGCTTCGGGCGAGCCGCGGGTCGCTGCGGCCGCGGCTGGGCCCGGGGAGCGGGCCGCGTGGCGCGCACGGGTCGGGACCGCGGGGTCGCTTCCGGGCGGTCCGGCAGCGCCGCCGGACGGACCCGGGTTCCCGGGCGCTCCGCGCGCGGATCGGACGTCGGCCGTGCGGGCGTGGCCGCCGGACGCGCGACCGGGCGCGTCACGACCACCTCGGGCCGGGTCGGGCGGACCCGGGGCCCGACCGGATCGGACGCGTCCACCCCGAGCGGCGCTGGACGGCGTCGCTCGCCGCCTACGTCATCGTCGCCGGTCCCGGCCGTACGCCGCCAGGGCAGCCGCACCCGCGTCGAGTCCACCGGCCGGTCCGGCCGCCGCCCGAGACGGTCCAGCGTCTCCACCAGCGGCTCGCCGGGCTCCATGTACGGCCCCATCCACCCGTCCGGAAGCGGCCGCTTCGGCACCGTCTCCTTGACCCGGGGGAGCCGCGAGTCCCGGCCGGTGTCGGCCCGGACCCCGTTCGGGCAGTACACCCAGCCGTTGCGCACGGCCTCGACCGGGACGGAGATCACCACGTTCCCCGGACATACGACCCAGGTGTACGCGCGCCGACGATACCGATCGGATCGCAGGCTCTGCGGCCAAACCACGTGGTAGGCGACGGTCCAGTCCGTCGTGTTCGGCTGCGGGACGATCTCCCGGGCCAGCACTTCCGTCGCGCTGTACGGGTTCCAGGTCACCGACGCCCGGCTCAACCACGGCAGCGACCCCGTCGCCATGAAGGGCGCCACATCCAGCGGTCGCTCCGACGCGATCAGAACGATGTAGATCGGGTTCGCGCCGCTCGCGAGCGACCAGCTGCTGGCGAACCGGTAGGGCGACACGTTCGTCCGGATGTTGTGGCTGCCCCGGGTGAACAGCTGGCGGGCACCGTACCCGATGGCCGGGTAGATCATCTCGATCCCGCCCATCGGCCGGATCGCGAACAGCGCTACGTGCGCCTGTCGGTTCAGGTCGAACGAGGCGAACCCGGTGTACTCGTCGTACCAGAGCGTGGCCCGGAGCGGGTCCTGGTAGCCCTGGTAGTAGTAGCTTCCCCCGCCGTATGCCGGGCGGGCGTAGTCGTCGAGCGGAGATCCGAAGGCACCAGGCAGGCTGCAACCGCCCAGCCCCAGCAGAAGGAGAGGCAGGAGATGTCTCATGGCGAGCTCCGTTGGGGATCTGTCCTACCGGGCCTACATCCAGCGGGCGCGAAATGTTCCGCCGGCCCCGTCCGTCGCTGCGGCAGGGTCGTTGCAGGAAAGAAAGGTAGGTACGTCCAATCGAGCAAGGATGAGTCAGATGACGAAGGTCACCGGGACGGTGAAGTGGTTCTCCGATGCCAAGGGCTACGGGTTCATCGAGCGGAGCGACGGCGATGACGTATTCGTCCACCACAGCGCCATCGAGGGCCACGGCTTCAAGACCCTGGCCGAGGGCGAGAAGGTCGAGTTCGACGTCATCGAGGAGCCCAAGGGCCCCAAGGCCCAGAACGTGGTCCGCGTGGACGCGCAGGGCGGCGGGGACGGCGACGAGGCCTCCGCCGACCGGATCGGCGCCGAGCCGCCGTTCCAGAGCCCGACCGACCACACGCATCCCTGACGGGCTCAGTCGTCGAACAGACCGAGCTGTCCGCCGACGGGCGGGCGGCGGAACGCAGCGGAGGACAGCGGGGGCTCGTCGTCGCTGAAACCGGCCCTGCGGCACGCCATGTCGAACAGCTGGCGGATGTGCTCGGCGTACGGGCCCCGCCCGCTCATGCGTGACCCGTAACGGGCGTCGTAGAGGTCGCCTCCGCGGAGCTCGCGGACGCGGTTGAGCACCCGGTCCCTGCGGTCCGGGAAATGGGCCTCGAGCCAGTCGGCGAACAGCTGCTTCACCCCGTGAGGGAGCCGCAGCACGATGTAGCTGGCGGCCCGGGCGCCGGCGTCCGCGGCGGCCTCCACGATCGCCGGGATCTCCGGGTCGGTGAGGCCGGGCACGACGGGAGCGACCATCACCCGGACCGGCACGCCCGCGGCGGCGAGGGAACGGATGGCGTCCAGGCGCCGGGCGGGTGTCGGGGTCCGGGGCTCCATGACGCGCTGGAGCTCGGGCCGGAGCGTGGTGACGGAGACGGCCACCCGGGCCGCCCGGTGGCCGGCGAGCTCCGCCAGGAGATCGGCGTCCCGCGTGACCAGGTGGTTCTTGGTGATCACCGAAACGGGGTTGCGGAACTCCGCGAGCACCTCGAGGCAGCGGCGGGTGAGACGCAGCCGCCGCTCCACCGGCTGGTAGGGGTCGGTCACGCCGCTCAGGGCGATGGGGCGCGGCCTCCACCCCGGCGCCAGCAGCGCGCGTCGGAGCAGCTCCGGCGCGTCCTCCTTCACCAGGATCCGCGTCTCGAAGTCGAGCCCGGCGGAGAAGCCCAGGTACTCGTGGGTCGGCCGCGCGTAGCAGTAGATGCAGCCGTGCTCGCAGCCGCGGTACGGGTTGATGCTCACGTCGAAGCCCACGTCCGGGCTGTCGTTGTGGGACAGGACGGTGCGCGACGCGTCCCGGAGGAACTGGGTCCGCGGCCCCGGGTCCCCGGGATCGGTCCATCCGTCCGCGACCACGTGCAGCGGCTCGAACCGGTTCGCCGGGTTGTCCGTGGCGCCGCGGCCCTTCACCGCCCGCCGGGCCGGGGGCAGGTCGCGGGCCGCGCCGGCTCCCCGTAGGGGCGTCGATCCCGCCGGCCGGGCGTCGCCACGCTGGTGTTCCCTCATGCATCGCTCCCGCTGGAGGGTCGAGAGCCCGCCCCGCCCTCGCTGGCGCGGTCCGTCGGGCCTGGCTATCTACAGAGACATCCCCCTGGATCGGAGCCGCTCATGACGCTGGTCGCACCCACTTCCCGGCCCATGCCCGCACGGGCCCCCGTCCGCTGGCGCAGGGGTCTCTGCGGCATCTGCCCCGCCGGCTGCTGGGTGGAGGTGGGGCTGGACGACGCGGACCGCCTGGTGGACATCCGGCCGGAATCCGGCCAGCCGCTCGGCATGATCTGCCGTCGTGGCGTCCACGCGCCCGAGATCGTCTACTCCGAGCACCGCCTGCGCCACCCCATGAAGCGGACGGGTCCGAAGGGGGACCACGCGTCGTTCGAGCGGATCGGCTGGGACGAGGCCTACGACCTCATCGTCCGTCGACTGGAGACCATCCGGGAGGAATCGGGGGCCGAGGCCGTCGCCATATACACCGGCCGGGGCGCCTTCGAGCTGAGCCTCTGCGACTTCTTTCAGCCCGCCGACGTGGCGGTCTCCTCCGCCTCCAACGTGCTCTTCCCGTTCGGCTCGCCCAACACCATGGGCGTGGGCGCGCTGTGCTACGTCTCGTTCGCCATGATCGCGCCCCACGTCACCATGGGCCGCATGCTCGTCGACATGTTCGTCGACATCGAGCACGCCGAGACGCTCGTGGTCTGGGGCGCCAACCCCGCCACCGACTCGCCGCCGCTGGACATGCACCGCCTCGAGGCGGCGGCCCGCCGCGGCGCCGACATCGTGGCGATCGATCCCCGGCGTACGGAGACACTGAAGCGAACGGGCGGCCAGTGGGTCCCGATCCGACCGGGCACGGATGGCGCCCTGGCCCTCGGGATGATCCACGTCCTGCTGGAGGAGGAGCTGTACGACGAGGACTTCGTGGCCGACTGGACCCACGGCTTCGATGAGCTCGCCCGCTACGTCCAGCACTTCCGGCCCGGGGTCGTGCAGGAGATCACCGGCGTCCCCGCCGACACGGTCCGCTCGCTGACCCGGCGAATCGCCACGGCCGCGGGCGCCTGCCCCATCATGTACACGGGACTCGAGTACTCGAACAGCGGGATCCAGGCCATCCGCGCGGTCCAGATCCTGTTCGCGCTGGCCGGCCAGCTGGACGTGCCCGGGGGCATCGGCCTGGCCATGCGGGGCAGCCACTTCCCCATCAACCGATCCAGCAACATCCCGAACCCGGACCCCGACCGGGCCGTGGCCCGGGACCGGCTCCCGCTGTACACGCGCTACCGGGGCGAGGGCCACGCCACGGGCCTCATCGACGCGGTGCTCCACGGCGATCCGTATCGGATCCGGGGCCTCCTCGTCCACGGCGCGTCGCTCCTCACGAGCTGGCCCCAGACGCCCATCTGGCGGGAGACGCTGTCGAAGCTCGACTTCCTGGTCTCCATCGACCGCCAGCTCACCGCCGACGCCGCCTACGCCGACGTGGTGCTGCCCGCGACCACCATGTTCGAGATCGACTCGTACATGACGTACGGGCCCATCTTCCGGCTGCGGGAGCGGATGATCGAGCCGGTCGGGGAGGCCCGCAACGACTATCTCATCATGGCGGAGCTGGCCGCGCGGCTGGGCTACGGCCATCGGTTCCCGCAGACCGAGGAGGCCATGATCCGGCAGGCCCTCGACGGGTCGGGCTATACCCTCGAGGACGTCCGGGGGGCCGGCGGTCAGGTCCGCATCGACGTCCCGTTGATGGAGTACCGGAAGTGGGAGAAGGGGGGACTGCGCCCCGACGGGCACCCCGGGTTCGACACCCCGACGGGGAAGTTCGAGATCTGGTCCACCGTCCTCGAGGAGTACGGCTACGAGCCGCTGCCGAAGTACACGGAACCGACGGAGGGGCCCGTGGCCAGCCCCGACCTGGCCCGGGACTACCCGCTGGTGTTCAACTCCGGCGCCCGGCCCCAGACCGATTTCCGCTCCCAGCACCACGGCGTGCCGGGCCTGGTCAAGGACAACCCGGAGCCCGCCGTCCAGCTCCATCCGGACGATGCCGCCGCCCGCGGCATCGCCGATGGGGACCGGGTCGAGGTCCGCACCCCACGGGGCGCGGTGCCGTTTCGGGCGGTGGTGAACCCGGACATCACGGTCGGGGCCGTCGAGTGCGCCATGGGCGGCGGCGGTCCCGTGGGCCCGAAGGCGTGGCGCGAGTGGAACGTCAACGAGCTGACCGACCTGGGCAACCGCGACGAGATCAGCGGGTTCCCCGTGTACAAAGCGCTGCTCTGCGAGGTGGTCCGGATCGACGGCTCTCCCGACGGCTTCCCGGCCAGCGCCGCACAGGGCACCCCGGAGGACGGCCCGGGGGCCTCCTCGGACGGTCCCCCTGTTTCCTCGACCGCGGCCACCGTCCGGCCCGCGGCGACCTCGACCCGATCGGGGGTCTATCTCGACAACAACGCCACCACGCCCGTGGCCGACGTGGTCCGCGAGGCGATGCTCCCGTACCTGGGTGAGGCCCATGGCAACCCGTCGAGCCTGCACGCCGCCGGCCGGGACGCGAGAGCGGCGGTGGAGGAGGCGCGACGCCGGGTCGCGGCGCTGATCGGCGCGAAGCCCCGGCGGATCGTCTTCACGGGCGGCGGGTCGGAGGCGGACAACCTGGCGCTCAAGGGCATCGCGCTGCGCCCCGGTACGGACCGGCGGCACGTGGTCACCAGCGCCATCGAGCACCCCGCGGTCCTGCGGGCGGCGGAGTACCTCGAGCGCGTGGGGCTCCGGGTGACGTACCTGGACGTCGATGCGGACGGCCGCGTCCACCCGGAGACCCTGCGGGAGGCCATCGACGACGACACGCTCCTGGTCTCCGTCATGATGGCGAACAACGAGGTCGGCACCCTGCAGCCCGTGGCCGAGCTGTGCGCCATCGCCCACGAGGCCGGGGCGCTCTTCCACACCGACGCCGTGCAGGCCGTGGGCAAGGTGCCCGTGGACGTCGAGGCCCTCGACGTCGACCTGCTCTCGCTGTCGGGCCACAAGATTTACGGGCCCAAGGGGGTGGGCGCGCTGTACGTCCGCAAGGGGCTCCGGCTCGAGCCGCTGGTCCACGGCGGCCGACAGGAGCGCTCGATCCGGGCGGGGACCGAGAACGTCCCGGCCATTGTGGGCCTCGGGCAGGCCGCGCAGCTGGCCCGTCGCGCCGTCGACGACGGTGACCGGATCACGGAGCTCCGCGACCGTCTGGAGCGCGGGATCCGCCGCCTGGTCCCCGGCGCACGCCTGAACGGCCCCGCCGACGGTCGGCTGCCCAACACCCTGAACCTGACGCTGCCGGGGCTGCGCGGCGAATCCCTGGTCCTGGCGCTGGACCAGCACGGGATCGCCCTGTCGTCGGGGTCCGCGTGCAAGGCCGGGTCGCCGGACCCGACCCACGTCCTGCTGGCCATGGGACGCAGTGAAGAGGAGGCCCACTGCGCCGTCCGCTTCTCCCTGTCCCACGAGACCGCGGCCGACGACATCGACGCCGCCCTGTCCGCCCTCGAGCAGGTGCTCCACGAGCTGGAGACCACCGTGCGGTTCCTGCCCTGCAAGTAGCCCCCCGGGCCGGTGCACGGCGCACCGGCTCGCCCGTCGGCCTGCGAGCCGCGCCCGCCGCGTCACGTCGGTGAGCGCGGTGGCGGGGCCGGGGTCGGTCCCGGGGCCGAAGACGGGGGGGCCGACGTCGTCCGGGCCGAGCCGNNCCCCGACGCCCTCGGCCGCAGCTCCCGGAACCGCCGGGCCACCACGTTCATGACCCGGTCCTCCCGCTCGAACCGGCCCTGGATCAGCAGGAACGGCGAGTGGTGGATGACCTCCCGGTAGGCGCCGTAGACGGGGGGCGGGATGATCACGTTGATGAAGCCGTGCTCGTCCTCCATGAGGATGAA
>JABAOG010010964.1_pt1 | contig 17989 bp, 13 predicted proteins | sample 7062131 | NCBI WGS metagenome assembly JABAOG01 (sample SAMN14538629, study PRJNA623070) | marine sediment metagenome | biome: marine biome [ENVO:00000428]; feature: marine pelagic biome [ENVO:01000023]; material: deep marine sediment [ENVO:00002113] | place: India: Arabian Sea | collected...
ACCGCAGGCTCTCCTCCAGCCCCTGCCGGAGCCACGACCGCCCCGCATCCCGGTCCAGCCCCGGCCCGCCCCCGGGACGCAGCCCGCCCTTCGTCGCCAGCACCACCTCGTCGCGGTTGCTCGCGATCTCCCCGCGCAGTGCCTTCGACACCCGTCCCTCCGATGTCCCGAACCCGTATGCCTGCGCCGTGTCGAAGAAGTTGATGCCAAGGTCCAGCGCCCGCCGGATCGCCGCTTCCGCCTCATCCTCGTCGATCCCGCCCCAGTCCCCTCCCAGCTGCCACGTCCCAAAACAAATCCGCGACACCTCCAACTCCGTCTCCCCCAAATACATATACTCCATCACTCCCCTCCCCTCTCATTCGCCCATCCCCCCGTCACCCTCCCCCTTCCCCTTCGCCTTCGCCCTCGCCCTCGCCTTCGCCCTCGCCTTCGCCTTCGCCCTCGCCCTCGCCTTCGCCCTCACCCTCCACCCTCCACCCCACCCACCCCCGCCCCAACCCTACCACGGTCGCGCCTCCCCACGCCACCGCGAGGCCATTCCAGCCGTTCGTTGGACGCCACCCGTCCTCCCGCACCAACCGCCTGCCCGGGGTTGCCCCGGGTTGCCCCGGGTAGACGTCGGTCGACCCGGCTGGCCCCGGTCGCCCTCGAACCCGGAGCCTGCGTGTCGACCCGATCCGCGCCGATGAGGCGCTCGTCCTCCGGCGGCTTCCGGTGCGCCGGTCGGGCCGGTGACGCCGGGGTCCCTTATCCGCGAGGTCGACCCGCCCCCCACCATGATGTCCCGCGTCCCGGTTTCCTTCGCCCCCGAACGAACTCCGGGCGACCGGCCCCGGCACCGCGGCCTTCCGGATTCGTTCGCGCCCGAACCACCTCCCGCGTACGTTACCGTGGCGCGCGACCGGATGCGTGCGCCCGGTCGCAATCCGTAGCAAAGACCGGATCCCGAACCGACCCCGATCCCCGAACCGACACCCGGAAGGATCGTCATGGCGTCGACCCCACCGCGAGCGGAAACGCCTCCCGCCGACCGCCGACTCCGGCCCGGACTCCGGTCTCGACTCCGATCCGGACCCCGATCCCGATCCGGACCCCGACACCACCGTGGATCGAAGACCCGCTCCGTCCGGGTCGCGACTCGCTTCGCCCTGGTCGGGCTGGTCCTGGGTGTGACCCTGGGACCGGGGAGGGCGGCCGCCCAGTACGTGCCTCCGGCCGGGGAGTGGGAGCACCGCGCCCCGGAGGAGCTCGGCCTCGACCCGGACGCGATCCGGGGCGCGGTGGAGTTCGCCCGTGCCAGCGAGACCGACGCTCCGCGGGACCTCCTGGAGGCGCACTACCGGGGCTTCGCGCGGGAGCCGTTCGGGGAAGCCGTGGGTCCGTTCCGCACCAGGGGTCCGCAGACGGGGCTCATCGTCAAGGACGGCTACATCGTGGCCGAGTGGGGCGACCCCGACCGGGTCGACATGACCTTCAGCGTGACCAAGAGCTTCCTGTCGACCGCCGTGGGACTCGCCTGGGCGGAGGGCCACATCCGTGATATCGACGACCGGGTCGGCCCCTATCTCGGGCCGGTCCTCCTCGCCCCGGGCGACGGCGAGCCGGGACGGGAGGTGGGGTCGGAGTTCGGCGCCCGCCGGCCCGTCACCCTTTTCGACTCGGAGCACAACCGGCAGATCACGTGGGACCACCTGCTGCGGCAGACCAGCGACTGGGAGGGCACGCTCTGGGGCAAGCCCGACTGGGCCGACCGCCCGAGCCGGGACCCGGACGAGTGGCGGACGCGGGAACGGCCGGCGCCGGGGACCCAGTACGAGTACAACGACACCCGGGTCAACCTCCTGGCCCTCGCGGCCACGCTCGTGTGGCGACGTCCGCTCCAGGAGGTCCTGCGGGAGAAGGTCATGCGGCCCATCGGCGCGTCCCCGACCTGGCGATGGCACGGGTACAGCAACTCCTGGATCCTGCTGGACGGCGTCCGCGTGCAGGTGCCCAGCGGCGGCGGACACTGGGGCGGCGGGATGTTCATCAGCGCGTACGACCAGGCCCGATTCGGGCTCCTGACCCTCCGAAGGTATCGCTGGGGCGACCAGCAGCTTCTCCCCGTCGAGTGGTGGCAGATGGCCACGTCACCCTCCACGGCGAACCCGGGCTACGGCTTCATGAACTTCTTCCTGAACCCGGACCGCGAACGCGTGCCCAGCGCCCCCGAGTCCGCGTGGGCGCATCTGGGATCGGGCACCAACATGATCTATTGCGACCCGGTGAACGACCTCGTCATCGTCGCCCGCTGGATCGACGGCTCGGCCATGGACGGCCTCGTGAGCCGCGTCCTGGACGCGCTGGACCGAGGCCCGTAGATCGACAATCGACAATCGACGATCGATTATCGATTATCGATTATCGATTCCCGATTGCCCTGGCGAGGAAGGTCACCGACCCGACCCGCCCCCCCACGAACGCCAGCACCGCGGCAGTCACCCCCACCATGCCGACGCCCCATCCGAACAGCGGGAACAGGGCGGCGATGACCGCCACCTCGATGACCGTGGCCACAGTGATGGGTCGGGTGCGCCGGCCCTGGACGAGCACGGCCCGCTGGAACGACAGGAGCACGCTCAGCGCCGGGAGCGGGGCCAGGATCCGGGCGGGCATGATGGCGAACGCCGCCAGCTCCGGCGTGAGACCGGAGATGGTGACGAACCAGACTTCGGCGAGGGGGGTGAACGCGACGAGGGCGAGCCCGCCGGACGCGGCGAGCCCGAGCCAGGTCGCGAAGCGGGCCAGCTCGGGGTAGTGCTCGAACCGCTTCCCCATGAGGGCGATGGCCGCCTCCTGGAAGCTCAGCCCCAGGGCCCGGAAGAGGAACGACAGGGAGTGGACGACGGGGAACACGGCCAGCGACTCGATCGGCGGCGGGGCCCGGCCCATGAAGAACGTCAGCATCGGCTGGACCGTCAGCCCGATCAGCGAGGTCAGGGCGAGGGGGTAGTAGAACGCCGCGATGGCCCGATACCCGTCGTGGGCGGGCGAGTCGTCGTCGGGGCCCCGCTCCCGGGCCAGCAGCTCCCGGACGGTCGGCAGCGCCATCAGCCGGGCGGCGATGGCCTCCGTCACCACCCCGGCCGACAGGGCGGAGGCCCCGACCCACGCCCCGGGCAGATCGAAGGCGGCGAAGAGAACCAGGGCGGTGGCGCTCATCCCCGTGATCCGGAGCACCGTCCCGATCGCGACGAGCCGGGTCCGACCCGACCGGATCAGCAGGCCGTGCAGGAACCGGCGGTACCCGATGGCCGCCGGCCAGGGCAGGAGGATCCAGAGCGCCCCGTAGGTCAGCCGGGCCACCTCCGGCGGGAGCCCGATCACCCCCTCCATCAGGGTGTCGTAGACGCCGGGGACGAGCACCAGCAGCAGGAGGCCCGTCGACCCGGCGTTCAGCCCGTTCGCGAAGTTCCGCAACCGCCGGTACGTCCGCGCGTCCTCCACCAGCGCCGTCGACGCGCTCATCAGCATGATCACCGGCGCCTCGACCAGGATCGCGAACGCGAACGCCACGCCGTGCGCGGCCAGGTTGAACTTCGGGTCCGCCAGCCGGGCGATGACGGCGGCCAGGAACGGACCCTCCACGGCCATCATCAGCCACGTCGCGGCCAGCGGCAGCCAGAACAGCAGGATCGAGCGCGCGGAGCGCCGCCCGGGGTCGGTCACGTGGTCTCGTCGGGATCGGTGATTCGCCGCCGGCAACATAACCGATCCCCCCCGACGCGAAACCACCTCCTTCCCGCGCCCGCCTCCGGGTGGGATCCGCCCGGCGCGGTGCCGACCACGGGACCGGCGAGCGCAGCCGTCCCTTCCGGCCGGGTCTCCGTTCCCTACGGGGAGACTCCCGACAGATCGGTCCACCAACTCCCCACAGCCGAGGGGCCAACGGCGCAGGGACCTCCCCACATACGCCGCGCCTCACACCTGACTGTTTTTTCAGGGCATTCGATGCAATACTGATCCGGCCGACAGCATACCCGTCGGCGCTTGAATCCCACAGCATCCAGTTTCGAGCGAGTTCCGCCACGTGAGGCGGGGGCGCTATACCACCCGGCGCGCGCACGGTGTGCCCGTGCTGCTCGGATCTCACCCATCCAAGAAAGGGAGGTCGAAATGGATCACGAGGAACGGGCGACTCCGCAGACAGCGGGGCCGTGGGAGCGACTGCTCCGGCGGACCGTGTGGCTGTTGGTGATCTGGTTCCTGGTGGGCCCCGTCATGGGGATCCTGCTGGTGGAGCCGCTGAACGACCTGAGCCTGGGCGGGATCCCGCTGGGCTTCTGGGTCTCCCAGCAGGGCTCCATCTACGTGTTCGTGATCCTGATCTTCGTTTACGCGGTGATCGGGGATCGGGCCGACAGGGAGACGCCGCACGCGAGCGGGGCGGGTCCCGTGCCCCCGACGGGGAAGGAGGGCTAGGCGGATGTCGATCCAGGCATGGACCTTCGTACTGGTCGGGCTCTCGTTCGCGCTCTACATCGGCATCGCCATCTGGAGCAAGGTCCGGACGACGGAAGGTTTCTACGTCGCGGGCCGTGGCGTGTCGCCGGTGGCGAACGGGATGGCCACCGCCGCGGACTGGATGAGCGCGGCGTCCTTCATCTCCATGGCCGGGCTGATCGCCTTCATGGGCGCCGACGGCTCCGTCTACCTGATGGGCTGGACCGGCGGCTACGTGCTGCTGGCGCTGCTGCTGGCGCCGTACCTGCGGAAGTTCGGCAAGTACACGGTGCCGGACTTCGTGGCGGCGCGGTACTACTCGGACGTGGCGCGGGTGGTGGCGGTGATCGCGGCCATCTTCGTCAGCTTCACGTACGTCGCCGGTCAGATGCGGGGCGTGGGGGTGGTATTCAGTCGATTCCTGAACATGTCGGTCACGGGCGGGGTGCTGATCGGCATGGTGATCGTGTTCTTCTACGCCGTCTGGGGCGGGATGAAGGGGATCACCTACACGCAGGTGGCGCAGTACTGCGTGCTGATCTTCGCCTACCTGGTGCCGGCCATCGCCATCGCCATGGTGCTGACGGGGATCCCGATCCCGCAGATCGCCATCGGCGAGGTGCTGCCGCTGCTGAACGACCTGTCGCGTGACCTGGGGCTGAGCGGCTACAGCTCGCCGTTCACCAACCTGTCCCAGATCAACGTGTTCGCCATCACCATGGCGCTGATGGTGGGCACGGCGGGGCTGCCCCACGTGATCGTGCGCTTCTACACGGTGCGGAGCGTGAGCGCGGCCCGCTGGTCCGCGGGCTTCGCGCTCCTCTTCATCGCGCTCCTCTACACCACGGCGCCGACCGTGGCCGTGTTCGCCAAGTACTACATGCTGGACACGCTGGCGAACCAGCCGGTGGAGGCGGTCGCATCGGTGAGCTGGGTGCAGAACTGGATGGAGACGGGGCTGGTGACGCTCCGGGACGCGAACGGCGATGGGATCATGCAGGCGGCGGAGCTGTTCGGCGCGGCGGGTCTCTCGGCGAGCATCGACCGGGACATCATCGTGCTGGCGCTGCCGGAGATCGCGCAGCTGGCGCCGATCGTGATCGGGCTGGTGGCGGCGGGCGGCCTGGCGGCCGCGCTGTCGACGGCGTCCGGTCTGCTGCTGGTCATCAGCAGCGCGATCGCCCACGACCTGTACGGGCAGATGATCAACCCGGAGGCGTCGGACGCGAAGCGGCTGCTGATCGGCCGGATCGTGATCGGCCTGGCGGTCGTCGTGGCCGCCTACTTCGGTATCAACCCGCCAGGATTCGTGGCGGAGGTGGTGGCGTTCGCCTTCGGCCTCGCCGCCGCGAGCTTCTTCCCGATCATCGTGCTGGGCATCTTCTGGAAGCGGGCCAACGCGGCCGGCGCGATCTGGGGGATGATCACCGGCCTCAGCTTCACGGCCATCTTCATCCTGCTGAACCGCTCGGTCCAGCTGATCGGGACGGAAGCCCCCCTCGTCGACTCCTTCCTCGGCATCACGGCCCAGGGCATCGGGACCATCGGGATGCTGATCAACTTCGCCGTCACCATCGTGGTCAGCCTGATGACGGAGCCGCCGCCCGCGGAGATCCGCGAGCTGGTGGACAGCATCCGGCACCCCCACGAGACGGAAGGCGTGATCGCGGCGCCCGGCGGCGCCGGGCACTGACGAGCGGACCCGGCCGGTGGGCCGGCGCCTCACGGGCGCCGGCCCACCGGCCTCCGGACACCCGCACCAGAGAGGACGACATGAGAAGACTGCTTACGAGCACGGCGCTCCTCGCGGTGATCCTCGCCGGCGCGCCGCTCCACGCGCAGAACACCAAGACGGCCAGCAGCTCCGGCCTGACCATCAGCGGATTCATCAGCGGCACGATGTACGTGCAGAACCAGTATTTCGGCCTGTTCAGCCAGGGGCAGGCGGCCAACACGGTGTCGACCGATCTGGACACCGACAACTGGTTCCACGGCGGCGATGTGAGGAACTCCCGCCTGTCGCTCGGCTTCACCCGCGAGGCCGCCGAGGGATCCGGATGGAGCACGGCGGCGCGGCTGGAGCTCGACCTGTTCGGCGGCTGGAACGGGAACGAGCCGTTCGGCGACGAGCAGCCGGTCCCGCGTCTGCGACTCGCCTACGCGGACATCACCAACGGCACGACGACGTTCCGGATCGGCCAGGGCTGGGCACCGATCCTGGGGAACGTACCGAACTCGCTGTCCCACATCGCGTTCCCCCTCGGCTACGGCTCGGGCGGCGTGATCGGGTGGCGGTTCCCCGGCATCTTCGTCTACCACGACCTGGCCGGCGGGGACACGCCCATCGAGCTCCAGCTGGCCGCCATGGGCGGCTCGTGGAGCCACGTGGTCGAGTCGTCGCCCGACGACCCGAGCCCCGGCGAAGCCGCCATGTTCCCGCAGCTCGAGGCGCGTCTCAACATCTCCGGCACCGCCGGCGAGATGCCCTGGAACGCGTACTTCGTCGGCCACGTGGACCGGAAGGACATGGACGGCGTGGGCGTCGACAGCGACGTGGACGACCTGACCGGATCGGCGCTGGAGGCGGGCGCCCGCATCCGGCCCGGCGCACTCACGCTCCAGGGGAACGTCTATTACGGCCAGGCCATCGGCCAGCTCCTCGGCTCCATTACGCAGTTCGGGGATTACGAGGGGGTCGGGGGCTGGGTCCAGGCGGGCTACCAGTTCGATCCGCGCTGGAGCCTCTGGGGCTTCTTCGGGACCGACGACGCCCGTGATGGCGACGCCGCGCTGCCCCCGGGCGCACGGGACGAGAACCAGATCCTGGCCGCCATGCTGCGCTACGACCTGCCCGGCTACGCCATAGGACTGGAATGGCTGCGGGCGAACACCGATTTTGTGGGAGCGACCGAGTCGAGCTCGGCCACGCAGCTGGCGCTCAGCGTCTTCTACGCCTTCTGAGCGAGTAGATGCCCGACCGCTCCACCACGCCGGCGGCGCCGGCGGACCATCTGGAGTTCATCCGCGGCCACCCGCCCTTCGACGGGCTGGACGAGGAAGCGCTGGCGTGCGTGGTGGAGTCGGCCGAGCTGCTGTACCTGCCCCGGGGCGAGCGCGTCCTGAGGCAGGGGGGCGAGCCGTCCCGGCACATGTACCTGATCCGGAAGGGTGCGGTCCGCCTGGAGCGGGACGGGCAGGTGGCCATCGTGCTGGAGGAGGGCGACCTGTTCGGGTTCCCGTCGCTGACCAGCGGGGAGCCGCCGGCATTCGACGTCATCACCGACGAGGAAACGCTGGTCTACCGGCTGACGGACGCCCCCTGCGCGGACATGGTGCAGGGCTCCGGCTGGACGGAGTTCCTGGTCCAGGGGCTCCAGGAGCGGCTCCGGCGGACGGCCGCGCGGGAGGGTGCGGGCGCGGAGAGCGGGCTCTCCGAGCCGGTGAAGGGCCTGGTCCAGCGGCCGCCGGTCTGGCTGGAGGGGACCGACACCGTCCGCAGCGCCGCGCTCCTCATGCGGGACGAAGGGGTCAGCTCCGTCCTGGTCGCAAGCGACCCCCCGGGCATCCTCACCGACCGGGATCTCCGCAACCGGGTGCTGGCCAACGGGCTCGGCCCCGGGTCGCCGCTGGCGGAGGTGGCCAGCCGGCCGGTCCTCACGCTGCCGGGCGACGCGCCGATCCACGAGGCGGTCGCCTTCATGCTCCGCAACCAGATCCACCACCTCCCGGTCACGGAGGACGGCGAGATCGCGGGCGTGGTGACGAACGGCGACCTGCTCCGGCACCGCAGCCAGAGCCCGCTGCACCTGGGCCGACGCCTGAGCAAGCTGGACTCGCAGAAGGCCGCCGACGGGTACTCGGCGGACGTGGCCGTCATCGTGGAGCGGATGTTCGACCAGGGCGTGGAGGCGCTCAGGATCGGCCGCCTCATCGCCGGGCTGAACGACACGCTGATCCGCGGCGCGCTGCGCCTCGCCGAGGCGGAGCTCGGGCCGCCGCCCCGGACGTACGAGTGGATCGTCTTCGGCTCCGAGGGCCGGATGGAGCAGACGCTGCTCACCGACCAGGACAACGCCCTGATCTGGGAGGACGGCGACGGCGACGCCGGCGGCTACTTCCACACCCTCGCCAGCCACGTCGTCGGAACGCTGCTCCACGCCGGGTTCCCCCGTTGCGCCGGCGGCTACATGGCCACGAACTGGGCGTTCCCCCTGGCCGAGTGGGAGGAGCGGTTCCGGAGCTGGATCCGGCTGGACGAGCCCCGCGCGCTGGTCGACGCCGCCAACTTCTTCGATTTCCGCGGGGTCCGGGGGATCCTCTCGCTGGATCCCCTGTCCGAGCTGCTGGACCGGGCGGGCCGGCAGCAGATCTTCCTGGCCCACCTGGCCGCCGCGTCCACCCGGTTCCGGCCCCCGCTCGGGCTGTTCGGTCGGCTGAAGGACCATGACGGGACCGTCGACCTGAAGGGCGAGGGGATCATGCCGGTGGTCGGCCTCGCGCGGGTCCACGCCCTGGCCTCGGGCTCCCGATCCCGCTCGACCCCGGCCCGCCTCGAGGACGCCGCCGACGCCGGCACCATCTCGCACCACGACGCGGAGACGCTGGCGGAGGCGTTCGCCTTCCTGCTCCGGCTCCGGCTCCGGGCCCAGCTCCAGGCGCGGGAGGCCGGGGAGGCGGCCTCCAACCGCATCGCCCTCGCCGCGCTCTCCACCCTGGAGCGCCGGCACCTCAAGGAGGCGTTCCTCGTGGTCCGGGACGCCCAGGACGCGCTGGCCCAGCGATACCAGACCGAGCGCCTGGGATGAGCGCCCCCCCGGGTCCTCCCCCGGCCCTTCCCGGGGGGCCGGGGCCGTGACCCACCCCTTTGCCCGGCTCCGCCGGACCGTCGCCACGCTGCGGCTCCGCCTCGAGCTCGCCGGCCGGGACTGGCGACGGCTGACGCTGTGGTGCCTCGACCTGGAGACCGGTGGCCTGGACCCCCGTTCCGACCCCGTGCTCTCCGTCGGCATGGTGCCGATCCAGGAGGGCGCGGTCCGGCTGGGCCTGACGTTTCGATCCCTCGTCCGACCGCGGCGACCCGTCACCCGCTCCAGCCTCGTGATCCACCACATCCTCCCCCGGGACCTCGCGGGCGCGCCCGCCCTGGAGGAGGTGATTCCGGAGATCGAGACCCGGCTCGAGGACGGCCTGCTGCTGGTCCACCAGCGGAGCATGGACGTGCCCTTTCTCAAGCGGTCGTTCCGGCGCTGCGGCGCCGAGCCGCCCCCCTTCCTGGTGATCGACACCGTCCAGCTCCTGCTCCGGTACGCCCGGCGCCACGGCCACGTGACGCCCGAGCGGACCGAGTTCCCGACGGGCCTCACGGCCGCCCGGGCCCGCTTCGGGCTCCCACCCCACCGGGCCCACGAGGCGCTGTCCGACGCCGTGGCCACGGCGGAGCTCTTCCTCGTGCTCGCCCATCGGCTGAGGGCGACCCGCGTGCGCCACCTGCTGTGAGGCGGCGCCGGACCGGCAACGGTTGAACCCCGACGCCACTCCCGCGACCTTCCGGCGCCCGGACAACACCGGAACGACCCCGGGCCCGCCCGCCGCCCGGAGCCCGGGCCGGGCCCGGTCCCGGCGTCCCGCACCCGTGAGAGCCCCGTATGCCAGACCAGAGGATCGTCGCCCGTGTCGCCCGTGAGCTCGACCTGAGGACCGGCCAGGTCGGGCCCGCCCTCACGCTCTTCGGGGAGGGCAACACGCTCCCCTTCATCGCCCGGTACCGGAAGGAAGCCACCGGTGGCCTGGACGAGGTGCAGCTGCGGGAGGTCCGGGACCGGGCCGCCTACCTGGAGGAGCTGGAATCCCGGCGCGCGACGATCCTTGCGTCCATCGAGGAGCAGGGCGAGCTGACGGCCGCGCTCCGCTCCAGCATCGAGGCGGCGGACACGAAGCAGGAGCTCGAGGACCTCTATCTCCCCTACCGGCCGAAGCGACGGACCCGGGCCACCATCGCCCGGGAGAAGGGGCTGGCGCCGCTCGCCGACGCCCTCTGGGCCGGCGACCTGGACGATGCGGCCGCCGCCACCGCCGCCGCCGGGCACGTCGACGAGGAGCGCGGGGTCGAGACCGTCGACGCCGCGCTCCAGGGCGCCCGGGACATCCTGGCGGAGCGGGTGGCGGAGGACGCCGGGATCCGGGCGCTCGTGCGGGACCGGACCCGCGCCGGCGTGGTCACGTCCCGGGTCGTGCCCGGACGGGAGGAAGACGAGGCCGCCGCCCGTTTCCGGGACTACTTCGACTTCGCGCAGGAGGCGAGGGCCATCCCGGGCCACCGGATCCTCGCCATCCGCCGGGGCGAGACCGAGGAGGTGCTGAGCTGGAGGATCGAGGGGCCGGACGACGATCTCGTGGCCGCCGTGGTCGCCCGGGTCGTCGGCCGCCGGGCGGCCCGCGCCCAGCTGGAGGAGGTCGCCCGGGACGCCTATCGACGGCTCCTGGCCCCATCCATCCAGACCGAGCTGCGCCTCGAGCTGAAGGACCGGGCGGACGCCGAGGCCATCGACATCTTCGGCCGCAACCTGGAGCAGCTCCTCCTGGCCGCGCCCGCCGGGGAGCGTACGGTCATCGGCCTGGACCCGGGGTTCCGGACCGGCGTGAAGGTCGCCGCGGTCTCCCGGACCGGCGCCGTCCTCGACACCGGGACGCTCTACCTCCACCAGGAGGACCGCTTCGCCGAGGGGCTCCGCGCCCTCGTCCGGGAGCACGGTCCCGAGCTGATCGCCATCGGCAACGGGACCGCGTCCAGGGAGACCGACCGGGCGGTCCGGTCCGCGCTGGCCGGGCTGGACGGGTCCGCGCCGGGGGTCGTCGTGGTCAACGAGTCCGGCGCGAGCGTGTACTCCGCGTCGGAGACCGCCCGGGAGGAGCTGCCGGAGCTGGACGTCTCGCTACGGGGCGCCGTGTCCATCGCCCGCCGGCTCCAGGACCCGCTGGCGGAGCTGGTCAAGATCGATCCCAAGTCCATCGGCGTCGGGCAGTACCAGCACGACGTCGACCAGGCGGCGCTCAAGCGGCGCCTCGACCAGGTCGTGGAGGTCTGCGTGAACCGCGTCGGTGTCGAGCTCAATACCGCCTCGCCGTCGCTCCTGTCCCATGTCGCCGGCCTCGGCCCGACCCTGGCCCGCAATATCGTGGAGCACCGGGATGCCCGGGGCGGGCTGCGGTCCCGGCGTGACCTGCTGGACGTGCCCCGGCTCGGACCCCGGTCCTTCGAGCAGGCGGCCGGCTTCCTCCGGATCCGCAACGCCGACCACCCCCTCGACCGGACCGCCGTCCACCCCGAACGCTACGCGCTGGTGGAACGCATGGCCGCCGACCTCGACATCGGCCTCGCCGACCTGGTGGAGAACGAGGGCGCCGTCGGCCGGATCCGCCTCGAGCGCTACACCGACGACGTCGTCGGGATGCCCACCCTCCGCGATATCGCCGACGAGCTGCTCCGCCCGGGCCGCGACCCCCGGAGCACCTTCGAGACGCCGAGCTTCCGGGCCGACGTCACCGAGATGAAGGACCTGAGGAAGGGCATGCGCCTGGACGGGGTCGTCACCAACGTCGTCGCGTTCGGCGCGTTCGTCGACATCGGCGTCCACCAGGACGGGCTCGTCCACATCTCCGAGCTCGCCGACCGCTTCGTCCGGGACCCCGCCGAGGTCGCCGCCGTCGGCGATCGCGTCCGCGTCACCGTCCTGTCCGTCGACCTGGAGCGGAACCGCATCGGACTGTCCATGAAGCGGGCGCCGGACCCCGATGAGCCGGACGGGCCCCGCGGGACGGGACCCCGCCACCAGCCGCGGGGCGGGAAGAAAGGCGGCGGCAAGGCGGGCGGCGGCAAGGCGGGCGGCAGGAAAGGGGGCGGCGGCCGGGGGCGGGGCGGGAAGCCCGGCGGCCCGGGGACGCCCCCCGGTGGCTCCATCGCGCCGAACGGGATGCGGTTCTCCTAACGGCCCACGCTGTCCGGCGAGGCCGTCGGCGCCCCGCCCGTGTCCGCCGGCGGCCCGGCGGGGCCGGCTCCCGTATCCGGGACGCCGCCGGTGTCCACGACGGCTCCGGTGTCCGCGGCCTCGGCCGGCTGCGCGCTCTCGAGGGTGTCGTCGGGCACCCCGGGTGTCCCGGGCCCGCCGGTGTCCGCCGGCGTCCGGACGGGGACGTCGCCCCACCCGGGGACGGAGTCCAGGGGAACGCCCAGGGGCGCGGGCGGCTCGACGCGGCCCGTGTCGGGCTCGTCCACCCGTGGCACGTCGCTGGCCCGGGGGAGCCGCGGCTTGCCCAGGTAGCGCTCCCGCTCGTCCGCCTCCCCGCCGCGGCCGTAGAGGCTCTTGAAGAAGTCCGGCACGCCCCGGACGAACGATGCGACGCCGTCGGCGATCCGGTCCAGGAACCCCCGCCCCTCCTCTTCGCCCGCGGGACAGGTCCGGGCCGGGAGCGCGTCCTCGAGGAACAGCTCGGTGACGGCGTCCCCCCGCTCCGGCCGGCAGCCGTCGGCCAGCACCAGTCCCGTGGCCGGGTCGACCCGTCGCTCCACCACGGACTCCGGGCGCAGCCACTCCCCGTCGCCTCCGATGCGCCGCATCAGCCGGCCCCATACCGGCGCCGCCAGGCGCCCGCCGCTGGCCCGGGCGACGATGGGGACGGGCCGGTCGAANNTCCGGCGTGTAGCCCACGAACCAGGCGTCGTGCCCGTCGTCGGTGGTCCCGGTCTTCCCGGCGGCCGGGCCCCGGTAGCCCACGTCGCGGACGGCCCGGCCGGTCCCCCGGTCCACGGCATCCCGCAAGAGGTCCGTGACGAGGTAGGCGACGCCCGGATCCAGCGCCCGCTCCCGCTCCACGCCCCACTCCCACACCACGGCCCCCGCCGTGTCCTCGACCTGGCGCACCAGTCGCGGCCGCGCCGCCGTTCCCCCGCCGGCGAACGCCGTATACGCGCCCGTCAGCTCGAGGAGCGTCAGCCCCGCCGTCCCCAGCGCCAGCGAGGGCAGCATCGGCAGCCGACCCCCGACGCCGGCATCCCGCGCCTCCTCGGCCACCTCGTCGAGCCCCACCGCCATGGCCAGCCGGACCGTCGCCACGTTGTTCGACTCCACCGCAGCCTCACGCAGCGTCACCTCACCCCGGTACCCGCCCCCGAAGTTGGTCGGCGTCCAGATCTCCCCGCCCGCCAGCTCCATCTCCAGTGGCTCGTCGATGAGGTGCTGGCTCGGCGCGTAGCCGTGCTCCAGCGCCGCCGCGTACACGAACGGCTTGAACGCGCTCCCCACCTGCCGCCTCGCCTGTGTCGCCCGGTCGAACGGCGAGTCGCCGTAGTCCCGCCCGCCCACCAGCGCCAGCACGTCCCCGCTGTCCGCGTCCAGCACGACCACCGCGCCCTGGAGGTAACGGGTCCCCTCCGGCCCCACCGCGTCCGGGGCGCCGTAGTACGTGCCCCCACCCGGCCGCCCGTACGCGCCCCGCTCGATGGCCCGGAGCTGGCGCGTCAGCGCCGACTCCGCCGCCGCCTGCGCCGACGGGTCCAGCGTCGTGTGGATCCGGTACGGTCGCGTGTACAGCGCGTCGCCCAGCCTCGCCTCCAGCGAGCGCCGCACCGCACGCACGAAGTAGGGCGCCGACGACGGCCCCCGCTCCGGCGGCGGCCGGCGCCGTACCGTGCGGATCCGCCGGTCCCGGGCCCCGGCCGCCGCGGCCGAATCCACGCGACCCTGGGCCACCATGAGGGAGAGGACCAGGTCCCGCCGCTCGCGGGCCCGCTCCGGGTGGTCCCGGGGGTCGTAGCTGTTCGGCGCCTTCGGCATCGCCGCCAGCGTCGCGGCCTGCGCCAGGTCCAGCCCGGAAGCGCCCACGCCGAAGTAGTGTCGGGCCGCCGTCTCGATCCCGTGGATCGGCCCGCCGAAGTAGATGTGATTCAGGTACAGCTCGAGGATCTCGTCCTTCGTGAAATGGTCCTCGATCTCCCGGGCGACCCGCACCTCCAGCAGCTTCCGGCGCAACGTCCGCTCCTGACCCGGCAGCCGGTCCGGGAACACGTTCCGGGCCAGCTGCATGGTGATCGTGCTCCCGCCCTGCTCCACCCCGCCCGCCCGCACATTCGCCAGCAGCGAGCCCACTACCCGCCGCCAATCCACGCCGCCGTGCTCACGGAACCGGCGGTCCTCCACCGCCATGAACGCCTCCGCCACGACGTCCGGCAGCCCCTCCAGCGCCACCAGCTCCCGGGACACCGGCGACAGCCGCGCGACCTCCCCGCCCGCCCGGTCCAGCACCACAGGCGCGTTGCCCGGCTGGTAGGCCGTCAGCACCTCCACGTTCGGGCACCCCGCGAGCCCGCACGTTCGCCACAGCAGCCAGCCCGCCAGCGCCAGCACGCCCGCCGCCACCAGCACGTGCCGCCGCGGTGGCGGCCAGTACTCCCGGATCCACCGACCCCCGCCGCTCTCCCGCGCCCGGCGCCACCACGACGCGGCCGAGCCGGCCACGCCCCCCCCGCCATCCGCCGCCGGCCCGCCTCCGCGCGCCTCCGCGCTCCCCTCTCTCGGTTCCATGACGACCCCGCTCCGCGCAAGGACCGTGCACCCCCGCCCGCACGTCGCCCGCGGACCCCCGACCCACGCTCCCGGGTATCTCCACGGGCGCTGCTCCACCATGACGGAAGAGGATCATGCACACCACGACGCTCCGCCGATCCGCCCTCGCCCTCGCCCTCCTCGCCGGGGCCACCCTCGCCGCATGCGCCTCCGCCCCCCGCCAGGACCCCGGCGAAACCGATCCCGGCTCCCCCTTCGCCACCGTCATTATCCACAACGACGCCGCACGCATCGTCACCGTCTTCGCCGTCCGCCAGGGGACCCGCATGCGACTCGGCACCGTCGCCGGCGTCTCCGAAAGGGAGTTCCCCCTCCGCAGGAGCATGCTCGACGGCGCCGGCGAGCTCCGCCTCATGGTCGATCTTCTCGGCTCTTCCCGCCAGTACTACTCCGACTCCATCTACGTCCAGGAGGGCGACGTCGTGGAGCTGCGGGTCAGCAACCTGATCGGCTGACCCGCCGAGGACGACCCGTGCGCGGGTCGGTCTGACCCCGTATACTATCAACTGGAGGCAACAGACCTCCGGCCCCACCGCGGCAACGCGCGGCAGGCGATGGCGATACGTGTCGACGCAGGCATACGCGCGCGGTCGGCGGACGACCGTCGCACAGCGAAGCGCCCCGACCCCGAGCCGAGGATCCCCTCGACCCACCGGGGACTTCTCATCCAGACAACCGAGCCGCGACCGTGGCGAGCCGTCCGCGGTCCCTCCCCGACCGAGACCGGTCCGGTCCCGTCGGACCGTGTCCCGGCGTCCGCGGACCATGACGGTCCGAGGGGTGGAGGCGTGTCGGGCGCCGGGCGAGCGGATCGTGGACCCCAACCATCAGAGGAGAGCGTTCCATGCCTACGACAACCCAGAAGGAGTCCGACTTCAACCTGATGCAGATCCCGCAGGACCTGGTGGACCGGGGCCGGGACATCGTCGGCAAGGGCCACGATGTCTGGCTCGCCGGTCTCGGGGCGTTCGCGGCGGTGGAGGAGGAGGGCACGAGCTTCTTCAACCGGCTGGTGGACCGGGGCCGAACGGTGGAGGAGTCGGGCCGGCAGCGTTTCGATGACGTGCGCGGGCAGGTGGGCGACCGTCGCCAGCAGGTGACGCAGCGGTTCGAGGAGCAGATCTACGAGCCGATCCTGGGGGCGCTGCGGTCGTTCGGCGTGCCGACGCGGCGGGAGATCCGGGACCTGTCGAAGAAGGTGGACTCGCTGACGCGGCAGGTGGAGGTGCTACTGAGCCGGATGCCCGGCGCGGTGGAGTACTCGGTCTACTACGTGATGGCGCGGGACGATGGCTGGATGGTGGGCAAGGAGGGCGCGGAGGATGCCATCGCGGTGGAGCCGAACAAGGAGAAGGCGCTGGAGCGGGCCCGTGAGCTGGCCCACGGTCAGGCGCCGAGCCGGCTGCACGTCTACCGGAAGGACGGCAGCATCCAGGACACGTTCACCTACGAGGAGTGAACGCCCGGCCCTCCGCCGGCACGGGCCTGGCCTGTGCCGGCGGGGTCGTCGAGGGGGCCTTCTACGAGATCGGCGCGCTGTGCGCCCTCGATGACTGCGTCGAGGGTCTCGACCTCAACGCCCTGGACATGTACGTGGGCGTGAGCGCCGGGGCCATCCTGACGTCGTGCCTCGCCAACGGGATCCCGCCCCGGGCCATCGCCCGGGCGCTCCTGTCCGCCGAGCCGGCGCCCGAGTCGCTCTCCCCGGAGACGGTGTTCTCCCCGGCGTTCGGCCGCTACGCGAGCCGCGCCGCCCAGGTCCCCGGCACCGCCGTCCGCGCCATCGCCCGCCACCTCGGCCGCCCCCGGGACATCTCCTGGTTCGGCGCGCTCCTCGAGCTCGCCACCGCGCTCCCCGTCGGCCTCTTCGACAACGCCCCGCTGGAGCGGCACCTGGCGACGCTCTTCGCCCTGGACGGACGCACCAACGACTTCCGCCAGCTCTCCACCGCGCTCCGCATCGTGGCGGTGGACCTGGACAGCGCCGGGCTCGTGGCGTTCGGCGACCCCGACACCGACCACGTCCCCATCTCCCGCGCCGTCCAGGCCAGCACCGCGCTCCCGGTCCTCTACGCGCCCGTGGAGATCGACGGCCGCCACTACATCGACGGCGTCGCGCGGCGGACGGTGAACGCCAGCCAGGCCCTCGACGCGGGGATCGGACTCCTCCTCTGCCTCAACCCCATCGTCCCCATCGACCTGCGCGTCGCCGGGGACGGACACGACAGCCTCGTCCGGTCCGGCCTCCCGGCCGTCCTCTCCCAGACCTTCCGGACCATGATCCACTCCCGCCGCGTGGCGGGGTTCCGGAACTACGAGTTCGCCTACCCGGACGCCGATGTGGTCCTCATCGAGCCGGAGCGCGGCGACGTGAGCATGTTCTTCACGAACATCTTCAGCTTCTCGAACCGCCGCGACGTCCTGGAGCACGGCTACGCCACCACCCGCGGCTACCTGCTCCGCCACGCCGAGCGCCTCGACGCCGTCTTCGCCCGGCACGGGCTCCGGCTCCGCCGCGACCGGCTGCACCACCCGACACCCCTCTTCCCCGACGGCCCGCCCCGCACCACCGCGGAGGTCGTCGACGCCACGCACGCCGCCCTCGACCGGCTGGGCGACGCCCTCCGCCGCCTCGGCGGCACGGCGGCGTGAGGGAGGAGCCGAGCCATGAAGACGACCCGGGTCCTCCTCTTCACCGGCAAGGGCGGCGTCGGGCAAGACCACGCTGGCGGCGGCCACGGCCGTCCGAGCGGCCGAGCTGGGGCACCGGACGCTGGTCCTCTCGTCCGACCCGGCCCACAGCCTGTCGGACGCCCTCGACCTCCGGCTCGGACCGGAGCCCGTCTCCGTGGCCCAGGACCTCGAAGCGCAGGAGATCGACCTCT